>Ga0209632_10000193_pt1 | contig 63220 bp, 73 predicted proteins | sample COG_10_FD_184754 | JGI IMG/M metagenome (GOLD analysis project Ga0209632, IMG submission 184754) | Pelagic Microbial community sample from North Sea - COGITO 998_met_10 (SPAdes) (version 2) | ecosystem: Environmental > Aquatic > Marine > Neritic zone/Coastal water | place: Helgoland, sampling...
TTTGGGAATGTGTCAGGTGCTATAGCAACACCACCTCCGAATCACTTTCTGATTCGTTTCGCCAATTGGTTTTCCAGCTGGGACCTCCGATTCGTTTTTCATAGTTTTAAAAAAAAATTTTTTTTTGGGCCCCCCCCGAATTACCTAAGTATCAAGTGAGGGGAATTAACCCCTCATAGTTTCGAAGGAGAATTTCAGATGGCATTCAGATCTCACTTAGAATATATTAATCATATCACATGTCAAAATTGCAATCATTATTGGACATATGCAACGATGGATCCAAAGTTTCAGATCGAGCGCGGAGAATGGTTCTGTCCCAATTGCGGATCAAAAGGCGCAGTCCATCCAGAAGATTACAGAATTTCTATAGATAATTCAGAGACTTCTACGAATTGGTTTCCGAGTCTGCCGATGGTAAAGAAGAGCGTTGCACCGCCGCCACAACTGGAATTGGACCTTTGCCTTTGCGAAGATTCTCCGAAAGGCAAGGTCTGCGATTGTGGCGATTTATGATCTCTAAGTCATAAACTCGATTTATGATATCTAAGTCATACGCAGTGTGCGATTAGCATAGGATTGCAAATCCTATATAATCCATTCCTCGACATGTTGTTTTGCAAACATGTATGCAACAATTCCCAATGGGTCATCGTATGCACTTGGCAAACACTCGACTGTCAACGAGCAACGCTCGTCTTCTTCATCGTAGAAACTAAAATATTCTCCTCCGTGCCAGATGCAGTAGATATCTCCAAAGTCTGCATAATATTCATCTATCAAAGGTTTTGCTTCATATGCATCCAAGCAGCCAGTATCGTTTTGGACAGCTTCGTGGCTCCAGTACACATCTGGGTTGCATGATACTTCGTTCGTTGTACAAGTCATATCGAATTCCTTTTCTTTCTTGGTACACGAACATTATAACAGAAACCACTTGAAGTTTCGATGTAGAAAATCATCAATTTTCTTTTTCGGTATCCCTAACGAATCTCGACGGGAGTTTCGTGCAGCGTTCGAGTCATGTAGGAGATGATCGAATCAACCTCAGAGGCAGACAGAAAACCTTGAACTGATTCGTTCGAATTCGTGACTCCTTCGAGGACTGTCATGTTTCCGGTTCGAGCTTCCCATACAGCGATTTCGTAGAGACCTTGTTCGGCGCCCATGCCGTTGTTGATCACTGACAGGACATATTGATTTCCGAATTTCAGTTTCCATTGATAGGCGTCTGGAATGTTCTTCCAGCCATCGGAGACTGCCCTTCCTGTATACTCAGATAAAAATTGCATTCATCGATTCCTTTCTTTTTGAATTTGAATTGATTTTTCTTGTAGGTCTGCGAGTCTTTCTTCAAAATCGTCTGTCCATTTGACATTGTGTTGAAAGATGCTTCCAAGATATCCAAGAGTATAAGAATCGCCGTGTACCTCTTGTAGAAGATTTACAAGTTCCCAATGTTTTGATCGTTTTATCATTTTTTCCTTTCTTCTATGTTCCGGCAAGTGCTGTGGTTATCCACACTGTTAATAGAATCGCGGTTCCGATCCATCCGAGAATGTCAACCCAAATCATCGATTGATTCAATCACTTCGATGGCATGCTCTATCAAGTTTTTTCCATAGATTTCCTCGACAAGCATCAGAATGTCATCAGTGGACACATTGGCGCTTTCATAGTCAATGTCGGTGGCGTCATAAAGATCGGCGTGGCTCAGGATTTTTCCTGCGCCGTCAAAATGACTTTGAATGAAATCGGTGACTTCTAAGTGTTCCATGTGTGTTGTATCCTATCTTGTTTCTTTGTAAATTTGCACCGATTTCACATTTCGATGTGTCTTATACATTTCCTGTAAAATTGTTGCATGACGATGCGAGAGACCGTCTGCACTGGCAATGACATTGCCCGCAGCATCTGTCGCGGTTAGATTGTAAAGTTCAGTTTGCATTTTCTCTCCTTATGCAAATGCAGTTTCAGTGACAATAATACGGCGGCCGAGGTTCTGCATCACGCAGTTTTCGGTGTAGGTTTTCACCGCACCATCTGAAAACAACACATCAATCAATGTGGTGCCATCGGCATCTTCGGAAACCGATGTGATTTCTCCGGTAGTCGATGCATGGCGAACCATAAATCCCATTCCAACTTCAAACATTTCGAATCACCTTTCTCTTGATTACAACTTATAATACCACAACGAAGCGTGTGTGTCAAGAAGAATCGAAAAAAATAGCGTTCAGCGCGGAAACGCTTCGCGTTTCTTCTGCTGCATCAAATTGTCACAAAAGTTTCACAAAAAAACCTGTGAATTTGTAATTTTACTGTGTCGTTTTTCTATAGATACATGAGTTGTAATTTTTCTGTTACAACATTTGTGAGCGACAGGGTAAAGCTGTCAAACAAAAAAAGGAAAGAAAATGGAACTACTAACAATATGGATGTTAGTTGGATTTCTCTTTGCTGCATATTCGGTAATTGCAAACGATTCTGTTCAAACTTTGGGAACATGGATTGCATCGAATAATGAGAAATTTAACTGGAAAATTATGTGGGGTGCAGCTTCGGCGGTGCTTCTTTGGGCCCTCTGGTATGGATGGCATCAATATGGCGGAGATATCTCTTATGGAAGGCTGAATAAAATTCCCTTTCAAGAGGTGCAATGGTATCATGCCCTTGCGCCAGGCGTCTTGCTTTTATTGACACGAGTCGGTATTCCGGTGTCTACATCATTTCTGGTGTTGTCGGCATTTGCTTCAACATTCGTTTTAGAAAAAATGTTGATGAAATCAATGATGGGTTACGGTGTGGCAGCGCTCGCTGCATACGGTATATGGTGGGCTGTAAGTCAATGGTTAGACGAGAGTAAACCAGTAGAAGAAAAACACAAGACATACTGGCGGGTTGGTCAGTGGGTCACAACAGGCTTTCTATGGTGGACATGGTTAAGTCACGACATGGCGAATATTGCCGTATTTTTACCAAGACAAATTCCGGTGGATCTAATGATAATGATCTCAGTAGTCTTTGTCGGTGGACTCTGGTTCATGTTTCGTGAAGGCGGTGGTAAAATTCAACAGATTGTTTTGGAGAAACACAACACACGATATGTTAGGTCTGCAACAATCATCGATGGCGTCTATTGGCTCATTCTATATTTCTTTAAGGAATTGAATGATATTCCAATGTCAACAACATGGGTTTTTGTAGGATTGTTGTGTGGACGCGAACTGGCAATGGCCACTTTCACATCAAAGAAAAAAATCAAGGCAGTGTTTCCACTAGTCGCAAGAGATTTTATTAAAATGATGGTCGGACTTGCTGCATCATTGGGAATTGTTCTGTTGATACATTACATTCTGGTTCCAAACGGATTTTAAAAAAAAAGATGTAGGGGAGGTTTTCTTTCCCTACATTCGCACATTTCTCTTGACATTTGTTTCTAAATAGTGTAGAACTTAATTATAGTCTTTAAAACGATTCGCGATGGAGGTGCCATGGTAACACGATAAAGTCATAACAAACACTCCCTCATCCTGAGGTTGCAGTGTAATAAATCTTTCAACATTTAAAATTGGAGTGAACCATGTTAAACTTAGAAGCTAAAATTCAAGAAACTTTCGAAACTGCCGTAAACGATCCCGACAATATCCGAGAGGATGGAATCATCAACTGGAACTTTGTCGAAGCAGACATATGGATGTCACTATCACCCAAAGAAATATCAAATTTAGACAAATCACTGGATACTATCTTCGATGATCTAGCAATCAACTACATCAGAAATCAGACATAAGGAAAAAATATTATGATTCGTGCCAAGACACCCGCCTCAGACTTTGTTGTAAATTTAGATGGCCCAAATGGAAATGCTTATTATCTATTATCTCTTGCAAAAGAGATGGCGCACCACAAAGGACAGAAAGCATCTCCCATTTTGAATGAAATGCAATCGAAAGATTATAACAATTTAGTTGTGGTTTTCGATAAACACTTTGGAGATCAGATAATTCTTGAAACAACAAATGAAGATTTATTATCTAAAATGTCTTGACTCAGCCTTGATCCCTATGTTATGATCGATATGTCGACCTTTGAAGAATACTTCAATAAATGTTTCTTAAAGAATATTAAAAAAGTTACTTCAGGGGGCTTGACATTGGGCCTAAGATATGGTAGAACAATAGTATAGAAAGAATCACTGAAAGGATTCATTATGACTAGAACTTTGGCATTTCGCCGTCACCAATCGCAGATAAAAAAATCAAAAGTTTCACATTGGGATTCGACAAAATGGGGTTTAGTTTATTCATCTATCGATCCTTCTATAAATTCCTTGAACGATCCGGTACATTCTACTCCCCGATCTATTGGTATTGTAGCTACAACTCCAGCGTTTACTCGACGGATTGATCGGTGGCAAGAGAAATCTCGTCAAGAACTTCGTGCCGATGCAATGTTGGATTATGAAATATAGAAAGAATTGGAGGACTATATAATGAACTTTTGGAAATCTAAAAAATCTCTGCATGATGTTGAAAAACACAAAATGCATGCTAGGGCTCATTTAATGAAAAGGTTTGAAGAAAGGTTTTCTCTTTCAGACTTTGACAAAAGATCGAGAGTGTGGGGCACGGTATCATATGCAAAAGATGTTGCTCTTGCAATTGTCAACGCACCAAAACTATCGCATACTGATGGAAAAATGAGGATTGTAAAATTAATTGCTTATGGCCGAGATTATACTCAATTGTATTCTGTCTGGTTTGGTGGAAAAACAAAAAAAGTTTTTGTTGTGTGGGATACGGTTTTAGACAGCCCTGTAACAGTATTGACATCAGACATGGTATATGCTGGTGGACAACTAAAAGACGAATGGATAAAAAGTGCAGGAGGACTAAGGTAAAATGTCAATCGCTAGTATTATTCTACCTCAAATCTCAACTGACAAAAAATGGAGATTCAAATCACAATTCTCTGACAATGTAGACAGATTGGAATTTTGGGGCCTAGTTCATGAACCCGTACCACGAAAATATCTGCGATATCAATCTCAGGCCGTTCGAATCGAATTGAATGATTCAAATCTCTATGATATAACTTTTAGCGGTGCTTTTGGAGCTGACGGTAAAGTGGATGATCTTTCTGCTGAAGACCTTGTAAATTTAATCAACGATAGATTGGAATAAGTAATATGAAAAACTCAAAAGAAAAGGAACGTCATGGTGGCCCATTTGATAGAGGTAGTGCAGATAGTTGGTATCGTCGTAGTCCTGATCCCCATTATTGGACTCATGGTTCATATCATGGAGAACGCATTGGACACAATCGAATGTCTGAGCAAGAAATTTCAGATTATTATGAAGGATATGATGAAAATGAAGAAATGGGATGCCATAAGGAATATTAAATGATTAGATTTATTTTGGGAGTAAGTTTTGTTATACTAGCATGTTGTGTAAACGATGATGCTAGTATGATATATTCTATAATTCCTGCTGTCATTGGTACTTTCTTTATGTTGTGGTCAATGTCTACTGTAGCACAATTAGATGAAAGGGATCTATAATGTGGAATTTAGAACGACGATACAAAGATGCAGATTTTACAGAATGGCAATTTATGTCTAAACATACAGACGAAAGCTCTGCTCGTAAAGCTCTTTGGATCGCAGAAGAAAAACACGAACAAAATTCCAGATATGCTAGAGGTGAGATTTTTGTATTCAGAGTAAATAAAGTTGAAAAATAAAATAATATCACCTTGCAAAAAGATTTGCCAAATTACTGCTACTGCAAAAGTATGTATCGGTTGTGGTAGAACTAGAGAAGAGATTGCAGGGTGGTCACGAATGACCCACTATCAAAGATCTCAGATAATGAAACGACTAAAACTTAAAGGTAACAAATGACATACTTATTAGAACTATTCTCCGTCCCAGCTGGTTCTGGATTCATTGCAGTTATGATCGTATTTCTTGCAATGGCGTTGAAATACACTTGGCTTCGTGCTGAGAAAAACGGATATCTGTATGGACTCGATCATGCTCTTGATGCTGTTGAAGAAGCATTAGAATTAGACGAGGATGATACAAATGCCCTTTATAATAAAATGGCAGAAAATTTAAAAACAAGACTTATCGTAGTTGACGAATAAGACTTGACAAGGGCTTCAGAATATGTTATGTTCTAGTTGAAAGGAACGAATCATATGTTTGTAGATGTTAGAGGCGGAACAAAGTCCCAAAGAGATACAGTCACAGAGGCTGCATATTTCGCAAAATCCTATCTTATGCCTAAAATTCAAAAACTCTATGTAGAAATTGCAATTCGGAATATGGATTCTGACGCAGATATGTTGCAGGGTGATGATGACAGGGAATATGATGTTCGGGTTAGAAGAGGAATGTCGAAAGAAGATCTCTTGACCGCTATCTTTCACGAATTTGTTCATATCAAACAGGACGTACGGAATGAATATCCTATCGGAGAAATTTCTGATATTCCTTATTTCGACCGGCCTTGGGAAATCGAGGCATATACCTTACAAGAAGAAATGTTAAAAAGTTACTCCGAGGGGGCTTGACAAACCCGCCAGAATATGTTAGAACATTAGTATAGAAAGAATCACTAGTCACTGAAAGGACAAAAAAATGACTGTATCTATATGGGGCGATGATAACATCGACGAGTGGTTGACACAAGTAGAGATAGCATTAGACGAGTGGGATCAGAACGAAGTTTGTGAATACTGCGGTGGTGATGGTGTTGTCGAAGTTGCTGAATACGAGGAAAATGGCGATGAACATTTTTCGGAAATGGAATGTGAATTTTGTTTTGGTACTGGTTATGAAGGAGGAATGAACTAATGAAAATTGATACAACATGGTTACTATTCGGAGTAGTTGCCGGCGGAATGGGTGTGGCACTTATTGCACTAGGTTCTCTGTTGTCTGGTTTCTTAATGTGCTCCGGTGTATTGGGTTGGTTGTTTGTGGCCAACAACACAGGACAACTTTTTATTGAAGATGAAGATGATGAGGATGAGGACTAATGGAAATGATTTTACAATATATTGCAATGGGATTTTTGGTGGTAGGGGTGACTGCAAATGTCATCGCCATGGGTGCTCTTTGCTGGATGTTCTATGATATGTTTAAAGGAAAAAAACAATGAAACTAACCAAAAAAAATGCACTTCGTATTTTCAAAGATGTGCTCAATACTGACTATGTGTATTATGCAAATATTCGCGGCGACAAAGTTGCCATGCGTGAGTCGTGGAACAATTTCACAGACAGTCTTTGCAAAGATGGAGAAATTACAGAAAGTCAATATAATACTTGGTCAAATCCTTTTTAGGGATTGACAAACCCGCCAGAATATGGTAGAACAGTAGTATAGAAAGAATCACTTGTCACTGAAAGGACAAAAAATGTTTGTAAATACTACCGCTCAAGAAGTTAGTTGTGGACATCAGTTCGCCGATGGCTCCGCTTGTGGAACTATTTCCCAGAACGATGGGTTGGATGGAAGTGGTATTTTCGCTGGAGAAAAAGTTTTTTGTGATGAATGTGCAATTGAAAACGAAAATAATGAACATTCTGATAATATGCACGCTATGATGTCGGGATATTAATGCTTGACAAACCCGCCAGAATATGTTAGAACAGTAGTATAGAAAGAATCACTGAAAGGACTCTTAATATGACTATAATTAAAAAAACGACTGTAGTAGAATGGGCCACTCAAGAAGTGGGTGTCGCCTGTGATATGGTACAGCAAACCACTCTTGAAGAATTTGACTTTCAAACTGGTGAGTCTCTTGGTGAGTACAAGTTTGAACCTGTTGTTATCGCCCAACTCGCAGAGGGGTGGGAATAATGAACGCTCTTAAACAAGCTCTCTGCATCATTTTTCATGAAATTACGGTTTTTAAAACAAAATTCATGTGTTAGGAACGCTTTTCATGGCAAAGCACCAATGATAACGATATTCGCACAGGAGAAACGAAAATCACAATGAAAGTAAATCCTGTAAACAAATCCGCTTGGGGTTCACAGTCAGATCAACGTCAGTCAAAGGCGCGCCTTGCTGCTGAAGCAATTTCCAATTCTCCTCGAGAGGACAATGACAAGTTTTTCGAAACTCTGTTCGCCCATTTCACAAAAGATGAAATGAATGAAATTTTTGATATGGCTTCAAAGATACGAGGGACATCGTGAAACAACGCGACCCTAGTAGCAAATTCATGGCTGCACTGCGAAGGAGTGGTGCAGCCGGATATCACAAATCGAAAAAGATAAATCAGATAAGGAAGAAAAAACACAAAAAAAGAAATTTATTGCTTGACAATGATGTTCTAATGTGATAGATTAATAGAGTAGGAAGAAGAAAAACGAATCAGTTAGACTTTTTACTACTGCGTCCGTGGATGAGGGAAGGCCAACTAAATTCCACTGTCGAAGATATAATCAGATACCAATCAGCAAAGGGTTGGAATTATATCAGATTATTGAGACAAGCAGAGGGCGTAGTAGTAAACAGTCTTGACACAAATGTTTAAATATGTTAAAATTAGTTATAAATAATGAAAAGGACGAATCAATGTGGTATGTAGAAGGTAAATTCCCTTGGGGAATTGAAAGGTATGAAATGCTGACTCGCGAACAGTCAAGAGTTATTCATTCAAGAATGTCTCTATCTGGTGGCGGTTGGCAGTCAATAATGGTTCAGTCCGGTATTATGGAAGGAGTCCCCGATGTCTAAAATTCAAGAAAAAATTACACCACTAATGGATGAATTGCAAGCCATGATGGAAAGTGACGCGCATTTAGAAAATCTGCACAATGTAGTAACAAAAATGGCGCAAGTAAATGTGTATAGAAGTTATATGAATGATGAAGATAAAGACTACTTAGAAGGTATTGAGTGGTTTTTGGAAGAATATCCGGAAGGTAGAACTTGGAAAAATTGGGACTAATGGAAATGACTGATATTAAATTAGAGGTAGGTCGGTTATATTCCAGTGGATTAGAATATGATGAAGCTCAAAAACAATTTCTAGTCGATGCATCTGAATCATCCGATTATGAAAATGATCTAGTTGCTGAGTTTGATAAGACTTGGAATACATATGAACATATGCGTTTTTCTGCATTATCTTTTATGAAAAATAATTAGAAAATGTATTGACAGGAATATGAATAGTGTGTTATTATTATTAAATAGAAATTGGTTTCTTAGCTCAACCGGATAGAGCAACTGCCTTCTAAGCAGTAGGTTATAGGTTCGAGTCCTATAGAGACCGCCAGTTAGGGAAAGTGAAATGAAAGTAGAAGCAGCGACTAGTGGAATGCCAATGCAACTTTGGCAACAACAGCAGCAGATGCAATACGAACAAAGATTAATTCGCAACGCCCAAATGTTGGGTTCGCAATATCCAAATTCGGAGACCCAACCACCAAATGCAGTGCCGCCACCTGATGCCGCATTGCGTGTAATACAACAGGTTGACAGAACGCCGGTTGTATTGAATAATAAATCTCGCGAAGAGGCTCGTGCCTATTTCCAGAATTATCAGGATAGAGTTAGAGAAACAAGAGATCAAATGGATTCCAGTAAGGCAATCTTTGATCAAAACGCCGGAAAAGAAGTGCGTCAATATAATCCCGGCGACTACTTTGATGTAGACGCATAAAGTTTTGCGGGCGTAGCATAGTGGTAATGCGGTAGGTTTCCAACCTATTTATGTGAGTTCGATTCTCTCCGCCCGCTCCAAGATAAAATTCTCGCCTCGACGGAGGCTAGAAGGTAGTGCATGGAAATGTCCCTCGCGTATGGGGGTAACATGACTTGTAGTTGTAGTAACACTAGTAGACTTTGGAGACAAAGAGTGCTAGATTTCAGACCTAACTAGTTTGATGCAAGGTTTTCTAGGTAGTTGCAGAGGAATGCGCCATCCTAGACTTGTGGGTAATCCTTAATCCCACCTACCAATATAATAATCCTAGAGTTGGTTAATGGGGAACCGCAGCGCTCATAACGCTTTGTCGAAAGACCGAGCTGGTTCGATTCCAGCCTCTAGGACCAAACGATTGCCTTTTTGTCTGTTCTCTAAGACAGTTAGGTATTGAAGATTGTCTTGATGATGTAGTCCGCCTTTGGTTAAAGGTATGATATGATCTACCTCGTAACCATCAGGACGGTTTTTATAAAACTCTTTGACCAAATCTGCATCGGCATCTGGTGCTAAAACTCTTAATTTCTTTGCTCTCCATCTAGCCTGACGTTGTGCGTTTTCTGATTTTTTCTCTTTTGATGATTTTTGACTGATACGCGAAATTCCGGTGCATTTAGTGCTACAATAGATTGATTGACTATCGCGGGTTTTTTCACCGCAGACTTTGCAAAGATTTGCTGGTTTGCCGTGACGCCGAGTTCCTATATTGTTTGTTTTAGCAGCGCAAGACTGTGAACAAAATTTAGGGTTTGACGTGGGGGTATTACAGGTGATACATAGTTTCATGCTGATGCTCCTTATAAGCGTTAGAGTAGTTGGGGATGGCAGTCCCGCGAATTACACTACTATTTATAATAAAAAATCTATTGACAGACAATAGATATAATGTTAAAATAAAGAAACTATCAACGAAACTTAACTTAAACAGAGAAAGACTAAATTATGGAAGCTATACTAATCGTGATGCTCGGAATGTTCCGCGAAGACAATGCAGAATTTTTCGACCAAAAACCAAGTGCAAATAAAGAGTGGGTATATGTTGGCAAACAACCACCCATTGAAGGTTATGCAAATCTTACTGTGTCGAATCCAGAGACAGGTGAAGAGTCAATTTTCTTTGTGTATAAGGATGTAGAATGAAACTAATTTTTGTTTCTTTGGTATTTTTCACGACCTTAATTGGTTGTGAAAAAATGCCACTCTCCGCAATTCCATCGGAAAAACTTGTAAATCCTTCGCTTTCTTACTAAATAGTAGGAATTATATAAGGAGGACTATATGCTAACTTGTTTAGTAATTGCAGGCTCATTATGGATAGGTGACATGAACATATTGTATCCGACACAGGGTGCATTTTACTTTCACAAATTTCAACAAACAGTAAGAGTGTACGAATCCGGCGGTAGAATGGGAGCATTTGTTATTCCAAAATCTATGGATGCCCCCACACTTGGAGAAGTGTTTGAGAATTGTAGTAAAGAGAAACGCGGAGATTAGCGCAGTCTGGTAGCGCATCTGCTTTGGGAGCAGAGGGTCGCAAGTTCGAATCTTGCATCTCCGACCAAGAAAGGAATATTTAATTGGTAAAATATGGTTTAGAAAGAAACGGTGTCTTAGTTACACATGCAGTCATGTCGGGCCCCGTTGGATATAAAGTTTATCAATATCCAGTAAAAACAGATTTAGTATTTGATACTAAAGAAAGTGCCCAAGAAGTTGCGACACTAATTGACGCCAAAGTTGTAGAATATTTTTATGATATAGCTAAATGGAAAAACATTTTAGCAGCATAAGTCTTGACAAAAATTTGTTTTTGTGGTAGCTTAAGTTATAAAATGATTCTTTATGGAGAAGTTGAATGACAAAACGCAAACGCAGAACCAAGGCAGAAATGGAAGCCGCTCGGGCGGTAGAATCTCAAGGAATTGGTTTCCGAGATATATTCGATGTTCTTGATGATGCACCAAAACCTAAAAAACGCAAACGCCGGACAAAGGCTCAAATTGCAAAAGACAATGCAAAACTTGCCAAAGCCGAAGAAGAAAAATACAGTGTGCCAAAAAATAACACCGTATATCTTGATAGACCCGCAAAGTCCAAAACCCCCCCTGCATTAAAACCCGATGTAAAACCTAAACCCAAAGAAAAGTTTGATGCTGAATTGATTGGCGAAAAACTTGGTATTGGTACGGGCCTAGTGCTCGGTAAAGTACCTATGAAAGATGGAAATTTTCATATTGCTTCTTGGAATAATATTGACAAAGATTGGAACATCATGTATAATGGTAAATACAATACAGTGCAAAGACAGAATCATGTCTGGAATAGTTTTGCTCGAACTAAAGTAATAAATGAAAAACATGACAAGGAATTAGATAATGGACGTAATGGAAAATCAACACGAAGAAAGAGATCAACTAAAGTCGATGCTGACTGAACAATCTATGGTGGTTACTTTTGAAAAGGCAGACGGTACATCTAGGATTATGAAGTGTACCACAAATCCTTCTGTAGTTCCGTGGCCGGATAATCCGGTAGAAGATGTAAGTGTGTCAAAGATTGAAAAAGTTAAAGACGAAAATCATTTTGTCGTTTGGGATTTGGAAAAAGAAGGATGGCGTTCTTTTAGATGGGAACGTGTAACAGGTTGGAATAAGGAAACTGAAAATGGGTAAGAAATCGAGAGATAAATATGTATCGAAGGGTGAACGTAGGAATGTCGCAAAATTTAATTGCACATCCGAAAATGTTAATGCTTTAGAACGTCAGATACGACAACGTAAGGCTTGGAAACAGGGTAGAAATGTTGTTCTTACAATTGAAAATCCTAATAAGACAGAAACTAATAAACGGTTTATTAAAGTAAGGGCAAAAGATCTTTGGGGCGAATATCGCCATCAAAAAGTATATACTATGACAGGTACGGCTGGAGGATAATATGGCATATAAATGTGTGTATGAATTAAAGTGTACAGAGTATAATTCGGAGAATGGTGATAACATAGAAAAAGAAGTTCGTAGTTATACAGAAAAAGTTGATGCAACAGATTTCAATATGGAAGAATTGTTATTAGTTTTTGAAGATTTTTTGAGGGCTTCGGGTTATGATTGGATAGAACAAAATAGTTTAAATATTGAAAATTATGAATTGCCAACTAAAGAATTAGATGATAAGGATTTTGAACAATTCAGACAAATGCTCGAAAGATTGAATCTAAAAAAAGAATCATCACCTCAAATAGATCCTATGGAAATGGGCGAAAGAATGATGGGGATCGATAGAACTGCTAAAATAGTTTCATTGCATCCAAATACCGAAATTGAATTTCCAACAGATATTGAAAATACATTTGCGCCAGAAGTTGATATGACGGTTGAATTTAATTATGATGAAAATATATTTTCTGAAGATAATGACTTTTCACAATATCAATACACAATAAATTTCGATGAAATCGAAGAAAATAAAGGGGAAACAAAAAATGAGTAGAATGGATTTCCAACTCACAGAAGGCCATGTTTCTGAAATATTACACATGAAAGATGCTAGTGAATGGCATGATGCAATGTTGGAAATGTTTCCAGAATATGATATTACGACAAGAAACCGTGTAGCTGGGTTTCTTGCCCAGACTGCACATGAAAGTGCAAACTATAAAGTTCTTTCAGAAAACCTTAATTATTCTGCAAAGGCATTAGATGCTATCTTTGGAAAGTATTTTAAACGCGCTGGCAGGGACGCCAAAGAGTACCACAGACAACCAGAGAAGATTGCTAACGTGATATACGCCAATCGTATGGACAACGGTAACACAGCGTCCGGTGACGGCTGGAGATATCGTGGTGGTGGTATTCTACAACTAACTGGAAAATGGAACTATACAAAGTTCGGTGGTGCTTGTCAAAAGTCAGCAATCGAAGCTACAGAATATGTCCGTACTCCAAAAGGTGCTATTGAAAGTGCATGTTGGTTCTGGGCAACCAATGATATTAATATTTGGTGTGATACTGATGATATTGTATCCATGACAAAACGTATCAATGGTGGCACTATAGGACTTGCAGACCGCAAGAAACATTATAAACATGCTTTAGAGGTATTGGGCGGAACATATAAGACTCGTGGAGACGTTGATATCGACGGTGATGATGAAAAGTATAGTCTTGTCCGTAAAGGTTCAAAAGGTGCCACAGTGAAAAAATTGCAGAAGGCTTTAGGTATCAAAGCGGATGGGGATTTTGGTGCCGGTACAGAAGCAGCATTGAAGGCGTGGCAACGCGAACATGATTGCGTTCCAGATGGTGTTGCGGGACCACAGACACTTGGAAAACTTTTTTCATAATGTCTGGCGCAAACATATAGTCACATAGAGAAATCTGGAATTTTTGGATATAAGTAATTATTATTAAGTCAAGATAGGTTGCGCTATGACTAAAAATTCCAGAACTCTTAATACATACAGTGAATATATGACTGTAGATTATAAAGAAGCAAACAAGATGTTTTATCGTGTCAAAGGCCATTTGATACCGGATGAATGGAAAGATTCGGATATTGTAAAAATGTATGATGGTTATTTCAAACGTATGTGGGGTAATAATGAAGGCGGCCATTGTGATGATGATTTTGAATCTGCATGGAAAGAAAAAGAAGAACGCGAAGATAATAAAATATGCGTAAGAGGTTATGATTAAAAACTATTGACAGACACATATGAATCGTGTTATAAATAGAATGTAGACGTTGAAAAGAATTGGACATTCACTGGACTTGGGGGCAGTACCCAACGACTCCACCATAGGTACATTATGTTACTAGCGGTGACTGATAGACTGACATTGCGAGATGTCTTGAACCTGATTGTTGATACTCTTTGAGCGGAGACAGGATAGTGTATCTTTGATGGGGTCGAAATAGGATCGACAGGTATGGAAATGAATTGGAGTCGCCCCGATCTAAGCTGGGTCAACGCGAAGAAAACTACTAAATGCAAACAATAATTTTGCACCTACTGGTTACGCTCTAGCAGCATAATGCAGGGGGGTTGGTGACTTACCTAGCAACAGAAAAGTCACACTACACACAAACACAGATTGGAATGAAAATGCGAGACTATATTTACGAAACTTGGAACAGCGTTATGAATGCTGAAATAAATCCCCTTAAAAATATCCCAAATCTACAGGTACGACATCTGATCATGCAAATTCTTGCATGGATGTGGGTTTCTGTATGCTCAATGTATTTGGGTAGTATATTATTTTGGGGAATTAATGCAATCGCGCATACTCTTTTACTTGCGGCGATTGTTATTACAGTCGGTACATTCGATACCGCAAAAAGAAATCCTAAAATCTTTAATAAGATCGATGGATACAATGGCCGGCGTAATACTGGCGAACATGACTAAACACACATACACAGGAGAACTAAAATGTCTAGTAATAAAAACCCATTTGAGATAAGAGCAGAAATGCTTGGACTTGCAAAAGACTATATGGATCAACAACATCAGATGAATATTCAGTTAATGAATGACCTTTATGAACAGGGTAAAAGAAGTATGGAAGATGTTGAAAAAGCATATGAAATGTATAGTATTTCAGACTTGATGGAAAAGGCGAAAGAAATGTATTCTTTTGTTTCTAAAAAAGATTAAAAAATATTTCTACATCTATGCTGAATCAGTCGGATAGACTCATCTGAAGATATAAGTATAGATGTAGATTATAACTAATGTGAAATTTAACTCAACTGGAAAAGTCAGCTGAAAGTAAGTTTACACCAATATTTGAAAAGTGAGTATATTAAAGTGCCAATTTATAATTTTAGATGCGAAGACTGTGAGTATGAATTCGAACATTCATGCAAAATTTCTGAACGCGAAGAATTCATTACGAATGGTTCGGGTCCAGATTGCGACACCTCAGAAAAATGTAATTTAAAACAAATCTTGTCCAAGGTAAACTTCGCTGCAGATCCTTTGGGTCATGCAAGAGTTCCATTGGAATTTAAAGAAAAAGTTTTAGATAGATTACCGGATGTCGGCCGGCAGGGAAAACGTGAAAGTAGATTAAATTTCGAAAAGTAAACTTATCATGGCTTTTCCCCCAACTAATTAGGAGTCTCTAAGTGGGAAAAAAGTCTGTAAGAAAATCTAAAAATAATACTAATACAAGATTAATAGGAATTGACAGCAGAAATAGAAACTTAAAAGAAATACTACCAATGACACCAACGCAATCGGAAGTATTCGATGCGTTTGCAGATGGAGACCACTTATTTCTTCATGGAGTTGCTGGTACAGGAAAAACATTTATATCACTATATCTTGCATTAGAAGAAATAATGCATCCAGACTCTACTTTCAGAGAAATACAAATAATTAGGAGCGTAGTACCGACTAGAGATGTTGGATTTTTGCCTGGCTCTGAGAAACAAAAAATAGAGGTTTTCGAATCCCCCTATAAAACCATTGTCAATGAATTGTTTCGCAATGGTACAGCATACGAAAGTTTGCGAAAAACCAATCTCATAAATTTTAATTCAACATCATTCATAAGAGGTAGAACTTTTTATGACAGTATTATCATTGTCGATGAATGTCAGAATATGAATTTTCACGAATTAGATTCTGTCATTACAAGATTAGGAGATAATTGCCTGTTGTTATTTTGCGGAGATTTTAGACAATCAGACTTTAGGGCTAACGATGAAAAAAACGGTATCAAGAATTTTATGAAAATTATTAAGAATATGAAACAGTTTTCTTTTATAGAATTTACAGAGGCTGATATTGTAAGAAGTTCATTGGTGAAATCTTATATCATCAATAAACTGGAATTGGGTATCGTTTAAAATACTATTGACAATATGACATCCATGTGATATAATGATTCTAACAAATTGGAGCTATTATGTTTAATCACATGGATGTTGATTTACCAACACACACGCTAAATAGAATTACTGAAAATAATAAGAGATTTTATCTTACACCTGACGGCGGTAAGTATCCTTCTATAACAACAGTCTTAGGTTGGTTCTCTGCAAAGGGAATTATGGAATGGAGAAAACGTGTCGGTGCGGAGACTGCCAATAAAATCACGACTCAAGCTTCTAGGAGTGGAACCAGTGTCCATCAGATGGCAGAAGATCACCTAAATAATAAAGAATGGAAAACGAAAAAGACTATGCCATATGACATAGAATCTTTTTTGAAGATTAAACCGACTCTTGATGAACGTGTGAACAATATCTATGCACAAGAGAAACCTTTGTATTCTGATCATTTGGGCCTTGCGGGCACGGTTGACTGCGTTGCTGATTTTGATGGTAAATTATCTATTATTGATTTCAAAACTTCGCGTCAAAGTATGATTGGTGATAAATATGGTAAGTTGGAAAAATATTTTCGCCAGGCATCTGGATATGCAGTTATGTTTGAAGAGCGTTATAAATTTCCTATAAATAGTCTTGTAATTATTGCCGCAGTAGCGGGTAAGTCTGAACCAGAAGTGTTTACCTCGAAAAGAGATACGCATATCGGCGGACTTATTGATATGGTGAAAGAATATAAACAACATCATAATCAACTATAGGAAAAAACGATGAGGACTGAAAAATTTGTAACCGAAAATATTAAGATAGGAATATCTGATTATCTTGCTATGAGTATAGACAATGGTCGATTATATTTTCATAACTTAAAAGTTCATAACGATATTCCAGATTGGATAGAATCATCCGATAGAGAACTTTCTGTTGAGTTTGGATATGTTGAAAACTTTTTAGTGCCGTCAGGCCAAGGTATCGAAATTGATATGGATAATTTAGATCCATCTGGAAATTATTTAGTAGAAATTTTGAATACAGGATCTCCTAAAAATTATCCAGATTTTTTAATGGAAAATTTTTCTGGAAAATTCCCATTTCAAAATAAAACATTGGGGGATATTTTAGTCACTTTAAAAATTACACCGGAAAGTGGAAGTTCTTCATCAAATAGTAGATATAATTTGAAAATAAATGCTTTAAATTATTGGCCAAATTTTAAAAAATCTTGTGATTTTTACTCACAAATACAAGAAGCAAGAGTCAGTAAATATCCGGTTTCTGGAAAATTGGGTCCATTTGCTGTTTGGGATATTTTCAGACATAATAATGTCAGACTAGATATTTCGGTTGGTGCTAATGGCAACCAAATGAAGATGCACAAAAAAATAATTTATAATGTTGAAGATAAGATACTTCATATTTTTCCAAAACATTTTAACTCATCTAGAATAGATGCGATTGATATTGCTGTAACAATAACGATACAAGACCCAGACGGAATATTTTCTATAGCAACCAAAGGCGATATTCCAAGTGACGTAGATTATGAAGATCTTTACGGTGGATATCTTGAATCTTATCAACCTATTATATCAAAACTTGTAGAAGATGAAAAGGAATATTTTGATTTACAAAACGAATATTTGAGTATCGACGCTGACAGACATGAAACAACAATCGTTCATATGGATTCTACAGCCAAAAAGATATATTTAGAGAAAGAATCATTTAATAGAAAAATAGGAAACGGACAACCTGTTCCCATATTACAAGGTACTTCAAATTATATTTCAGACAACAATGGTCGAAAATTTGAAAATTTGGATATTGATGGTACAGTCAATACTCCAAATGAAGGTTACTAAGAACATACACACACATTACACTATCAACTTAAAAAAAGAAAGGAGTTATAATGGAACTTATTACTAAAGTTAAATCATGGGCCGCCGCACTCGCAGAGGTCGGCGTCAGTCTAATTGGATTAGGAATTGTCCTTGAAATCCTGTTCGGTGGAATGAATATTCCATTCTGGCCAGAAGTAAACGTGACTGCAAACATTCTAGGACTGTTGAGTAATTTCAGCGATCAAGGTCTAGTTGGTTTAGTTGCGCTTGCAGTACTGTGGGCTATCTGGAATAGAAAATGATTTCTACAGTAAGTGATTGGGTAAAAAGTAGATTAAAAGAACGCACATCTCACGATGGCATTATTTTAATTGTGTTAGGTGTGCTAATTTTAATTGGGACCCCTTTTGTAAAACTTGGTGCATGGATCGCCATTGGATGGGGTGCATGGACAATCTGGTCCAAAGACTGAAAAAGTCTTGACAAAACTTGCGCTATAGCGTATAATTGTATTATATACGCTATAGCGTTATTTAAGGAGTGAAAATGCTAAAACTAAAAAGTTCAAAAGAATTTTGTGATGAAATTGAAAAAACCGTAACAGATATGGGTATGAGTTATATCGAAACAATTACCCATTATTGTGAAGAAAACACTTTAGAAATTGAAAATATAACACCACTGCTCAGTTCATTCATAAAAGAAAAAATTCAATACGAGGCTGAGGGGCTAAATTTGGTAAGAAAGTCCACTGAAAAGCTACCTCTATGATTCATATGTCCAGTAAAAAAATTGATGATTTTGAAGCATTTAAAATTTTTCTTGCCATGAAATCTCATTTTAATAATGAATATAATTATGTAGAATATGACGGCGCATTTAAGGCAAAAAGAGAGTCATACTCTAAAAGAAAAGATAGATATACTTTCGTTCAGTTATCAAAAAAATTTGGTAAAAAGGAACTGGAAGAATTTTTCCTTTCACTGTTTTTGAATGTTACTGAAAAAGGAAACATTGCTGTCTCTGGCACTAATAATATGTGGACAGGTAATTTGCTTGATAAAGAAGCGACCGACACATATAAAAATTGGAAAAAGAGGTTGCAGAGTTTGCAATATAATTTTATCAATGATTGCGAAACAATTTTTGATAGAGGATTAGAAGAAGAACTAGAATTTAACCAGATTTTCAAATCTGTAAATGGGAATTACCCGCTTATAATAAGACTTGAAAAAATGGGAGATATTTGTGTCGAAACTGTAGTGGTTTTTGACATGATATTTGACTTTATAAATAATGTGCGGATCGCAGATACGACTTATTGGCCCGTGTATAAAAAGAAAGTCAAAGACTACACACCATTTTTAGAGGTGGATGTGCCACGTTATGTTGGAGTTATGAAAACTCTTTTGATTGAAGATTATTATGATAATTATGGTCAATATCTATTGACAGACCGTGGATAAAATGATATACTAATAATATAAACCGAATACAAAATACAAAACGAATATAACGCATATAAGGAGGACAATATATGTCTTTTGCAGCACTAAAGAAGAATCGTTCCGATTTCAGTCGTCTGGCTCAGGAATTAGAAAAAACAAACTCCCCTCAACAAAATTCATCGTCACAAGACGATCGCATTTGGAAACCTACTATTGATAAAACTGGCAACAGTTATGCAGTAATTCGTTTTCTACCTCCATGCGATGGCGAAGAATTGCCGTGGGTACGAATCTTTAATCACGGATTCAAAGGCCCCGGCGGATGGTTGATTGATAACTGTCCTACCACAATCGGGCTACCATGCCCTGTCTGTGAGAGTAACACAGAACTTTGGGGTACTGGTTCGCAAGATAATCAAAATCTTGCTAGGGATCGTAAACGGAAATTGAAACATATGTCAAACATTTATGTTATTAAAGATCCGGGCAATCCAGACAATGAGGGTAAAGTATTTCTTTATTCTTATGGTAAGAAAATCTTTGACAAACTCAATGATTTGATGCGTCCACAGTTTGAGGACGAGACACCAGTAAATCCTTTTGATTTCTGGGGTGGCGCAAACTTCAAGTTGAAGTATCGTACTGTAGACGGATATGGTAATTATGATAAGTCAGAATTTGACAGTCCAGCGGCACTAATGGAAGATGATTCTAAAATGGAATCAATCTATAAACAGTGTCATTCTCTCGAAGAGTTTGTCGCGCCTTCGGCATTTAAGACTTACGATCAACTCAAGGATCGTTTGGATAAAGTGTTGGGTGTAACATCTCCGGTGGGTACGGCAGAGACTCGTGACATGTATGAAGATAATTCTTCGTCACAAGAGTCTATGTTTACTAAACCGACTTTCAAAGAGAGTCCTACACCAGAATTGAAATCGGTATCTAATGACGATGATGATGACGATTCAATCTCTTATTTTGAGAGACTCGCCAACGAAAGTTGATCGTTTCAAAATATGAAACGTAAAATGAAACGAAGGACGCCCTTGGGGCGTCCTTTTTCAATTCTACTACCGAGTTATGCAAAAAACGCATACCGACAATGACAGGAAAACAGGGTGTTTTTTGGACATTTCTCACTAAATAAAAGTGTATGATACACACACATATTCGAAAGGAAACCGCATGTTGCAAGTATTTATCGACCTTTATCGGGATTGGTCAACCCGTCAAGAAGCCCGCCGTGCTCGCCGTATAACTATTAACGAACTTAGTAGGTTGTCAAATCACGATCTGAAAGATATCGGATTGAGTCGTTGTGATATTAGTCGTATCGGACAAGAACATTATGACAACATTTTGTTAGACATGGCCCGCAAGACACAATTCGGCGCATCGCCAGTTCGTCATCCTAATCACAATACCAATTTAAGAGGTTGGGTATAATGACACAAACTTATATGGAAACAGTCGGAGAAACGCCCGCATTTAAAACCAATATCTTTTCGAAATTCTGGAAGGGGTTTGAAAGATTCTTTCTTGCAGTGGGGTATGCCCGCGCAGCTGCAGAATTGGCACGACAAGGATATTATGCCGAGTCGAAAAAACTTATGATGGAATTGACTGAAATTAGAGAAAACAGTTAATATGACATTCCCATTCCCAGACCCATTCTTGCTCTTGCAGCTGTTGGGTCTGGATTTCTTACGCCACCATTGTCAACTCTTTTAACATTTTGTGTATTGTTAGTCACTGATGTATTACTAGTGTTATTGTTTCCCACAACATTGTTATTAGAATTTTTATTTCCTTGATTTAATGCTGAAGATTTTAAGGTTTCTCCCGCAGCGACTTTGTTATTTACTGCTGTATCACTAGCACTAACATTTTGTGATGGCATAGATTGCATAACTTCTTGTCTGGCAGTTTCTTCTTCTGGGGATAACACAAATCTTTCTGGATGATCTCTTTTCGCTTTCATCACTATTTTCTTTTGAAGTTTTCTGCCGATAGATCTTTTAACGGAACCAGATTTTATGCCATCTTCTAATTCTTGATGCGTCATTTCTTTGCCGAGATATTTTTCAGTAATACCTTCTGTTTTTTCGGCCATTGAACTTGTTTTACCGTTAAATCCCATTCCAAGAGCACTAGATTTGTTCAATTCTTCTGGCGACATTTCTACTTTTCCAAGATTTTCTGGTACTTTTTTTAGAGTACCATCATCATTATGGGTTTCTCCATACATCTTATCCCATTTTCTTTGCGCCACATCACCACCAAAGAAATTTTTATCGGGCCTTGGCTCGACACTTCCTTCTTCTGACATTTCGCTTGCGGATTCTACTTTTGGTTTTATAACAGTCATATTTAATTTGTCAAATTCTTCTTGCAATTCTTTAATTTTTTGTTCGTCTTCTTCTATTCCTTTGTGCTCTCTTCCAAAATAAACATTTTCCCCAGATTTAGATCTGGCCATTCTATCTCCTGCCTCCATCATTTCATTTTGAATTTCAACCAATCTTTTATCATTTTTTAACTTTTTCTCATTGATAACTTCTTGTTCTGTTTTTGCTTCAGCACTAAATCCTGATGCCTCTGCTCCCATTCCACCAAGTTTTTCGCCCCCCATGTAACCTAAAGCTCCACCGATCAACCCTCCTGCTACACTTGACAATCCGAAAGTAAAGGGTGTTAAGGGAGCTCCAATCATTGCTCCTGCGGCCGCCCCAGCCATTGCGCCGCCTGTACCGCCTGCAAGTTTTGCCCCTGCATTTACTTTTTGATCTTCGTTCATCTCATCGTCCATTAATATAGAACCTGCTTCCATCGCTCCCAAGGCTACGGTCAACGGAACAGCGGCCCTACCAACAAATCTTCCTGCTGTTTTCAATCCGCCCATCATACTTTTTCCCGCCCCAGCTGGTTTTGTCACTTCTGGTACATTATCGGGTATTAGACTTGTAAATCTTCCATCAGATCCTCTGCCAACAGTAGCTCCAGCTGGCACAGTCGCCGATCGAAATGGCATTTTTTCTGAAACCGCATCTTTGAATCTGGAAAACATACCCGGCTTGGGGTTTGTTTTTGGTGTGCTGACGTTTGTTTTTTCTACACCACCGTCGCCTAAACCAATCATACCTAAACCACTTGAAATTATATTTTTCCCGAATTGACCAATTCTTGCGAGTTTTCCTTTTGGTTTTCCTTTTGTCTTTTCACTTGATTTCTGATTTTTGGAATCTGAATCATTTCCGCCTCCAAACACATCTAACGCTGTATCAAGGCCTTTCTTGCCCAAATACGCCTGTAACGCAGTATCGAGAAGATCTGACATTCCACCAATTCCACCACTACTATTAGAATTTCCGGTCTCTATATTGCTGGTAGCTTTAATTTGATTTTGAGACAATCTTTCCATTTTCTTTTGGTGTCTTTTTAATTCTCTTTGATTTTCTATATCTAAAGAACTAGGATCATCTTTTATCAAAATATCTATTTTTTCATTTAGAGTTTTTAGATAGTCGGGACTGCCATGAAGTCTGCTATCTATATCTGCCAATAGGTTTATGATCTCATGTCGTTGAGTTGATGCGCCAACGTCTGTACCGGTCTCACCAACGCTCCTACTGTTGTCCCTATCACTATTATTTTCGTTGTTGGATGAAGGAGAAGGACTATCGGTAGATTGATCTAAACCAAATTTGGACTGTAAACTTTCTATATTTTTTCTATCTTCTTCTTGTAAATCTGCCTCTTGTTTTGCTGCAAATGCTCTTTGAATTATTACATTTTTTTCTTCATTTAATTGATCTAATGAGAGTGAGTCGATTTCTTCTTGTGTTTTCCCAGATGCTGCAGCTACAGAAGCGTTGTCCATTTGAGATCTCAAAAGAGAAAATTCTCTTTCTTGCTGTTCTGCCTCTTGGGCGATTTTGTCTGCACGTTCTTTTTGTGCTTCTTTTGCCGCTTTTCTATTTTCTTTAAATTGTTGAAATCTATCTCCAACAAAACTAGCCCCAAAAGATAATATCGGACTACCTGACAGGGCCCCACCTATCATACCACCAATGCTGTCGATGCTTGTTTCTACTGTGTTGGCTGTTAGTTCTCCGATGGATTTTTTAAATGTTACATTCTCGCCGATACTAGCTTGAGATGTTTCTAGGACTCTCTGCAACATTCTCTTTTCTTCAGAATTTACGCCTTCTAGGGATGCCAGTCCTCTTTGCATTTCTTCTATTTGTTTTTTAGTAGCTTTGAATTCTGATAATGAAGTGCCCTGTTGTGCTTCAAATATTTTGGCAATTTCATCTAGACCTTGTCTAGCACCAGAAGAAACCAACTGTTCATTTGCGATTCTTATTACACTTGCCAATTCCTGCTGGTTTTGACGTTGTAGTTGATCTGTTACTCCTGCTAGACTTGCCATTTACTTTTTACCCATTACTTCTTTCGCATAGAATGCTGCGACTATTGCAGCAACCGACACAAAATATGTTGGGGCCATATCTCCCAGAATTGAGCTTGCCTTGATAAGTCCTATTAATTCTGCAATAACTACTGCAAAAGGGTATAATAACATACCAAAAAGAGCGAACCATGCCATGTGTCTTTGGGCGTCTTGTTTCTTATCTTCATTTTCCACGTTCGATTTCATGTCGGCCAATTCTATCATTTGTTTTTCCATTGCCATTTCCTCATCACTAACTATGCCATCATGGTCTCTATCTAGGTAGGCATATTTGGAGTCTTTTTCTAGTTGTTTTTCCATTGAAATTTTTCCTTTACTGTTGATTTTGTCTGGCGTTTTCTTCTTTTATATAATCCATCAATAATGTAAGGTATATTTCGCGTTCCCACGGAATCATGTTTTCCAATTCTGTCAAACTATATTTATGATGATGCATTAATGCAAAATTGTTTCTATATAGAGATACCAAAGATTCATGATTCAAAGTTAGAGAAAAAAATCGGTGATCCCCGCCACCCTCATATCTTTCTCAAATCCGCATTTATTGCATTTAATTTTACAAATCGCGGCAGCTTCAGGCATATTTTCAAAAAAATCATTTATTTTTCCAAACTGTTCTTGTGTCAAATTTTCTATAAAATCTTTTACTTCACTTATAGGGTGATCGGTTGTATTAAAAATGTCCTCGTCTTGATATATCATATCAATACATGTAGCAATGACACTCACTATATCTTCGTATGTGTCTGTCTGTGATAACATTCGCATAGTGCTAAAATTTGGATATTTCATTATGATGCCAATATTATCTGTCAAACTGATTTTATTATAATTTTCTTGAGACTCAAATTCCACAACCACATCGTCTAAGTTAAGATGAAATGGTATTTTTTCTTCTTTTGATTCTCCACCAACATTACATACATGATTATAATTTAATTCGACAATATTGCTTATAGATTTTGATCGAAGATTTACAAAAATATACTCTATATCGAATGTCGCTAATCTTTCAACATCAATATCTTGAATTATACAATTTCTTATCACTTGTTTGATAGATTCGATTTTTTCGTCTGTGTCGTCCCCCTGTTGTGCCATCAGAAGAATTTTTTCTTCTTTTATCAAGAATGGTCGAAATCTTACTTTCTGTTTTGTTGATGGTATTTCTAATTCATAAGTTGGGGTGTCAATTCTTGGTAACATTATTTTTCCATTTCATTTCAATTCGTATATTTAGTAGTATTATTAAAATCCGGATGCAGAAAGAGCTCTTTTTATATCCGCAGCAGATCTGCCCTGAGATTCTACTGTATTTCTAAGATTTTCTTGAGATTTTCTTTTTTTTCTGCCGCCGCCGGCTTCTGTGTATGATGATTTTGAGATATATTTTCTATATGTCATTGATATGTCGCATGTTGCTGGCTCTTCGTTTGAGTAAGACATACTGACTTCGCCAACAGATAGAGGATATGACTCTTCAAATACATATGTATTTGTAACTTTGTTTGTTTCATCCATTACCATTAGTTGCATATCACTAGCAGAATAATCTTTGTAATATCTAATTCTGTGTGTATCGTAATCAATTACATAATGCATCCAATCTTCAAAATATTGTCTTTCTCTAAAGTCATCGCTAAGATATACACTAAAAGAAAGTTGGTCATATGTGATTTGATATGGTGCTAATCTTACTGGTCCATATATTTTGGTTTCTGATGTTGCAATAGATTTGCTAGGCAAACTTACAGTCGAGACTCTGTATCTTAGTTGCTCAGCGCCGCCGTTGTTTGCAAAATTTCCTAAAGCCGAAATGCTGGGCGCAGTAATCAGTAGTTCGTATCTATTGCCACGACTCAATCCGCCTTCTTTTATATTTGCAATAAATCTATCCATATTTCCCATTTAACTGTTCCTTGCGCTTTCCGACCAGACTGTACTTGCAGCGGCCTTTCTAAATTTCTGAACAGGAAGGAAGATTGCAATATCCCATTCGTTTGCATCTATTTTTACAAAATTTGATTTCACTTGTCCATATAAATATCTTTTCAGACATGGTTTTATCATATTATATTTAGACAGTCCTTTTAGTATATTATACGACAATGCTAATTTTGTTTTTTTGTTGTAATTTTTGTCGGTGGATATTTTTGTTAAACTGTCCATCAAAACAATTCTATTTCTTGGAGAAACATAATGTAGATTGATTCCGATAAATCCGCCCGGCGATGGTTCGACCACAAATATCAAAGGAAATTCATCATAATATTCTAATTTCTTTTTCCACTTTGGATCGTATGCATAACAATACATAGAACCAATCTGGGGCCTTGCTTCCAACCTGTCAGATGCCGACATAAGTTTTTGTCTGTTTACTCTTGTGCTTCTGACCTTAGTCCGAAACCAATTTCTGGCTGCGGGAGTGTTAGGTTTTACTCCTTTTGCCGCAAGTCTTTTGAGTAGTGGTGTAAAATTAACTGCCATTTAGTAGTGCCTTAAAATCTTCAGTGAGTATTTTGAATTCCCAATTTCTATCTTTGCAAAATTCTTCTGCATATTTCCACTTTGCTTCATTGATGCTCCATGTTTTCATTTCTTGTAAATATCTGGGGGTTATTTTCTTTTTCTTTTTAGGTGCTTTGGTTTCTCTTTTTGGTTTCACTTCTATTACCATTGTTTTTGTTTTTTCATCTTTGGTCTTTACTGTCAGCAAAAAATCAGGATAGTATTTGTGCATTTTTCTATCGACTGGCGAATAATATGGTATTATTAACTCCTCACTGGACCATCTTACAACATTTAGATTCATATCACAATATTTCATAAATCTGCGTTCCCACATAGACCTGTAGGTTACATTTGATACATTTCCCACATATTTATGTGCATTGACCGGATTATATTTTCCTTTATATGTAAATCTCCGCATTGTCGTATAAAAAACCTTATAAATATATTTAACTATTTAGGAGTCTTTACTGATGTTTAATTTGCCATTTGGGAATTTTAATATATCTCAGGTCACCAATACGTTTGACGATAATAATATTGCTATACCAGATATACCAAATCTTTCTATACCGGATATACCAGATATATCAGAAATCACACCTCAACTTATTCTTGAGAGATCGGGTATACCTGTCACAACGGAAAGTCTTGAGGCACAGGCAAAGTTATTGGAAGGCGCCACTCAAGAGAAATTGCAAGAAGCTCTTGCAAATGCTGATGCGGTCGGAAGGGCCCGCGCATCAATCGAAAAAGCAGCAAATGATGCAGCTGGGGTAATCTCTCAACAAGTAACAAGAACTGGTGGACCTAATACAGTACAGGCTAGTGACATGGAAAGGCCTTTCGCTGGGGCATATCCTGGCGATACGGGATCTGATAATGTTCGTGATTATATCATATTTACTGCTTATTCAAATGACGTTGCAGGATATACAAAGATGGAAACTGTAGGTTCGCAATCGCAGGGTGGAGAACCAGAAGGAACTGTCCAGTTATATATCCCAGAAAGTCTTACAGTAAATTCTCAGGTAGGATATAGAAATACAGACGGTGGAAGTATTGCGGGTACGATAGGGAATCTAGGAAGTGATGGAGATGATAATAATATGGATGTACTTACAAATCTTGCTTCGCAGATTATCGGTCAAACTGGTCAACAATTGGGTGATACTGGCGGGGTTCTTGCCCAGACACAGGGCCTTGGTGTTGGTGCTGCAAATCGAACTGTTTTATTTGAGGGAGTAGAGTTTAGGACTTTTAGTTATGCATATGAATTTTTGCCCAAATCTTGGGAAGAATCTGATATGTTGAGAAAAATAATTAAATTTTTTAGGATCCAGATGTTACCCGAAATTAGAGGAAATGGAAATACTTTCAAAACGCCCAATTGGTTTAGTATAGAATATATGATTGATGGAAAACCTACTGAATATCTCAATAAGATAAAACCATCGGTATGTACGGGTTGTGATGTATCATATGGTGGCAATGGACAGTTTGCAATGTTTCAAAGTGACAGGGGTGAGGCCCCTGCTCCAGCACTAATAAATCTCACATTAACATTCCAAGAAGTACAAGTCGTATCCACACGCGATGCTGCAGAAGGATATTAAAAATGTTTAATAAAATTTCAAATATTAAATATGATATAAAACTCGATAATCGTCCAGTAGAATCTAAAAATATTTTTAGATTTGCATATATTTTAGATTCTTACAAAGATGATCCCAAAAATTATTTGGTACATACTATAGAATCTGATCAGACAGTAGAAAGCATATCTGCACAATATTATGGCGATGCGAAATATAGTTGGGTTATTTTGATGTACAATAACTTGTTAGACGTTTATGAAGAATTACCTAAGACGGAATCTATGTTTTATGAATATATCTCTAAAAAATACACTCCAAAAAATGTTTTAGAACTAAAACGTATGTTACCAGCGCCTTTGTTGCCCAAAAATGGAAACACTTCATTTGGAAATTATAATGGTCAGATTGTTTATGACGAAAGTATTGATAGAGGCGTCAAATGGGATAGTATAACTCAAAATTGGTCTCCATTACCTGAACTTGGGGTGCCAACTCCTAGCTCTGCCGAATTTAATATATCATGTAATAATTGGAATAATCCTGAAGAATCTAATCATTTTTTAATTAATGGCCTTACAGATCCAGAACTTGTGTTATTTCGAGGTGGTACATATAAATTTAAAATAAATTTTTCTCCTTATGATACTTTTTATTTAACTACCGATGATGGAAAAAATTATTGGAATCCGAATCGTTTTTATGGTCTATATGACAATGGAATATCTGAAAAAGATTTTTTTGGATCTTCCCACATAACTTTCAAAGTTCCTGATGATGCTCCAGATTTATTATATTACTCATCTGATATGACCCGACCTTTTGATGAAAATAACAATAGAAATATGTCTAATATGATAAGAATTATAAATCTTGAAGATGTTCCATATGTTAGTCAGAGCGATAGAAATTCGTTACAAAATCTAAATGGCCGAGTGATGGGCAAAGTAGTAAAAATTGAAGATAATTTTTATGTTTGGAATGGAATATATACAGAGCCAAATCAAACTAACTTTCTCGAGGGTTGGAATTTACTAAATCCGCAATCGTCCTCTGAGTATACAATAGAATTAGGATTGTTGGTTGCAATGCAGACCCCACACAAATTTACTCATAAAATAGAAGGCTATAAAATAACATCAGATACATATTCTGCGTTGCCGGCAGAAGAAAAAAATTCGTATATTATGCAGTCTAAGTATGCATATGAAGAAGAGAAAAACGAAAAAAATAGAACTATAAGAATTATGAAAAAAGATCTTTTGGGTAAATTTTTAGAAAATTGGGAAAGGATTGTTGCATAATGAGTATTTCTCAGACATATGGGCTGTGTGAAATAAAAAAAATGACTATAGTTTCTCACAACGACTTTGAATTGAATCTTTTTGGTGTTTACAAATCTCTTAATATTTACGAAGACTTATTTTCTCCTTCGATTACGGCTCAACTGACTTTGGAAGATGCTAACGGGATTCTCAACTTTTTGCCTATTATAGGACAGGAAAGGGTAAATATATCTTTTGCGACTCAAGGATTAACAGAATTTACAGAACTTGATATGATTGTCAATAAAATTACAGATTTAGAAAGCGATGTCAGTACGCAAACTTATAATTTGGAATTGGTTTCTGTAGATATGATAACAAATTTTGAACAAAGAATATCAGAATATTTTGAAGGCAGTTCTACAGAAATTGCTGAAAAATGTTTTCAACGATTAGAATCTAAAAAGACATTTGAGTTTGAGCCAAGCGAAGATAAATATGATGAAGAACTTGGTGTCGTAATTCCTAATATGACACCTATGAAAGCAATTTCTTTTTTGTGTGGAAAGGCCTTTCACGAAGAATATAAGAGTTCATCTTATATGTTTTATGAAACCAGTAAAAAATATGTAATGAAACCTATGGAAATGTTGGTGGAAGAAGAGCCTAAAAATGAATTTAATCTTGGTTCTTATAAAAATGCTGGTGTTGATGGAAAAGAGATATTGGACGTAAATGTAGAAAACAAAAAGGCGATCACTTATAAGTTTCTTTCCAATTTTTCGGTTTTGGATAATATTACAAATGGAGTTTTTGCTTCCAAAGTTTCTACTATTGACATGATTACAAGAAATAAAACCGATCTAGAACATAGTATATGGGAAGATCACGAAGAATACAAATACTTGAATTATGACAAAGACAATAAAAACACATCAGGTCCAATTTTTGATGTTTCTGGAAAAGGCAAACAATATATGAAAGTCGATGATGACACTTCGGTACGATTTATAGTACCTGAAGTGGAAGTCAAAGAAGGCCGGCCAATGTATAATCAAGAGAAAATTTTTAGGCAGAGGTTATTTTATACAAATCTTATGAATAACATCAAATGCGAGATGTCGATTTATGGTGACAGCGACTTAGTGGTCGGCGACACTGTAAATTTAACATTACCTCTGTTTACTAGAGTCGATATGGGCGAAGAATGGAAAGATAAATATTATAGTGGAAAATATTTGATAACAGGAATTAGACATATACTAGCCGGCGATCAGTACACCACAGATTTAGAATTAGTCAAAGACAGTTTCAATGATGTTTTACCATCGAAAGAACCAGTATTGACGGGGGGCGGTGGTAAATGAATCTTTTTACTGGTACTGAAGGATTGGTCTGGTGGCAAGGCATTGTAGAAGATGTCAATGATCCAGAGACATTAGGTCGCGTCCGAGTTCGTATTTTTGGATTTCATAGTGATGATAAATCAAAAATTCCAACAGATAAATTACCTTGGGCTGCGCCGATAATGCCCATCACTAGTGCTGCTATTGGTGGTATCGGACAATCTCCTACTGGATCTCTGCCTGGCGCATGGGTTATGGGATTTTTCCGAGATGGCATGAATGCTCAGGATCCTATAGTTTGGGGGACCGTTTATGGAAAACCAAATGCAACTTCTATAAAATCTCCAGATGGGTCTTATCCCGCTGAAGGAAGTGCGTCTGTCGAGGGTGGTACAGTCGTAAATCAGAGTGACGTAAACCCTCTAGCAACTGGAGCAGGAGTCGGAACAAGTGAAACCAGCGGGCCAGCATCAAATGACCACCACAATAAGGGAAATGATAGCGCAAGTCCAGATCAATCTGGTACTCCAAATGATGCAGACAATAGAGAACGACTTTCAAAAATTACAACTAAAAATGGCAAAAGTACTTGGGTTGCGACTATCTATGCAAAGAATTTTCAAAACTTTATAAATGAATTTGAAAGAACTCCTGCTCCTAATCATCCGGATGGATATACTATTTATAGTCTGGGTGGATATGTCCATAGACAAAGTAGAGGTTCTAAAAAATGGAGTTATCATGCTTCTGGTGTTGCGATAGATATCAATCCTGCTGAAAACCCATACCAAAAAACATTTGAAAGTGATATGCCAGCAAATACTTCCGCGATTGCAAGGAAATATGGCCTTGGTTGGGGTGGTGATTGGAATAGTGTCAAAGACGCAATGCACTTCAGTGTGGCAAAAGGCGAACGTGGTTCTGTACCAATAAAAAGAAATGGTATTGTACCAGACCCAGAAACAGGAAGTCAAGATTCCAAAAGTACCGGATCTTCGGTTGAAGGAACTCCTTTAGAGTATTCGCCTTCTACATCAGCCCCCACCGGCAATACTGGAACTTATGATAAACCAGAACCAAAATCTAGCGAAAACATCGGAGCTGCCCCAAGCTTGGATGTCAGCGAATGGAAGAATGGGTCAGATTATTCGGAGGGAGACTTGGTGCGTTCTCCACAACTGCAAGAAAATCAAATTGGAAGTCTACCTCCGTATACATATAGAACTGGCATCATTACAGCTGCTGCTGCAATGCAGTGTAGTGCATTAGACTTTGGTACTGTTATGTCTTATGAAATGGGCGGTAGATGGGACGCCAGACGCAAGGGACCAACTACACAATGGGGTCAGCACCGAGGCGTCATTCAATTTGGAGAACCACAAGCTAAAAAATACGGCATTGATTTTTCAACGGAACAAACCGCGATTGATACACAACTTGGTCCTAACGGCGCGGTTGTAAGATATCTGAGAGATCATGGCGTCAAAAATGGTATGGGTAGATTAGAAATTTATTCTTCAATTAATGCGGGTGGTGTTGGTGAAAAATACTATGGAAGATCTGATGCGAATAATAATGGCGCGCCCGGATCGGTCAGAGATAAAGTTAATAATCAAATGGGTGGCCACGAAGCAAATGCCAGAAGATTATTGAACAGTAAAGACGATGGTAAATACATAGAACAAAAAGTTTATCGGGCGGTAAAATCAGGAACATCTAGTGATAGTGGAACTGGACCGGCTTCATCTAAACTGAAAGATGGAGATGTGATGTGGGAAGTTGCTCCAGAAGAATTTCAGAGTGCTTCTAGGAATACTCAAAATGCAATGTATGAGTCAGAGGCTCCATCTTCAAGTGATGGTTATTCTGTAGCGCCCCAACAATCCGGTGGCGGTAGCAGTAGTCCAAAACCACCATCAGTTGAGAAAAAAATTGCAGATACCGATGTTACAGATTTGTTTCAAGAACCGGACAATCCATTTGGAGCAAAATATCCGCATAATAAAGCACTATTCACAGAATCAGGACACATTCAAGAATTTGATGATACGCCAGGAGCTGAAAGAATACATACTTATCATAGAACTGGAACTTTTGAAGAAATACATCCAGACGGTACTAGGGTTGTAAAGGTAGTAAAAGACAATTACGAAATCATTTTTGGAGAGAATAATATTCATGTAAAGGGTACTGCAAATGTTGTGGTAGATGCTGATGTAAATGTCAAAATAGGTGGAAATGTAAATGTAGAGGTTGGTGGCAAAATCGACACTACAAGCGGTGGAAATACAACTATCAAGGGCGCTCAAATTCATCTGAATCCATAAGGAAATTAAAATGGCATATGCAACAGAAACAAACAGAGATTTCGATTTAAAATTTATGAAAAACCCCATTAGCAATGATGTGGTAATAAAAATAGACCGACCCGAAAGGAATAGATTTCCTGCTATTGAACAGAGTATTACTAATATATTAATGACCTCTAAACTGGAAAGAAAGTTTATGCCTGCATTTGGTGGAAATGTATTGAAAACTTTATTTGAGTTATTAACAGATTTTGACCAAATCAGTGTACCGGGCGAGATAAATATTAAAGAAGTTATAAGAATGTCACTGAAAAAATATGAACCCAGAATTACAGTCGAAAATGTCGATTTTGGTGATTGGAAAGAAGATAGTAACTCAAATAAACTAAATATCACCATTATGTATTCGGTGCCACCTGTCAATGAGGTACTGTCATATACGCTAGGGATTAAAAGAGTAAAATAAATGGCAAAAAATATTCAAATTTCCGAATTAGACTTTTCAAGTATCAAAAGTAGTATAAAAGAATATATGAAAAGTGATCCTACATTTAAGGATTATGATTTTGAAGGCTCTGGACTATCAACTCTCACAGATCTTTTGAGCTATAATACCTACTACAACTCTTTTTATCTTAATATGATATCTAACGAAATGTTTTTGGATACTGCTAGGTTGAGAGATAATGTTGTAGCTAAAGCAAAGTTGCTAGGATATACGCCAACTTCAGTACGTGCGGCTGAGGCATCACTATCATGTACGTTTGAGATTGTTTCAGACTATGAAGATCCATCGATTTTCAATAGTATAAAAATAGACAAAACTTTTATGTTTTCAAAAAATAATAGCCAGACATACGAAGAATATAAGTTTATTCCAAAAGTGAGCAGGACTGTCCCCCGAACTTTCTCACCTCAACTTCTAGCGAATGGTACATATAAACATACATATGAAATATTTGATTTGGAAGTAATCCAAGGCATATATGTCGAAGAAAAAATAATAGTAGATACTACAGATCCAAATCAAAAATTTCTTATATCAAATTCTAATGTTGATACAGATACTTTGCAAGTGTTTATTCAATCAAATGTTACTGACACCAATTTGACTGAGTTTAAACGATCTACTGATACAATGTCATTGTCAGATATAAGTAAAGTATTTTTCTTGCAAGAATCTTACGAGGAAAAATATGAAATTGTTTTTGGTGATGGTGTTCTAGGATCTGCCGTAGAAAGCGGAAATATAATTATTTTAAAGTATTTAGTTACTCAGGGATCCGTGGCTAATGACATGACAGGAAATTTAAGACTTATTTCTTCTAATAGAAATATTAGGGCGTCAAATATACAGGACAATTTGCAAATAATTGGACGTACTTATGGAGGTAGTGATAGGGAATCTGTAAATTCTATTAAATTTTATGCACCAAAAACTTTTGAAGGACAGAATAGAGCTGTAACTGCAAGAGACTATCAAACAATAATTCCTAAAATTTATCCACAAACCTCATCTGTTAATATTTGGGGCGGCGAAGATTCCGATCCACCCGAATATGGAAAAGTGTTTATCAGTATCAAACCCAATTCTGGATTTTATGTTTCTGCTCAAGAAAAACAATCCATAAAACAAAATTTAGTAAAAAATTACTCTGTACTGACTTTGACTCCGACCATTATCGATCCAGACTTTATAAAATTAAAAATAACAACACAAGTAAAATATGATAATGAAGCTACAATGTTGGATGAAGCTACATTACAAGAAATCGTTAAAAAATCTATTATAGATTATGATATGAATATGTTGAATGATTTTAATAGTTACTTTAGATATTCTCAGTTCTTGGCTAAAATCGATCAATCGGACGAATCTATAACTAACAACTTGACAGAAATATTGATGATAAACGAAAAAACGATATTTGTGGATACATCTACTAGTTATAGATTTCAATTTAATAATGCTTTAACTCCATCAACTCTATATTCGAAAGCATTTTATATTACTGGTAATGAAAATGCATATTATCTTGATGACAATGGTCTTGGTAAAGTAAGATTTCACACTATGAACGTCGCTGCAGAAAAAGTTTATGATCCGATATATTCTGGAACAATAGATTATGAAACAGGAACAATAATTATTCCCGATATTTCTTTATCCAGTGTTGTTGGATCATCATCTTCTATTGGTGTGGTCGTTAAGCCTTTGAATAATGATATATTTCCTGTAAGGAATCAAATTATCTTATTAGATTTAGATGAACTGTCAATCACAATGCTAGAAGATACCGATGACTTTAATGAAAATTATGACATATCTTCGCAAAGAGTTGTAGTATCCAGAAATGCTACATCTACATATAATAATTCATCTATGTCTGTCACTTCGGCAACTGGAACCACATCTATAACTAGAACTTATTCGGATTCTCCATCTGCTGGTACTTCAGGATCAAGCAGTGGTGGTGGATCTAGTAGTGGCGGATCCAGCAGTGGTGGTGGATATGGCGGTGGGTATTAAAAATGAATAAAACTAATATTTCAAATATTGCAAACCATGTAAAAAGTCAGCTTCCATCTTATATTTCTTCTGATGAAGATTATTCTAGGTTTGTAAAATTTTTAGAATTGTATTATGAGTGGATGTCTCAGTCAGATAATCCGTCCGGTGTCACCGGCGATATGACTGAATATGCCGACATTGATGATACACTAGAAATGTTTGTTTCTTTATACAAGAACGAGTTGGCTTCATCTTTTCCAAATGTTGTAAAAATAAAAGGAATAGAAGAAAAAAACTCTGAAAATGTGAACGCAAACCAATTAGGAAAAACCGCTGAGTCTGCTACAGAAAGTTTGTATGACCAAGAATTTTTAATGGATGGAATTGCAACATCTTTCAAACTTAATTATTTTAATCCTTTTTATTATTTTGGCGAAACTGATGCGACATCTGTTGTTGATGAAATTGTGGTGTTTAAAAATCCAGCGACTTCAACTGATCGTGGAGATGGAGATACATTGCAATCTTATGTCGATAATCTGACTCCGCCAGCTGTAAGTCGTACAGGAACAACAGGTGATTATGTAAAACTGGTCGAAAATACAGATTATGTTATAGAAGGAAATGTCATTAAATTTGTGGACTCTAGTGGAGATCCCGACACTTTGATTATAAATGATATAGTAAAAATTAGATTTTATGTAAAAACATACTTGGATGTTTCAACGACACCGGACACAGAAGATGGTGTTAAAAGATTAGTTGAATCTACTGGCGTCAAAAAAACTACATATGAAAATCAAAGAAACTTTCTAAAATTTATGAAAGATTTTTATCAATCTAAGGGTACAGAAAAATCATATGATTTTTTATTCCGATCAATTTTTAACGAACCCATAGAAATTTATTATCCAAAAGACAACCTATTTAAAGCCAGTAATAATATTTGGGAAAGTACTACATCAGTACGATCGATACCACATGTCGTTACTTTAGAGAATCCAGAAATACAAAATCCATATAGAATAACAGGAAAAGTATCCGAAGCAACTGCTATTGTTGAATATTATAAAGACTTGAAAATTGGCGATTATGATGTTAGAGAATATTTCATAACAAATATTTTTGGAACTTTTCAGAGCGAGGAAGATATTATAGTTTCTCAGACCAATGGAACTAAATTCGAAGAAAAATTATATGAATGTGTTGTGGGGTTTGATATTACAAATGCGGGTACGGATTATTCCAGAAATCAACCAATTCACTATAATCTTTCTTCAGAAGGTAGTGGCCATGGATTTGCAGCCGAAATTGGTCATACAACCACCGGCAAAGTGGAAAGAATCGATATCGGATCTGGCGGAGATGGATACACAGATGGAGAACATATAGAATTTGTTGATGATGGGACATTGGGTTCAGGTGCATCAGGTATAGTAATAGATACAAGCGCCACCACTAGTAATTATAGTGTATTGTTTAATCAGAATCCAGCATCTAGTGAATATATTGCAAATGGCCCACAGACTATATTTGATATAGGATTGTCTGGTGATGTTTATCACGATACCGCAAAAAACACGGTGGTATCTATTGAAAATATTGATTCTATGTCAGATTCGGTTTTTGCTTTGTATGATTTTGAAAGTATTGATACTTCTATTATCACTGTTAAAGATAGTACTCAATTTTCTGGTTTGATACCAGATCTGAAATCAAATTTGAATGGTATTAGAATAGAAACATCGCTTGTTTCTACTGTGTCGCCGCCGTATGCGGTATCCAATATTGACCCCAGTGATGATTTGGATACTAGATATAAAAACGATTTAATTTTGAGCGTGTCAAGTGTGGATTCAAATGGATCTATCACTGGTATTTCTACTGAAAATTCATTATTTGGTTCGTCTTTCACGTCATTATCATCACCATCCGCCGGTAAAACTAGTTCTAATGCTCAAGTTCTTCCTTCTCCTGTTAATTTAACCAACCAAACAGCTAGATATGAGTCTGGCAATGGTTTCGGTGGTAAATTTGATATATCAATAGAAAATAATTCGATATTAACTATTCTTTCTAGTACATCTGGTTTGGGATTTCAATATTTAAAAAATGATGTATTAAAGATTGACGGAACTCAACTTGGTCTGAACGGATTATCTGACACGAATGATATTTTTATAAAAATAGATTCTGTAACAGCTGGTAGTGATTATATGGCAATTAATCAAGAAGATCCTATTACTTCGACCGCTGGATATACCACCACATCTGTCAGTGGTACGAATGCTAGTTGGAACGTCAATACGGGTATGAATTTGCCCAGCGGTTCGCCCATACCACTTTTTGTTAAATTGGCAGATTCTCCCTCTTCTGTAGGATATTCTGTAAATGATGTAATTATAATTCCTGGCGACTTATTAGGTGGATTTTCGCCTACAAATGACTTGACAATTATTGTAAATCAGGTCGATTCTATTGGAAGAATAGAAGAATTTTCTTTTAGTGGGGTTTCTTCGGTTGGACAAATAGCTTCGTTTAGTGTGATTGGTACTCCAATTATTCCCGATGTCAAAGATAGTCATTATAACCCTTCATTTACCCTAACACAGTTCGATACATCTCTTCCAGCAGGAACTGATGCGAAATTTTTTGTTGAGAGAAGTGGTGCAACGTATCAAGTTTTGTTGCCCAGTTTTTCTGATAGAGGTACTAATTATGTAGTTGGCGACTCAATACTTATTGATGGTGCCCAGCTGGGTGGCGTTAGTACTACAAATGATCTAATTTTTGAAATTTCTTCTATTGACAGTAATGGTGGAGTCACAGGGATTTCTATTATATCCGGTACATCTAAAAATTCATTTTCTATCTCTGACATTTCAGCGGAATCTGTCAAAGGAATTGGCGCAGAATTTGATATTGTTATTACAAATGATGTCTATTCAGCAAGTGTTAGTTCTGGAAAAGGTGGCACTGGATATAATGTAGGGCAAGTTTTAACTATCAAAGGTTCTGTTTTAGCCCATCAGTGGGTTAAAAGTGGATTTACTGCAAAAATAAATCAGGTTGGTGAAAATGCACTATTTACTGATTCTGGATATATGAGACTTTCCGATATCGGTGAAACATTTAGAAAAAATTCTACGGATGGTATTACTATTGATTTTTGGTATTTCCGAAAAGGCACTGAAATTAGTGGTACTTATGGAGGCGCATCTATATTTTCTATAAATGAATCTGTAGGTGGTACACAAAAAACATTTTTACAACAACTTCCAGATGGTACTTTGGAATTTGGAAACGGGACTGTATCGCAGACTGGCTCAGCTCTTTCCTTTGGCGATTGGCATCACATTGCCGTATTTTTAGGCCCAACAGAATCCAGAGTTTATGTTGATGGGCAAGACTATATCACAACAATCACCGATAATAGTTATTTTGATATTTCTGAATATGGAGAGTATACAGAAACAATCACTATTGCCTCTGGTCAAGAAAATGGTATTTCTACGATAGTATATGATCCTAATAAAAATATAGAAATGTCGGTTGACTATACATCGGGCCCATCTGCCGGAACACTTGTTTCTGTTACACCTACGACCAACTCTGCGGGTAATGTTATTTCCTGGCCAACATTGTCGATTGGAGACGTGGTCACTCTAACATATTCAAAACCAGTAAAGAATTTTTACTTGGGTGCTAGACAAAAAGTAGATTCTTCATATTCCATAGAAGATTATAATCATGCTTTCTTTGGAACTCTGAGATTTACAACTGGTCGCAGATATGAAGAAGTCTCTGGCCTCATTGAAGATACGGGTACTGATAATTCTATCTCTGGTGTTGGATTGAATCCAATATATGTAAATCCAATTCCTTCTGTTACTACTATTCGAAAATCTGAACCATTAAAGGTTACATTTAAAGTGACAGAGTCAAATAAATCTGCATTTTCTATGATGTTTGATATAAATGAAATCCCCACAATTACTAGAAGTGTAAACTCTACTGTTCCCTCTGGTGAAATAATAACAAATACTTCCGAATTAATTCAACCAGGCCAAACCGGCGCACAGTTTTCATTGACTCAGGCTTTAGATTCTGGTGGTAATGCTATAAGTGGAATGGGCAGTGGAATTGCATTTTCGCCAGATTTGGGAATAGATGAAGTAATAGAAATAAGTTATTTGAGCGTTCTTGAAGATGATGTAGAATATATTATTCGTAATGAAAATCATCCTGTGTCTGCTAATAAAATTTCTTTGCGAAAATCTGACGAAAATGGCATATATTCTACCTATGCTCTACCGGACGGAAATTCTTTGCGAGTTTCTTGGTCGTCAAAACCAAGAGCTGCGGTTACTATTGTAAGTTTGTCTACTTTTGGAAATAATTATATGAAGAAACCATATGGTTATGTCAAGGAATATACTGGTATTTATAAGTCGATTGGTAAGGGTGCATGGTTCAAAGGACATGGCAAAGACATAGGTAAAATAGAAAGTTTTAAAATAAAAGGAAATGCACTTCAATCAGAACTGGAAGGGTTTGGAGTTGATTATACTACCCCACCAGTAATTGATCTAAGTTCCTTTGGTGATGGACAAGCGACAGCGACTGTATTGACAGGACCCCTTTGTGTGCGGCCTGGCGAGTTTTTAAACAAACAGGGATTTTTGTCGGATGACAATAGATTATATGATGGGTATTTGTGGCAGGAGTTTTCTTATGTTGTTAAAGTCGGAAGATATATTGACGAATGGAGAAAAATTGTTAAAAAAGTGATTCACCCTGCCGGATTAATGATGTTTGGAGAATATAGTATTTCTACTGCTGCAGAAGTCAGAAAAGGTGCTGGTATTGCATGGGCCCAACTTATATACGAGATTATTAAAAATGTCAACATGAAAGTTAAAAATATGGACGGTCTTGGTCGATGGGCATATGGAGAAACTAATGGCCAATGGTATCCGACTTCGACAAGACAGGACACAAATTATTTAAATTCTCATGGAAATATATTCACATATGACAATAGACAACTAAGTGTAAATTCTACAATAGATGGAATGTATAATGGCGTAGGCGAAGGCGAAGTGTCTGACGATACCGCTGGATCTACAACAGTAGATAACGGATCTGGAAGATATGCTTTACTACAGGTTGATGGTACAAACGCTTCTGGTGGATGGTGGCAAGTTAAAAAAATTGCATTAAATTTTAGAGAAGCATTTGGAAAAGACTATTCACACTATTACACTTCCGGGCTTATAGGAAATACTGTAACTATTTACGATATTTCTGATGAAGATATGATCTCTGATAATTGGATTAATACTCGACCTTGGGGAAAGTATGAAATAATTGGAGCTCTAATTGATTCATCGGTTGGCGAAAGATATGTTGTATATGATGTCAAATTGATTTCAAGTTATTCTGCTGACATGCCCGAATGGGATAATGCAGTATTCGGTGGTCCGAATAGAGTAGAATTTAGATGGGATAATATATTTCGTGGAAATGTAGATAGAAATGCCAATAGTTGGATCGGTTCTATCGCAGATGGTGCAAATCCTCGCGATGAAAAAATGATTATAAATATTTCTGGAAGATTTAACAATAATAAAGAAGGCGATGTGCCGACTTTACATACGACTTGGAAATCTTTAGAAAGATTTAAATTTTATTTTAGGGATACTTATCCTCGTAACGAATTGGTGCAACAAATGTTTAGTCCAGCTTCGGAAATGGTAGGTTCGCCTTATAATAACCATAGAAAATTGGTACAGGGAAATAATTTGACACATATAGCAGTTAGACATCCGGATTATAATATGTGGTATAATTTGCCAGTAGAAGAAAATGGAAATGAGGAATGGATATCTACCACTGACGGAACAGATCATAAATGGAGAAATACTGTTATGTCAGATGTAGTTACTAAATCTGATAGAAAGTATAGGGCGGTTTTAGATTCTATTGTAAATATTTCTCCCGTTTATTTGATTATGTCGGAAGAAACCCCCCTATCAGGGACAAGAAAAAGAATGGGCCCAACAAATCTTTCAGTAGAAAGAGCTAAATTTAACGAAAAACTACAGTCGGGATCTGATTATAACATTAGTGTTTTGGATGAAAATACATTTGAAAAATTTATATCGCCGGGCACTATAAATGACAAATCCAATTTCGCATCAGAATCTACATTGGTAAAATATACGACAGCAAATATACCATCAACTGTTGAAGAATTGAATCAAATTTTAGAAACTATGACAATCGACTAAAAAAGATTATAAATAATATAAAAAATCATATGCAAAAGGTAAAACAATGGCAGCAATTATCACAAATAAACTGAGAATATTTAATGCTCAGGAATTTTTGCAATCTATTAACAGATCCGCACCAATTTGGAAGGCATCAACAACTTATTCAGAAGGCACTTCTGTAGTGAAAGATGGAAATCTTTGGCTTGCATTGGGTAATGGAACTTCTGGTACTACAGGTCCAACACCGTCCGTACCCACCGATGGAAATATTACTTGGTCCCATCTAGGACAATCAGTATATAATAATCTTTATATGTCGATTGGGAAACCTACTGCTTGGTTGAATGATGCAAACCCGCCAACACCGGAAGATTCTATCGGATATGGATATGCAGTCAAACAGGGTTCTATTGCAATGAAAAAGGTCGAACAGACTGATATGACTCTTGCAATTCCTAGAATTAACTGGACACCAAATACAGTTTATACGATGTATGAACATGACTTGGCAGAAGAGATTATCCCAAATTCTTATGTGATAACGGAAGGTTCGAATCAATACAATGTGTATAAATGCATAAACAATCAAAAATTTGTGGATGACAGTGCAACATCTATCGCAGTTCAATCGACTGTGAAACCTACATCCACTTCTGTATCAGAAATAGAAACTACAGCTGATGGTTATAGGTGGAAATATATGTATTCTATTTCTCTTGCAGATTCCTTGAAGTTTTTGACAAAGGATTATATTCCTGTAACCACTGTTGAATACAATCCATCAGATTCTTCTTCTGCTGAAGGTGTTCAATGGCAAATTCAACAAGCTGCTCTGACAGCGCCTGGCCATATAGATCATGTAAAAATAATGCCTAATGAGGTCAATGGATCAATAACAGGAGGAGTAGGTTATCATGACAATATTTCTCGCAATGACATGCTCCTTGATGGGACAAGTACTGTCACAATCACTGGTGTAGAATCTGGCATGTTGAGTGGTAAGTATAACGGATATTATGTTGTAGATGTACAAAATCAAAATCAACAAAAAATTACAGATTGGGTAGTTACTGGAACAACTGTTGTTGTTACTCTCGATGGTGCTCTTCCTGCACAGGCCTCAACTACTATAATCGTGGCGCCAGGAATTACCACTACGGGTAATGGTTCGGGTTTCGATGCATATGGTATTGTTTCTTCTGGTAAAATTTCTAATATAAACATTACTAATAAAGGAACAAATTATACTACGATTACTTCAGCAGTTATAGATACCGATCACTTGCCGGCTCTTAGTTCTGGTGCAGATAATGTGAACGCATGTAAGGTAAAGCCGATCATTAGTCCCGATAAAGGCCATGGATCCGATGCTATAGAAGAACTTGGTGGATATTATATTATGATAGCTATGCGACTTGAATATGATGAACAACATACCAGACCTAATGATGCGGGCACTGATACAACTAAAGTAATGTTTCCAGTTTCGGACACATCTTCTGTGTTTAGACAAATCGCAATTGTTGCAGATCCCCTCGAAAAAACATCTCTTATTCCTGCAACAAATGTATCATATCGTGGTCCATCTTATACAACGCCATCGTCCGATGCTTGGGGTACTGCCGGAGAAACTACTTTTGATGTAGAATCTGGTTCTGGTAAGGTTTTGTATACTGAAAACAGACAACCCGTATCTCGCGCTATAGATCAAATCGAAGATATTAAGGTTGTCTTTGAATTTTAATTCGTTTAACTACCCAATGAGAGAAGAAACATATGACTTTAAATCTTAATGTCACCCCCTATTTTGACGATTATGACATAAACAAGGGATATCTAAAAATACTATTCAAGCCTGGAAATTCCATTCAGGCAAGAGAATTGACTCAAATGCAGAGTTTGTTGCAACAACAGATTACTAATTTGTCAGATCATTTCTTTAAAGAAGGGGCGATGGTAATACCTGGCCAATCAGCGATTGATTTAAATGCTCAGTATGTAAAAGTTATGCTTCCAACTACTCTACCATCTGCAAATGATTTTGTAGGAAAGATAGTTCAAGGTAACAAAACTGGTTTGAAGGCATTAGTTGTTAAACATGTAGATATTTTTGATGGAAATAGTGACGGAGATTTTACAGATTATGCAGCAGATGGTGATGAACCAACTACACTATATTTGAAATATCTTGATGGAGCCCCTGCTCCGAATACACAAGTTAATGTGGGAAGCGGATTGGTTTCTATTCAAAATTCGGTGCCGGGCACCACGACATTTACTGTCAATGGAGAGACCGTAACTATTGCTGAAGGGGCTACTTCTACATTTGTTGAAGGCGAAACTCTTGTAACAACTGGAACAGATGGTTCTACTTTAACTTGCGAAGTCATGTCAAATTCTGTTGTCTCTAGACCCATTGGTCAAGGTACGATTGCCTTTATTGAGGAGGGCGTTTATTATATCAGCGGACAATTGGTAAAAGTCCAAGCACAAAGTATTGTATTGAGTAAATACACTTCGGAACCAACTGCAAAAATTGGTCTGGATATTTCACAATCTGTTATTACTTCTAATGATGATAGTTCTTTGCTTGATACATCTTTGGGTAGTGTAAATTATAATGCGCCTGGAGCTGATAGACTGAAAGTTGTATTGACTTTAGTAAAAAAGGATATTGATGTAGTAGATACATCCGATTTTGTTGAGTTGATAACTGTTAAAAATGGTAATATTGCTAAAGAAGCGGCGAGAGATGATTATGAAATTCTTATGAAAACTTTGGCCAGAAGAACTTATGATGAATCCGGCGATTATACTGTACGACCTTTCAAATTAGATATTAGAGAATATTATAAAGAGAATTTTAATGATGGCGTTTTTGATATGTCGGACTTTGTATTTGATACTGATGTTGAGGCTAGATTCTGGGCAGAAACTAAAATGCCAGAAGAATATGGAATGACTATCGATGGAGTCGGTCAATCGCATCAGATTACACAGCAAGATATTAATAATTATCCCGATCAGGTGCTAGATACAACTCAGACAAAATACTATCCTGGCGTTACGCATCAGAATTTGATTAATGCAGTTAGAAATAAAATTGCAATTGGTATCGAATCTGGTAAGGCATATATAAAAGGATATGAAGTAGAACCCAAGGCCTTAAGCAAAGAGGGTAAATATCTTATATACGATAAAGCAAGAGAAATTTATAAAGAAAACAATGAGTTTATTCCAGTAGATTTGGGCCCATATATCTTTGTGTCTGATATGAAGGGATTGCCAAAAATAAATAGTGCGGTCAATTTGGTAAATTGTCACATAGGTAAATCTGCGTCCGAAAAATGGGTTAGCGTGCCGGCAGATTCTAATACAACCTCTCTCAATATAGCGGGAATGACAGTCGATGGTGTTGCCGGAGAAATCCCACCAGTTATGTTTGATGGTGGGGCGGAGACATTGACATCAAACGTATATGGTATTGATATTGTCGGTACTGCAAAGGTTAAAGCAATTTCTTATTACGAAGATTCTAGTAGTGGTGCCAGATCATATAATCACACAACGGGGGATTTTAGACCTCCTGTTACCACACAAGAAACGGCGATCTATAAATTATATCTATATGACATAAATTTTGAAACTAACCCCAGAACTAACGCAGAATATAATATATTAGATGCTAGGTCTGTTACATCTCAAGAGACACATGGCGCAACAAAAGTATATGACTTTGGTTCAAATATTTTAACAAAGATGTCTATGATGCAACAAGAAGGAAATTTTTCCAGAAAATCTTTGATTTACCAAAAAAATAATGATGCTATTCGTGGCATTGTTTATGATTACAACTCTTTTACTGGTTCTTTATTGGTAAAAGAATTAAATTCTGGAAATGCGGGTGGATCAAATGGTTCGGTCGGAGACACTAATATTTTACCGAGAAATCGTTTTGCTCTTAATGAGGTAATTTTTGAGGCAATCGGAGTTAGTTCTGGTGGCAATTTCGCTAATACTGGAAATTCGACAGACGGAACTATTTCCAATACTACAACTACAGCTAGACTCTTTAGTAAATCGGTTATATCAAATTCCCTTGGCGGAAGTATAATTGAAACTGGAAATAATTGGCTCAAGACAATACGAAGTATAGATGACATTAGTGGTACTTCTACTGTTGATACACAATATTCTGTAATGAAAGAATTTGTGACTTCATCCAGTAATTTAGGATCGGTAACTCTTACTCTAGCTGCCGCCGACGAATATTTTGAACAAACTACAACATTATATAATGTATGGACGCCTCCAAATGGAACTAGTTTATTCGCAGGCGAAGTAGGAACTCAAAGCAACTTTTCATTCTCATCCGATCTAAAATCGGTTACTTTTATAACTACATTATCTAGTATGTCGAACTTAAATGTACTGGTTCCTGTGAGAAAAACACAATCGAAAGAAAAAATAAAGACTGAAAACACACAAATATATATGCCATATACATTGACAAGTTTGACCGGCGGTACTATATCTGGACAAAATTGGGATTCGAACACAACGAACAATGATACAAATAACACTAATACATATGATATTGATATTGCTTCTCAAAGATCTTCTTCATCTGGACAACTTTTATCTACTCTCACTGGATTGGGTGTAAGTACAGATTTATCATTATCTATAAACGAATTTCAATTACATCATTCTGATGTCGTCAACCTTAAAAAACTATATGATACGTGTAATGTAAATAATTATGCGTATAGAGTTGCTATAGATTCGTCTGATAAGAAAAACATTCACCAGATGTCAGAGGAAGATTTTGAATTTGCATTGAAAGCTTATAATTTTTATGAACAAACTGGTTCAAGCCCTTTCAATGTAACTTTGACAGCTGTCGGTGGGTTGACTTATGATGACGTGAAAAATTCCCTTACAATTTCTGGTATAGAAAATCCATTTTCTGATGAAATATTAAATCTATTTGTTTCTGGTGTAACTGCAATTCCAAATCCATCTGATGTACCTGTTAAAATTAATGATATTACAGATCGATATATTTTAGATGATGGATCAAAATTTAATGTTTTAGGCCTTGGTAAAGTAAAAATTAAAGGCGCGGGAGAATCTTGTAAAGGTAGACCTATTATAGTGTATTCGTATTGGTCACATGGTGTAGGAGACTATGCTTCGGTAGATTCTTATCCAGATTATGAACTTATTGGAAATTTTGATAATATCAGATTGTCCGATGTTTTTGATTTCAGGCCTGCACTAGAATGGTCTCAACTCGATGGGACGGGTGGATTAGTTGGCGGTGGGTGGCCAAATGTACTAGGTGTCGTAAATAGTCCATCTGGAGATTATCCCAGAACGGGTAGTGCTATCAGCGCCGATTTGCGGGGATATTTGGGTCGCAAAGATAAACTTTATGCAACAGAAAAAGGTAAATTTTTAATAAAATATGGCAGTTCTTCTATATCTCCTCAAATGCCCGATGATCCTGTAAATGGAATGGTTTTATATGAATTAACGACATTACCATATACTGAGGGTCCAGAATCTATATCAATTTCGATGATGGATAATAGAAGATATACCATGAAGGATATTGGAAAATTGGAAAAAAGAATTTCCAATTTGGAATATTATACATCTCTCAATCTTTTAGAAAAAGATACGATGGATATGAAAGTTACAGATGCCGATGGAAATGATAGATTTAAAAATGGGTTCATTGTAGATCAGTTTCAAAATCATAGTGTTGGTGCAACAGCAGATCCAGATTATAGAGTTGCTATTGACAGCAATAGGGGAGAACTGAGACCATTCCATACATCAAAAAATGTTAATCTTGTTATCAACACATTAGAATCTAGTGGGTATGCTCTTAAAGAACAGAAAATTTACTTGCCATATACTAGTGAACAGGTTATGGCACAAGAAAAATCATCTAAAACTATCAACGTAAATCCATTTGCTATTTTCTCATTTAGAGGAAGTTTGCAACTTTTCCCTTCGACTGATGATTGGAAAGAAACCAATCAGGCTCCAGATATTGTAACAGATAAAAGAGATGAATATGAGGTATTTGAACATTTACTTCCTGCCGATGGAGTCATGGGTACGGAATGGGGCGAATGGGAAAATAACTGGACCGGTGTAGTGGAAGGTAGAACTACTGTTACAAAAAACTCATGGGCCCAAAATAAAGCTTTTAAAATCTCGCGGGGATTGACCAACTTTGGCGTGCCTAGAACTTCGACAAGAACAACACAACAAAAAAGAGTGGGCACAAAAACTCGCACAGGACAACAGACAACCGTGGCGCCTTTAGATAAAAGAGAAAGTTACGGGACCAAAACTCTGAAAACTGAAGTGATTCCTTATATTCGTTCAAGAAATGTTTATTTCTCTGCTGAAAAAATGAAACCAAATACCAAATTGTATGCATTTTTTGATGGTGTAGCAGTTTCAGAGTTTTGTGAAAGCACCAGAAAATTCACATTTACGGATACAAATGAGGTTATTGCCGAGTGGTTTAAAAACAATAGAGATGTGATAGTAGACAATAGAGGAAATGTTGGTTTGGTAGGAGATACCAGCGAACATAAAGTCAATGTATATGATGTTGATTGGATCGATTCAACCACTATTACACTACATGTGGGACCGGATAATGTATTTGCACAATTTGGTAGTCGCGATGGTTCATATACTACTGGCGAACAAATGACTGTTAGGTGGCCGGATCCAGATAGTCCAACTGGTCTTTCTGAAAAACGTGTAGGAACATTGCCTGCCGGGGATAATGTAATAGCGGCAAATTCAGATCTCAAAACGGATGAAGCTGGATTTATTTCTGGAATATTTTCATTACCCAATAGTGCAAATATAAGATTTAAAACTGGCGAAAGAATTTTTAGAATGTCAGACCAAGTAAACAATGCATCTGATGCAGGCACAGAAGGGCAAACAACATATGCTGCAACTGGTATTATAGAAACTGTTGCTGATCAAATTGTCTTGACAAGAGTTCCGGAATTTACAGTCACCGATGTTAGTGACGAAGAACCTATTAGTCAACGGCTTCCGCCGATAAATCAAGTTTTTCAGAGTGGTGGCTGGTATGATCCACTTGCACAGACAATTATGGTTGATATGGATGGTGGTATGTTTATTAGTGCTGTAGACCTATTCTTTTCCACTAAAGACGATTTTAAACCCGTTACATGTCAAATTAGACACACTGTAAACGGATATCCTGGCCCTAAGATTTTGGGCGAAAAAGTCTTATATCCAAAAGATGTAAATATTTCTGAATTAGGTACAACACCGACTCAGTTTGTATTCCCTTCTCCAATTTATGTACAAGATCAAACGGAATATTGTATTGTTATCTTAGCAGACACTCAGGGTTATAGATGTCATATTTCTAGGATGGGACAAGAAGCCGTCGATGGTAGTGGAACAATTTCTGCTCAACCACATGCGGGTGTGTTCTTTAAATCTCAAAATGCGTCTACTTGGACAGCTGATCAAATGGAAGATTTGAAATTTAGAGTACATAGAGCAGTATTTGATACATCTGCTCGCGGCGAGGTAATACTAGAAAACACAGAATATGATGATAATAATAACGATCTATGGTCAAAAGAATTTGGTCCACAGAGTATGAAAATAACTGAAAATTCATCAAAAATTACATTTAATATTAATGACACTTCAGGATTTGTTTCGACAGACCGGTGGTCCGGACAAGGATATAACTATGTTACTTTATCAGATTTTCATGGAACATATGATGTATTTCCATCAGAATCTTTTAACGGCGACCACTTAGTTACCGAAACGACTTATAATACATTCACTATTGATATGAGAAATAGTTTTTATAAACAGGGATCGTCTTCTCAAAGTATTGCATATTCTGCAGCTGAATTGCCAACAGTAACTAATACATACACTCCAAAAAGTAATACCGGATTTTTACCTAGATTTAAAAGTAATTTTAAATATGATTTGATGAAACCGACTATTCAAACAATAGAATTGCCAAATACTGATATTACTGCACAATTTAGAGGATTGTCTGGAACATCACAAGATTCCAACAAAGTGCCAGGAATCAAGGATGCAAATTATCAGTATTTTGTACCCAATCAAAATATAGAATTTTCTTCTCCGATGATGATGGCAACAAATAAAAATGAAAAACTTTTCAACAGATCCGGTACTGCATTAGACAAAAAATCTCTGGCAATAAAATTGAATCTGATAAGCGAATTTGATAATATTTCTCCTGTTGTTGATACACAAAGAATGAGTGCAATTCTTATATCAAATAAAACGAACAGTCCTTCAACCGCAACTGTTGGACAGAGAGGATATGTCAATACTGGATTTATTGCAGAAACAGAACCAACTAACGGTTCCATTGCAACTAAATATATAACAAAGGAAGTCACACTAGAACAGTCATCCACATCTCTGAAGACCGTTGCGTCTGTAAATAAACAGTCGCCATGTGATATTGATTTTTACTATAGAATCAAAACTTCAGAAGAACAAGTTTTCGTTGACCGGCCTTGGGTATTAATGGAAAGACCAGATATCTATAGTGTCAACTCTATAAACGAAGATGATTTCAAAGAGTTTGAATTTGATGTGCAAAATTTGCCAGAATTTACTTCTGTTTCGGTAAAAATTGTTATGTCAACTGAAAATTCATCTATTGTACCAAAAGTAAAAGACCTAAGAATAATTGCATTGGCGAGTTAAAGATGAAAAAAGAAAAAATAAAAGTACAAGATCACGAAGATTATGTGAGAGATAGTTCCACAAATGCAATTATTAATACCGATATAAAATCATATAAACAGTATATGACAAAAATTAATGCACAAAAACAAACAAAAGAAGATATCCGAGATTTGCAAAATGAGATGTCAGAAATAAAAGAACTTTTAATAAAGATATTGGAGAAAAAATAAAATGGCCGTAGAATATCCAACACTGGTATCTGTTTTAACTACAGATACATTCGAAGAATGGCGCAAAAAAACCAATTCTATGATCCTCCACACAGAGGCCGGAAGACAAAACATTGGTGATCTGGGACTTCTAAACACCGATAGTAAAGTTTCTATTGTGAATGCAATCAACGAAGTCGATGCCCATGCAGATCAAAACACGCAAAATATTGGCAATTTGTCACTTCTTAATTCAGACATTAGTGCTGTAGATTTAGTTTCTGCTATCAATAATAATTATGATTGGCAAAAAATAAATACTGACTCACAAATAGACAAAGAAGTTATTGATAGAAAAGCAGCAGATTCTGCAATTCAATCTGAATTGGATTTAACCCAAACATCTTTGGGTATACTTTCTAATGGAACATTTAATATTATGGTTGGTAGTAATTATCTTAGTACTGCTAACAATTTGCAGGGTGCGGTGTCCTTATTGGATGCAGCCACCAAGACTAAGGCAGATTTATTAGACACTCTGATAGCCACTATAGGCAGTGACTCTACGGCTAAATTTGATTGGTCTGATAGTACGGTAAACTATTTGACAGTAGAATCGGATGGCAGTGCAAATATCAAAAAGAATATGGTAATTCTCGATCAGAGAATTAAAACTAATACAGACGCCCAACTTGCAAACACAACTGCTGTAGAATTAAATTTAATTAAAATACAAAATATTATTGCATCTTTGGGTGTTGATAGTGTGCAGGGTACTATGGTTCCTGATGCAGAGAATGATTATGCAACTTCTGCAAATATTGTGACTAATGTTAGGTTATTGGATAATGAAATTAGAACATTGGATGACAGACTAGATGGCGAAATTGAAATAAAACTCGACGCATTACGTGCTGATATAGAGAAGAGAACTAAAATAGAAGATGTTGGAACTGTCTCAAATTTAAGTGATGGTTTAAATGGAACTACTATCATAGATGCAATAAATATTGTTTATGGTCTCTTGAAACCCATTGCAGATGATTATAATAATAATGGCGGTTTTGTGAGACGAAATAAGGTTGATGGCGATAGTATGAATAATGGACTAGACATAAACGATGGCGATTTAAAAGTGCAAGGGGCTGCAGGGACTTCAAGGCGGATTACTTGTACCGGAGATATTGTAGCATATATCGGTTCTGTTGCATAAATAAACAAAAAGAGTACAAAACATGTCGATACCAAAATCAGGAAAAATATCATTATCTGAAATTGTTGTAAATTTTAGTCCAGAAAAAAACACTGCATCTCATGCAATAAGTGAATATTATAGGGCTCATCCAAATGGAAATGTAAAAGATTTTGTCAGTAATAGAAATATCCCATTATATAGATCTGCTGGTATTCCTAGAGAAATAAAATGGTCAGATTTTCATGGATCGGGGTTGCAATCTGAATATTATTGGCCAATTCCAGAACTTTGTACAGACTCATTTCATCTTTATGGAAAGGGTGTTGAGAACTGGGATGGAGTAAAAGATTCGACTAATGAATATGTAGGCCGCGATGATACTGAAGCTTCAATGACAATACCAGTTTTTAATGAACAAGCAACAATATCTATCCCTCCATTGAAATTTGATATTGGAAGCGAGCTGGGCGAAGATTTGAGATATGAAAGAATTTTAGAAAATACTTCTACTGTTGCAAAAAATTTGGGATTGCCTACAACTAGTTTTACTTCTGGTCACTGGCAAATGATAGTACCTAAAAAATTCAAAAGACTCAAGATTATGATAGTTTCTGGTGGTGGTTCTGGTAGTGTCCAGAAAACTATTGTGTCTGGCGATCAATTGAAAAATAAAAAAACAAAAGGTATTGTAGAAAATGGTTATGATGGTGGAAATTCTACCGTTTGGTTAGAAACTGCATCTATAAATCTGTCCGGCGGCGCCGGCGGGGGAGATGTTTCTAAAGATGGTGGGGTTATCAAGTCTGGTAATGAATATGATCAGACATTATCAACAACAGAAAATCCTATTGTAACTGGTGGTTTTGCAACTTCATATGAAAACAAATCAGCTGATACGCCGACAGAATATATAATATCTGATACAATGGTTCCTGATAATGGTAGTATTTCTTTTGGACGAAATAATTTTCCCATCAACATTTTGCACAAAATTGGACGTCCTAAAGAACTTCGTGGACATGCTACGAATCGCGAAAGCGGCCTTGGTGAAGATTCTCTGTTCGGCACTGGCGGCACGCCAGGAATTGAATATACATATGCTGGAGAACGACAAATAGACATAACACAAGTGCCGGATAGCTCATTTGGTGTTGGTGGTGCTGCAGGGCAACATGGGGGTCGTGGATCGGATGAAACTGGTTATACAGGAACCCAAGCAGGACAGAGTGGGGTGACAGGATATTTTGGGGATTTTGAAGTAAATGGGGGCGATATTGTAAATATCAATGTTGGCGCTGGAGGAAAAAGTTCTATTAATTATTATCAAGATTTTGATCCCGAAACTGCTTCTGATGATTATGATGGCATGTCCAATACTCGAATTTCTGAATCTGGTTATGGTGGAAATGGAGTTGTGCAAATAATTGGGTCTTATGGACATTCTCATTCCAAATTGAGTCATCCTGGCTGGATACTGGAAGATGAATTCGGTAATATTTTATCATCTTCTTATGCACGAAGTTATTCCGTTCGCGGAGAGACAACATTTCAAGGAGCAATGACTTCTGCCAGAACTATTGACGTAATGGGATCGAATGATGTAAACAATCCAAAAATGTACCGATTAAGATTTAGTGCAAGAATTGGAAAAAATGGCGATGTACCTATGAAAACAACCTTCTGTCACATAGGAAAAAAATCAGTAAAAGTAAAAGCATTGACGAAAAAAATATTTTTGAATAGTCCTATTTTAGAAAAATTATATGAAAATCCAGATACATCTTTGGATGTAGAACAGGTGACCGGCGTTTATATGCCCAGAGAGAAGACCGACTACGAAGAAGTAGATAATTGGTTCATTCCAACATGTCCTGTTAAGTTTGAATTGACACATAGAGGATCGTATAATAACACAGCGACATTTACAAAAGTGCCATCTACTGCTGTATCACAATCGCGCGGCGGCGGGCCAGATACTTTTACTTTAAGCAAAAGTAAAAGTGTAATAGAATTCACAATGGCATCAAGAGAAAGATATGTATTAAAACCACAAAATTTGGATGGTACAGGTCGGTCCGCTTCATCTTCTAACAGACTTGCATCTTTTGTAAGAAGTAGAAATCAAATGCAACTCGATGAAAGTGGTGGAATGAACTCTTTTGCAAGTGCTGATATGGCAATTACATATACTGGTATGGGTGGGTTTTACTTGAGCTCAAATACTTTTTCCCCAGTTCGAATTGATAAAACCAACTCAGCATCTTCAGGTGTACAAACTCATCATCTTGCACATCGAATTAATAATCTGAACGGCAATGGTATGGCATTGATCGAATATAATAGTAATTGGACAATCGGCGGTGGAACCTCTGGTGCGCCCAAAGCTTTAAATTCTAGTAATTTTCCAGATTTATTTGGATATAAGACAGTATCTTGGGAAACTTCCGAAGATGGTATAGATAGTAAACAAGTCTATTGGATTAAAGATGGATGGGAATCTCTTGCTAGAAGTATTTTTTCCGACTCCGGCGGAGCTACAAATACTACTCATTTTAGTTGTGGTTATAGAGGTAATGCACAGAATGGTACTGGAACAACTGTAGCACATACGTGGGTGAAACCAAAAGATAAGTGGTGGGATATTAACCTCAAGCCATCACACTGTTGTACTGCGGCTGAGAATCGTGGTATAATGACTTTCACAGAAGTTAAAAAACTTCGGGCCTGGCACAGAAAACAACCTATAATCTGGCAAGAAGGATATGATATCTGGGGCAAAGTAATCGCTGATACTCTTATTTCAAAATCTGATTGGTCGTCCAGAAGAGTTGTAGATTATTATAAACATAAAATATATGGAAAAAGATCATTTGGTTCTACTCTTGCAGATATAGTGATATATCCTATATCTATGATTGTTGGTACATATGTGTGTGTATCTAAGGGATTATCAAAACTATTTAGACGGACAAAACCGTTATAAATAGGTATGAACTAAAATATTAGGAATTGATGCAAATGGCTCAACGGCAAATAACAAATCTCGCTACATTCTCAAATTATGGAATGAGTAGACTCAGAACTGGATTTACTAAAATTGATGGAACCGCTTCTATCGACTCTAATGAAGTCGTGTCGGGTGGAATGATGATGGCCTTAGCGTTAGATATGAAAAATACTTGGGGTATGTTTAACGGATCTCCAGATGTCGGAAATGAATTAATAGATTCATCTAATGTACCCATAACAAAACAATTCTTTGAAGAAATATCACTCAACAGAATAGGAGATTTTTCGGGAACATATTCTGGGTCTGCTAACTATAGTCAGTCAACACCCTCTGCGCCCTCTCAACATGTTATGTTATTTCAATCCACAAATGATATTTTGCCCAATAATGGTACAGTTTCTAGGGGATTGGATCAAAATTATAGGATACGTTTTGAGTTAGATTTGAGACCGAGACTTTATTTTAATCATGGGACCGGATTGGGTGACAGAGAATTTGCTCAAGAATTATATCAATTAAATATGAGAATGGATTCTTTAGGACTTTATCATTATTCTGCTGGCAACCAAATAAACGAACAAGCGTTCAAACCAAATTCTTACTATCCCGACACAGTATACAGACCTGATAATTTTATTCTCCCAGCATCTGGTTTTAGTGGGAGTTCTGGTTGGGAGGATCAAATTGGTATTCCAAATCCTATGTATGGATGGTTTAAGGTTAATGTGGGTTGTTCAAATCAATTATTGGCATCTGGTGATATTTCTAGTCCACAAACAGAAACCAATGGATTAATAACACTGGAAAATGGTTCTACAGTAGATACATCTATTTTGAGGATGCCAGGAGAGTGTGTAGATTTGACATTTGAAGATGTCACTGTTCTTTCAGACCCTTCCAACACAGGTCCATATTATGTACAAGGGACTATAACAGAAGACAATCCACAACCAAAGTATTATTTTCCTGTGTTTTTAGATCAATACGCAGCAAATCAATACGATGGAGCGATTGCTAACACTGCGTCTACCACCCCGATTTCTGCTGTCTCTAATACGAGTCCTGTGATTGTGACCACCTCTGCGGCACATGGATATACTGACGGCCAACCAGTACATTTTAGTTCTATCTCTCCGACGATAAACCCATTAAACGGAAACACATATTATATAAAACTTATTGTTGGCAGTCTAACTCAATTTAGAGTATACATGAACTCAAATTGTACAATTCCATTAGATGGCACTCTTTGGAGTACTGCTCAACAATACACTGGTGGCGGGACAGTATCTTCTGGTGTTGGAACATCTGTTGCAAAAACTGTTACAGAATTTCCATTGCTGACGTTGTATGTACCTACTACTTCGCATGGGTCTGCTACATGGGGTTCTGATACGGCTCCAAGTTCTGTAACGGGATTTAAAAAATATATAAACAACCGATCTCTTCGATTTAGAAATAAGAAAAAGGGTTCTGGTTGGTTTAAAAGATTTCCTAAAACAGAACCAGTTTTACAAGGGTCATATCCATTTTCATATAGACTTACTATGACAGAAAGAGGAATATTTTTATATATTCACGATGATGCTGCATCCGATCAGGCAGATGATTACGCATGGCTTGCAGTTCAAAGAACTGTAAATAATGAGACCGGTGTAACAAGAACAGATGAAGGTTCAAAGTTTCCATTACATACGATGTATTCATGTTCGAGAGATTCTGTATATTCTAGGGATGCTGGTGTTTATTTTTCTCAGGCCGCGGCCAATTTGCAAAATGCAGAAAATACGGTAGATACAGTTTATGACGAATCAGGCAACACATACAATCTATCAAACTTAGATAATAGCAAAACATTTTATATTCTCAGTCCATATGATAGAGAAGATTATCTTGCAGATGAATATACTGCAAAAAATATTTGGAGATTTGTTGCAAGAGAATTTGATATTTTAAAACCCACAGATGTTCATAAATTTGCCACACGACATCAAGTTGACAGCAACGCAGTCATTAATCCACTTGAACAATTATCTATAACAGACGAAAACAGATTCGTTATAACATTTCCGACCGGATTAACGACTCAAAGATTTATGTATCCAAAAGAAGAAATGGATTTGATTTGTTTTTCATCTGCTGAAGTAGTTGCGGAGTCAAGTAATATTCCAATGACAACTTATAAGTATGATGGTACAAGCATAGATAAACGCAGATATCAGGGTATGCGTTCCACGGCAGCTTTTGGTAACGGTATGCGAATTATGGCTTTAGTAAACGGACAGAATATTCATAATAGTGATGTAGTATTGGATATCAACGATCCAATTGGAATAGAAGTATAATTAAAAAGAGAAACAACAAAATATTTTTTATAAATAATAAGAAAATTAGATAGGAGACCTTAATGTCTATTGCAAGCGGATTTAGTATTCAGAGAAATGACGTTATACAAGTGCCACATAGGCAACAATACGAAAGTCACGATGCAATTTCGGGAGATAGAATCTATCTTTTGAGATCATTGCCAGATTATGAAGACAAGAATTGGGATTGGGATATTCGAATGGGTGAAGTTAGAACTCATCTAGAACGAGGGCCAGCTGCTTTAGCGGTGAATGGGAATAATACCACCTCGACTGGCGTTGGCCCAACCGGAGTTTACCCAACAGAAAAAGTGGCATGGAACGCAAATGCATATACAGAAGGGTCTCTTGCAGCAGGCCTAGGAACTGTTATGTACGATTCTCAATATGGAGAATTTGGAGCTATTGTATTCCATGAATCAGCTCAACCAATGCCGGGCGAAATAGTTGAGATTTCATATACAGAACATACAAGTAAATTTACTGGTTCTGGTGGTTTATTATATCAACTTGCACACGATATGTGTATTCACCCTTTCGATTCACCAGAAATATTTCAAGCCCACTTTGGAAATTTCACAGAATTCGTGGATGATAATGCCGCCGAGCCTGGCAACCAGCGCGGCACCGTGGGCCAGGAATATGTATCTAACATTCCTTCTGCTGGTCTCGCAGGATCAAATAATTTCGCTGCATTGGGCCCAGCTGGTGCTGTCTTGACAGGTACAGCTGCAGAGGATCTAAAAGTTTTTAAAAACAACCTCTCTATAAAATACAAAGATTTATTGGATGATGATATTAAAGAGGCAACACAAAGAACTGTTCAGAATTTGTGGAAGGTCGTAAGAGAACACAAAGAAACTGCAACTATTAATATGAGCGCCAACACAACCGCCAGCGCGCAAACCAACGCGCAGCTTTTTGATAATGATACAGTGCCCACAATAGCTGAAACATATAGCTTGGCCAAATTACAAGCTGCTTCGACCGCGGCAGAGATTACAGCGCAAACTATTCCACTTATGACAGACTTCCCATTAATTGAGAGCGATCTTGGTAGTGGCGAATTTAGAGTTTCTATTGACGGAAAACTGATTAATAGAGATGATTGGATAGTTACCAGCGATGTTTCATCAAGAAGATCGACTTTTAAATTAAAAAGAACTAGTGGTATGCCTTGGATTAGAAATCTTGGAGCTGTCGAAGTCTCTATTGCATATGTCTGGGGCAAATCTATCGATGTTCCTTATGGAGCATTAGTTGGTAGACAAGGACTAGGTCCAGATCAAGTCACAACGACTTTGCCAGTTAATGAGGTATCTTTCCCACATGATGATCAGGCCTACGATAGTGGTATCGGCGATGCAGCCACACAAAAGTATTGGATATTTAGTAGGGCGTTTAGGTCGCCCACCAAAGTGTCACCACTTGATCCAAAAAATGCATTTTTTGGATGGCATACGGCTAGCGCAGCTGCTGATGCAACTATAGTAACAGCTCAAGAAGCAGCAACTGGTCCATTATCATTGTCTGCGATCGCAGCCGCCGAGTCCTTTTCGGGAAGACACAAGAATACTGCTAAAATTAATGATTCTGATGTTATGTATCTGGAAATGAAATCTTCTGATGAATATTCAAGACCATTTCAATTGATATATCCGCAACCGCTTACTTCGGGGTTGACGACTTCCGATAGTGATATAAAATCCAAATTAAGAGAAATTACAGATAGATTTGTAGTCGAATCAGAAAGAGGTGTCGATCTCCTGTCTGATAGTAATTTGAGTTTTGTTAATAGTAACAGCCCTGTAAGTAATAGAAAACCACAGAAATGGCGTATAAGATTTGTTTGGGATGAGACATCACTATCTCTAAAAGTCAATGTTGGTACAGATTTGCAAATTTTAGATGATTGTACTGTATCAACAATGCAAAATCGAGATGGAATAAAATCTCCAATATTCAGAGAGCCGGGCGAACTGTGCGATGTATATCAAACTCCTGCTATTGGCCGTGGTACTAGTGTGTCAATTTCACGAGCGAAGTCTCAATTTTTTAGAAAATCACAAATCGAAAAAGAAATGGCTCGCAGTTATCCCATGTCTTTTAAAATGACTTGTACTGATCACGGCATGGGATTGTTCTTGTTTGATCAAGCCTCTGTTGACCAAGACGACGATTATGCATGGTTTGTAATTCAAAGACATGTAAATCAATCAACTGGACAACCGGAATTTGCAGATAAATCACCAGTACATTGTGTATATTCGCCATCAAAAAGACCGACAGATGTGAGTACACTGACTCCATATTATTCATCTTCTGACATAAACGATATGAGCAAACCACCAACCATTTATAGTTCTCTTGCTGGTGTATATAAAACTGAAGCACCGACAGTATATATCAGTAAAGATGCTGCGTTTTTTAATGGTAGGGTAAATGCAATTGATTTTAATGGATATGGATATGCATCTGGTACTGCTCAAGGATCGGTTGCTGCAACCACTTTAGAAATTTCTGATGTAAAGGTAGATTTATTTAGAGGATTGTCGGGAAATATGTCTGCAATCAATACTGATTTGTGGTATGAAAAAACATATTCTTTCTTTGTTAAAATTGATGACGCCACAAATCCACCAAAAATTCAAAAAGGACATTTTTTGGCATGTAGAAACAAGGCTGGAGTTGTTGACGACACAAATCCTATTATATGGGGGGGTAGAATAAAAGAATGGTTCCCATCCACCGGAAAAATTACAATTTCATCGGTAAATAATATTACTGGCGATGAAATTCGAGGTGATCTTCTCACCAATGTTAGTGATAACGCAGATGGTACTCTATTGAAATTAATTGACGCTGATACTGCGACAGATGGTACTACTACTATAAACCTTGAAATTGGTATGTCAAATTCTGGTGATGTTACAGATGGTACTTTCCAACCATTTGCTGGAACTACCGAGGCGCTCACAAGAACGGCTGAATACAAAGAAACAACTTTAAAGTTAAAAACTATGCCATATGTGAATATCTCTGGACCATCCAGCGAGATTACAGATTTGGCTATTACAGGATTTAATTCTTTGCCTAGAAGAAGAGACACATCTATAGCATTGAATGCGTCACCATCGCCAGGTGCTGTTGAACAAGTTGAAAAACAAGTTACAGGGGGTGTTGTTACTGCTGAGGCATTGATTCGTGGTATCACAACTACTGGTGATAATCTCATAGATGCGACACCGGCCGCCGCAAATTGGGCAATCGGAAATGACACATCTTCACAACTCTCCCAAAATATAATTTGGCCAACCCAAATTATTGAAAGAATGTCAACATTTAAAAATGCTTCTCAAGATGGTACTGGTGTACCTAGTTCTGTAGAAAATATCAATTTGACTAATTATGCAGAAGGTGATTCTGCTTTGATGGACATTTTATATACAGCACAACCAGAAAATGTCGATAAAGTATTTGAATCTATGGTTGTAACCTTAGATGAAGTTGAAGTTCTAAGAGATTCAAAAGCATATATCCTAACTTACGATGAATGGGTAAGAAGAGGAGATCCGACTACTGTTCCTAGATTTATGGAATCTTTAGAGGCTGCTGGTGTGACCAATCTTGGACCAAATTTTAAACTTCCTAATATAGATGCGAGTACTGTGCCAAATTTCAATGCGTTACAGCCAGGAATGGATCCGAACGCTATAAGTAACAATATTATTTCGTATACTACACAGAATTTTACTACTGGAAAAAGATTCTTTTCAGAATGGAATACTACAACAACAGGTATATATTCGCATGTGGATGACTCTGGAAACATCATCGATCCGACCGGCACTGGCTTAGGGTTTGCGAGTGGTAGCTCAAATACACAACCGAACGATGCTGATCTCAATTGGGTACAGGGTGTGGATTATCCACATTGGGTTATTGATTCTAGTAAATTGGTTGCTTCTGCCAACGATTCAAAATTGAGTTCTAAATTGCCGGGCGATGTAATATGGACAAATACAACTAGTAGAAACGAATATATGTATGATTTTTGGAATAAATCTCTTTATTTTAAGAATTCTCCAAGATCAGGATCGTCATTCTCAATTTCTATGATAAACTACCAAACATCAAATCCAAGTCAAGGAACATATATTATTTCTACTCCCGAAGATAGAAATTTCCCCGAAACAAATATGAATGATGTTAAGTCTATTAATAGATTTATTGTAAGAGAAAAAGATGTGTTGAAACCGTGGGATTACCATGTTTCTGCAACAATGCATGAAGTAGATTCGCATGCTATTATAAATCCGCAAGAACAACTTTCGATTACTCAAGGAAGAAATTTCGTATTTTCTTTCCCAACACAATTGACAAGTCAGAGATTTTACTATCCAGAAAGTGAACTGGATCTGATTTGTGTTTCTTCTGCTGATTTTTCAACTCAAGCTGGATATGTAGAAATTGATAAATACAATGACTCTGATGGCAAGATAACACCAGCTGGCAGTGGTTATACAGATCCAGTTCAAGTAGCTATCAACGCCGTATCGGACACCAACGAAATCAATGAAGATTTACATAAGATAACCACTACAAACGCTGGCGCTTATGGTGGGCATGTGGCGCCGGATGGATCTTACCAGATTTGGAGAAAAAATAAAAGAAGGTATGAGGGTATGCCTTCAACATTGCCAAATGGAAATGGTATGAGAATATTCTTACAAGTTACCGGATCTAGTATTTCATATAGTGATGTAGAAAATGGCGCCGCACCTGTAGCCTAAGGTTTATTAGTCGGAAAAATACTATGTATAAATATAAGTAAAACATTTAAGGAGATCAATAAATGCCAACATCAACCTCACTGAAAACTCCATTTCTGTCGGGGGGATATTCCATTCAAAGGAATGAGATGATATCAATCCCCCAAACAAGACAACGGCAGAGATTTCAGTTCATGAACGAATTTAATCAAACTTTCGCTAAGTTTGATCGAGCGGCACAAGGACTTGGCAGAGGAGCACAAGAACAACTTGATAGAGTTCCGGCATACGAAATAAGATCAGAAAAAAGAGAAGTTCAAAATGGTGTCATTAGTTCTGTCAAAAAACCTCTAACTTATAAATTTGCAACTGGTTCTAACAAAGCTACTTTAGGAACTGTTGTTTTAACTGATTCTACATCTCCATTGGGCGAAGGAGTAATTCAACAGTTTGCTATTTCCAATGGTGGTCAAGGATATACGCCTGGAGCTGATTATGGAGTATGTATCAGAGGCGGACAAACAGGCACCACAACCCCTCGACCAGCTAACATTACTTGTAAGGCTGATGGTAACGGTTCTATAACATCATTTACAATACATGATGGTGGACAGAATTACACTCTCGCTGGGGATACTGGTAATGGTTATCCAGCATTGACAATGGAAATTGATGAAACTCCATTGTTAGGACAGTTCGTTGTAACAAGACTTAATGGAGAAACCGAAGATACGGG
>Ga0209632_10000195_pt1 | contig 62739 bp, 65 predicted proteins | sample COG_10_FD_184754 | JGI IMG/M metagenome (GOLD analysis project Ga0209632, IMG submission 184754) | Pelagic Microbial community sample from North Sea - COGITO 998_met_10 (SPAdes) (version 2) | ecosystem: Environmental > Aquatic > Marine > Neritic zone/Coastal water | place: Helgoland, sampling...
AGATTGACTTGTTGTGTGCATTGAAGAACGTTTTTTTGGTACTTCACTATCATACGGTCCATTCCATAATTCTACTAAACGTTCAGATAATATATTGACTTTGATTCCTAACTTGGTTTGAAGACTTAATACAATGACCAAGAAGGATAATATTACGTTGGTTAATGTTAGATTTTCATATTTAAATCCACTGTATGTTGGAAGATAAGTAACAATTCTATGAATTAAAATGATACCACAAAACATGATAATGGTTTGAAGAAAAACTTCAATTAAAAGTTCAACACTAGACTTTTCACCATCGGCTTCAGGTATAAAGCGTTGTACAAATTTATTCAAAAGAATAACGGGAATTATTCCTAAAGTAGCATATTGTACAACATTTAATATTTCGGCTTTTCCTTCATCCGTTGTTGAAAATACGTGTCCTAAAAATGATTTTTTACTTATATCTCTAACTTCTTGCAAAATATCCATTATTTGTATATAATGAATATATATTTTTTTATTATTCAAGGAGGGGGGGTTAATAAAAAAGAAGGTCTTCATTTTTTGAATTTACAGAACCTCGACTATATCCAGTGAATTTAACAAGTGAATTATATTTTTTAGCACAATTTTTATATTTTGCACAATTGGTTAAATCTTTTATTCCTTTATCAGCTTTCCAATCATTTTCTTGTAAATATTTAAACGGTCCATCACGAGCTGAATAAATTTCGTATTTATAAATATTTTTTTTATCTTGTAATATTTTTTGCATTGCAGAATGCATCCATAAGTATGTTGGACTATCGATTTGTTCCAAGTTATAATTTTCTTTTAACATATTAATGTACTCTTCTTTAGTATTATAATTTTGTGACTCCATAAGTGCATCTTTCCAATCATTGACCATTATAGAATTTGGGGGCGCAGCAAAAAACCAATTTTCAATAGAAGGTGAATTTTTTAACTCATTTTGTATCCAAAAGCCTACAAATTCTACTTCTTTTTCTTGTTGTACTTCTATAATCCAATCATATGAACCATAACAAATGATGGAAGCATCACTCCATATTCCACCATGTTCTGCTAAAACATGAATACGTATTATATCTGAAAAATGACGAACATCATCGACATGTTTAAGGTTCATGTCCAAGTTTGGTAAATATTCATGTAAATTTTTTTTATTTAATACTATAATTTCATAATCTGGATTGTATTTTTTCCAAGAGTCTATACATTTATTAATAAATGAAGGTTTTTCTCCATCCCAAAAGGTCCATATTTTTTTCGGTATATTATTTGTATCAAATGATTCAATCGTTTTTTCAGTGAAATAAACACTCAATACACATATTATTATGATTGTTGTTAAAAATAGTATTTTGTAATTCATTTATACTATATAAACAAAATAAAGGTTATTTTGATTTTTATACAATGGAAAATCAATATTTAGACCTTATTATAAATATCTTGGACAATGGTTCAGAAGAAATCTCACGTAATGGAAAAGTATTATCAATTTTCGGAAACTCTATGCGTTTCTCTTTACGTAATAATGAAATCCCATTATTAACTACTAAAAAAGTAGCATGGAAGACATGTTTAAAAGAATTATTATGGTTTATGAAAGGTTCTACAAACAATCAAGAATTAAAGGACCAAAACGTACATATTTGGGATGGAAATTCTACTCGTGCATTCTTGGACAGTCGTGGATTACATAAAAATAAAGAAGGGGATTTAGGACCTGTCTATGGACATCAATGGCGATTTTTTAATGCTCCTTATGATACTTGTACTATGGATTATATTGGTAAAGGTGTGGACCAATTGCAAAATATTATAAATGATTTGAAAGACCCCGAAAAACGTTCTTCGCGGAGATTATTAATGAGTGCATGGAATCCGGAACAATTGGATATAATGGCTTTACCTCCATGTCATGTATTAGCACAATTTAATGTTCGACAAGGAAAGTATTTGTCTTGTGCACTTTATCAACGCAGTGGAGATGTCGGTTTAGGTGTACCATTTAATATTGCTTCTTATGCATTTTTAACACATATTTTGGCGAATCATTGTGGTTTAGAAGCCGAAGAGTTTGTATATTTTCTTGGAAATGCTCATATTTATGAAGAACATATAGATGCACTTAAAACGCAAATTCTTAAAGAGCCTTATCCATTTCCAACGATTGAGTTTAAAGAAAATGTGACTGATATAAATAATATCAATATTGATTCTATTAAAATAGCGCATTATAATCATCATGAAACGATTAAAATGGAAATGAAAGCTTAGTATTATGTAAATGGAAAAGCACATTGAAGTTTAGATAAGTCAATCTTATTTCCTTCACAATATAACAATGAGTCATCATAATTATTTAGATTTGTTATTTTTATATATTTCCTGTTTTGCGATTCAAAATAGTCTTTGAATTTAAATTCACCTTCTGATAATTTATATTCATCTAACCATATATTTGGTATATTATATGCATCTGAACAAATTAATCCATGTAATGACGAACTAATAATTGCTTTACATGAATAAATAGAGTTTATAACATTTTTCCATTTACTGGTTGGATTTATAAGATAAAATTTTTTTGTATCTATTTTATTTACATACTTATTGTAATTAGTTTTATGAGGAATAATTCCTATTTTATCCTTCAAATCGTTTATCAAAACTGGTTTATAAAAATTTGGTAATAATAGTGCTGGGTCTCCATATATTTCAGGAACATTTATTTTTTTATTTAATAAAAATTTTCTTGTTAAAGGACCTCTAACTGCGCAAACATTTAAATTTGTGTATTTATGTCCATTTTCAATATTATTGGGTGTACGAACGCCAGAACCAAATATAAATGAATTATTTTTTGCACAATGTATATAAGACCCAATACATACAATATTTAATGGTATATTATTTTGATTAAATACTAATTCATATTTATCTTTATTGATTAATTGCGTAGTTATAAACTTCGATAATTCATCACCAAAATTACCATTTTGTGAAGAATCTTTGAAATAAATTAGATTTACTATTTTCATAAACTATAATCAGATTATTAAATTTATTTTACTTATTCCACTTTTTTCATCATTTATTCCATAACTAAATAATATTTCTAATTCCAACAAGTTATTATTTTCATCAAATATTTTATCTAGTACAATTATTCCTGTAATATATATAAAATCTTTTTCAAAACTATTGATATCTAGTAAAATTTCCTTAATACACTTATTAGGAATGGTTATTTTATTATTTATATTAACTATTTTTGAATCGAATATCAGTAAAAAATAATCATATTTTATTTGATAAATATTTTTAGGGTTTTTAATTCTTTTATGAACAATTGTAATCCATAGTTCATTTTCTATTTCAACAAATGGAGTAGAACCTCTATAATTTTTACATTTAAAACTACTATTTATTAATAATTTATCTGTATAATATATTTGACCTGTATTCATGTCTTGAATAGATATATTTGGTTGAGTTGATTCAGATGGAGAAAAATCAATAAAACATCCTAGACTATCTAAATAATCAATATGTTGTAAAGGTACAATATTTTTTGTTGATATATGTGTTTTATGGTCTTCATTTGAAGATGTTTTTGAAAAAGATACTTCTATACCATTTAATATCATTTTAGTAGGCATCATTTTATCTTTACTTTTATGTGGAATAATTGATTTGGAGTTTGGGTTATCTTTAATGTAAAATTCAATATTATTCATTTTATTTTTATCATTTTCTATTTCAAATTTTTTATAATCATTTCCGATTTTTGAAGGGAAACAACCACCATCAATTTCATTAAAATTAAATAATTTTTTAGGATTTTCATATAATTTATTATTAATTTGTGTATCTAAAATAGATGCTCTTACATAATAATCTGCAATACCGTTTGTATTTGATTTAGGTGCAACTCGACTATAACCAATAACTCCAATATTATTTTTCATTTTAAATATACGTAAATCAGCACATTTCGGACCTTTATCATTTTGTAAAAGATGCGGTTTAATGAACCATAATTCATTATCGTTTTCTATATTATTTAATAATTGTAATATTTTTTCATAAGACATTATACCTATCCAATTCATTGTACCATATCTTTTACCAGGTGACGATACGAAGAAAGTTATAAGAATAGATTCTTCATTTCTATTTGTTATATCAAATGTTTCGTGTTTATTTAACTTTATAATTGAACAATTATAACTTTTATATGGTGTTGTTTCTATTTTTCTATTTTCAAATAATATTATAGAATTCATACAATATTATTGGATAATTATTTCTCATACATGGTAATTATTGATAAATTTGTTTTATTTTTCCACTTTTCAGGTAAAGGTTTTTTTTTCAATTTTTGGAAGTTTATTTTAGTATATAATTCTTCACCTCCTAACTTACTATATTGATAAACTAATGGCTCTTTTAATGCGTAAACATTTAAATAGGGTTGAATATAACATATTGATCTATCCCATCCCTGATTCTTATAAAAATCCTCTAATAAGCACTTTTGAAGAGTTAACATTCCTCTTAATGAACAAATAATTATACCATGTGTACTTAACATATTTAAAATTCTGATTATATCATTATTATACTCAATATCATTGTAGCAAACTGAGTTATTAACTCCATTTTTTGCATCGGTCATACCCCACTGACTTAATCCAATATAAAATAAATCACAATTATCTGGAATTTCAATAAAATCTGGAAATTTTCTATATTTTTTTACATCATCTTCAAATATTACAAATGGTTGAAAATGACCACCCATTTCTTCACTTACTAAGTCTAAAATTTTTAACCACCCCGTAATTCCTGATTTACTTTTTTTTTGATGTTTTGATAAATTTTTATTATATTCAAAATATGAATAAGGTATAGGATTTACTTCTTTTAAATTAAGTTCTTTGAATTCTTCTAATATATGTTTTTTCCTTTCATTGTTATCTTTTAAAACAGTAAGAAAATAATAGTTTAAATTATTTAAAATTATTTTCATTATACAAGATATATTTTTACCTTTTCAAATCCTTTATTTATTAATATACTAATTCTATGTAATCCATCTATTATTTGATATTTTTTAATTGTATCTATGTAAGTACATATTATATAACTTGGTTCATTTTCTATAACTTTTCCATAATTAAAATTTTCTATTAATTTATCGTAATTACCACTCATATTATCACAAGTAATTATTTTACCAAGATTATTTAAAATATACTTATTATATTTAGTTTTGTAATTACCTAATAAATACTTATAATGAGGTGTATCAATAACACTTATCCATTTCTTAATAGTTTTACAATCATCACACACAATATTACAAACTATATCAGAAATATTTATTTCTTTTATTGTTTTTTTAACATCAAAATAGTTATTACCATTTAGACTAAAAGATATTTTATTAAGGTTAAAATAATCTTTTACTAATTGTGTCTCTTCCTCTATATCAGATGAATGTATTATATGATGATGTGTTAAAAATGAAGGCCAATTTTTTGCAGATTTAATACCATTAATGATAAGTTCTTCAGTTATATTTATATTCTCATCTTTGGTTTTGGGGTTAAATAATAATCTTATATACCATTTTAAATAAGTTATATTATAGGAGTATTTGTGTTCATTTTTATATCTATATTCAGTATTAATATCCCTAACAAAAATAATATATATTTCATTACCTATTTTTTTTAAATATTTTGATTTGTCTTGAATATGACTATAAGATGCTTTATCCAACTTATAGATATGATTTATAAACTTATCTAAACTATCTATTTTTCTTCTGAAAATTCTCTGTATTTTTATTTGTGGATGGTCTCGTATGATATCTAATATTTGTTCTATATATTTAAAACCATGATTCCATATAATGAAATATTGATCTGTTTGCATTATATATAATATATATATATAATGATTAAAATAAAGTTTTTTGGATGGACTTCCAGTGAAAAATTAATGAATGTAATATTAAATTATTATGATTGGGATAAGGACATAAATTATAATTATAAATATTGTTTTACTTACGGGGATGATTATACTCATGTTATATTATTTAATAAAACATCACCAAAATTAAATATTCCAAAAGAAAATATAATTGGTCTTGCACAAGAACCATCAATATTTTTAAATATTGATAATGATATAAAATTTCAAAACTATTGTAGTAAAAATGTTGGAAAATATTATTTAGGCAAATTAAATACTTTAAAAAAACCTTTTATAGAAAAAATGTCTTACCAGTTACCAGGAATAGTATTAAATAATAGTTTGCAAGACCTAAAAAAAACAAAAAATATAAATTATGTTTTAAGTAATAAAAACAAAACAGGAAAGGGTTTATTATATAATTATCGCCATTTAATATTAGATAACATTTGTAGAAATAAATTAGATATAGATATTTATGGAAAATGTGTAGACTTTATAAAGGATAAAAATGATAATATTAAATATAGCTTTTGTAAAGAAAATGTTTTAAGTGTTTATAAAGATTATAAATTTTCCATAGTTATAGAGAATACACAAGAACCTGAATATTTTACGGAAAAAATAATAATACCATTATTATGCGGATGTATTCCTATTTATTTAGGTTGCAAAAATATTAATAATTATTTTAAAGAATACATTATAAATTTAACTGGTAATTTAAAGAAAGATTTAATTATAATTAATAATATATTAAAAAATCCTGATTTATACTATAAAAAAATAGATGTAGAAAGAATAAAAGATATAATTCGTTTAAAAAATATTATTTATGAAAACTTTTTATAATTACTATTTTATATGAATATAACATTTGTAACATGCTATTATAATATAAATTCAAAAAAAGGTCATAAACAGTATATAGTTTGGATGTCTAATTTATTGAAAAATATTAATATTCCTCTAATCGTGTATTGTGATAGTTCATCTGAAAAATTAATTGAAAATATTATTAATTTAAATAAAAATAAATGTATTAAAGTAATTGTTGTAGAAATAGATGATTTTTTTGTAAATCAATATCAAAAACAATTTGAATATTCACATAGTATTGATGGTGAAAAAAATATACATAGTATTGATTTATACAAGGTATGGAATGAGAAATTAAATTTTATATCGAAAGCTATTGAGATTAATCTATTTAATTCTCAATATTTTTATTGGATAGATATTGGTTGTTTTCGTAAAAAATGTACAGGGTTAAATTATAATAATTTTCAAAAATGGCCAAATACTAAAATACTTAATCAATATTCAAATAAAATAATTTTATTTCAAACACATGATTTCTCTAATGAAGATAAAATATTAGATAAAGATGGATTAACTAATAGCAATTTGTCTAGAGAAAAAGGAGGAAGATTAGTTGCTGGATTTTTTGGTGGAGAAAAAGAAAATATGTTAGTATTTAGTAAATTATATTATGATATATTTATAAAATGGTCTTGTATTAAACGGTTTATTGGTAAGGAAAATTATATTATGACTAATGTATATTTACAAAATAAAGATTTATTTCATCTCTTTACTAAAAAAAACACAAATATGAATCATATAAAAGATACACATATGTGGTTTCAAAATTTTTTATATTTTTAAATATAAAACAACTTAAATTATATTTTTATATCATAAGAAAATTTACATATCTCTCTATACTCAGCAGGTACAGAATAATTAAAATTATTTATATTAATATTTGTAAAACTTTTATATAATTTAGAATTAAACCATTTATTTTCATATCCAATTTTATCTTCTTTATTAACAAAAAAACATATATCAATATATCTGAAATCTCTCATTACAGATACCATAGAATTATTTTCTGTTGCTCTAATTACTTCAAAACCAATTTTATTTAATTTTGGAATAACTATAAGACATATTTTATTAATATTTTTACACATAGTTCCTATATCTTCATCATGATCTTTTTCTATTAATCTATTATCCCTTACCATACCCAATAAAGTCTTTCCTTGCAACCAATAAAAAATACCGCTCTCATTAAAAATATTTATTACATCTTTTAAATTTTGTATTCTAACATTCATTTCATGTTCTTTATTTTTAAAAAATGTTAATTGTTTTGCTTTTAATTTATTAAAATCATATTTTATTGATTTATGTTTATTATTTGTAAGTAGTTGTCCTGTAGTTAAAATACTATCATTTTTAATCATTTTCCATTTATCTGGAAACATTCCACTTATATTTGTAGGTTTAACAAACCATTTTTCCGGATAACAAACAATTTTATCTACATTTTTATTTATATATGCAGACCACCAACTAAATGTACTATTAGCAATAATATTATGTCGACACACACTCATCAATATCATTTGTTCCCAGTCTTGTAAATCTGTTGATACTTTAATGAATTTAATTTCAGTAAATATATCTTGTAATTCTTCAATCATTTTACAAACTTCTTCTTCATCTTGTATTTCATAAACACATAATATTTCACTACATTTTGATGTGTCTTTATCTAATACATATCTAATTGCTTCTATATAATAACAAATATTCAATACAATATAATTATCCAAGTTTTTGTAATCTCCCTTTCTAAAATGTAAAGAAATAATATTTTCATTTTTTAAATATTTGTTTTTAATATTTTCTTGAATTTCATTTAAATTTAATATATTAATTATTTCATCATATTTCTTTTCAAAATATTTATAATTTTGATAATACCCTTTAAGTAAAATATCTTTTTCATAATATGGTATTTCGTTATATTCATATAGTCTCTTTTCACTGTATTGATATTTAAAATCTCTTTTATCATATGTATTTTCCGAAATAGATTTTAATAAATTATCCCAGTAAGTATTTCGTGTATCTATTTTATTATTATTATTATTAGGTAATTTTCTATTGAATATATATTTTTTATTGTAAGTATTACAATACGAAATTAAACAAAATATTTTAAATAATTGGTTACCTAATCCACCTTCAAGATTTATAGATGCAGTTGATTGAGGTATATTTTCTATATTCTTCCAATCACATAAATGTCCTATAAACCATCTTTTATCTTTACCCTCATTACATTGTATAATACCAGTATTTTTAGAATTCTTAACACAACAATAATCATGCTTTTCTAATGTTTGTTTAACAACTTCCCAAAATTCTCCTTTTGTAATCATATCATCATAATTTACTTTACCTGTTATTCGTAAATCATACGGTGGAAACATGGGTCCTTTACGATTAGCATTTCCAAATTGCGCTTGACTACCAAAAGCTGGATGAAGAAGTAAGTGATGTTGAGGTAATAATGTAACATTACAATCATTGATTATACTTGTATTTATTCTAATTATTTCAGTAGGTAATTTTTGACCCCAATCTGAAGATTTATATTTTTGAATATTTTCCATCCATGTAAATAGAAATTTATTTCCTTTATCCCAATTTATCATTGGATCATTTTGAATATGAAATCCATAATTTTTATATTTATCACATACCAATGACCCGTGTATTAAATTAAATGTAGAACCCCAATAAGAAGCCTGTTTTTTATTTTCCCATAAAAATGTACCTAAAATATTTTTTTCTTCTGGAAATTGTCTAACAACAATATCATCAACATCTAACCATGTACCTCCATATTTATACAATAACGCTAATCGAATAATATCTGATAATTCTGGTTTTGATAAACTATTATTAATTTTATAACCATCTAATGGTGTATCTTTCAATAATATTTCAAAATTATTCAAATATACAATTTCTAGATTTTTAATATTAATACCATCTGGAATAATTGTCTTTTTAGTATAAAGATAAACAATTGCATTTTTATTAAAAAATAATATTGATTTTGCCCATAAATTAATCTGAGTTAGTTGTATTTTATCTATGACTTTATTAGAATCCCAAAATCCAAAAAAATAATTATTCATTATATATATATATATGAGTAAAAAAATATTAATTGTTAATAATCAAAACTTTCATTATGAAATTATTGAATCAATAATTGTAAAAAGCAATGAAATATTGAATATTAGTCAAGATACTCCTGTTATTATTTATTTAAATATACTCAACGATAATGTATACAAACAATATATTTCAAAAAAATATCCAAAAATAAAATTCCAAAAAATTGAGGATTATGATTATTATATAAATTGCACTATTTATGATAAAGATTTTAAATATTTAAATAAAGATAAAACGAATGTTAAATATATTTCGCATGAAATAACAGAACGATTAAAAAAACACCCAAACGTATATTTCTTAACACCACTATCACAAGAAAGATATATTTATGCCGATATATTACCTTTTTCTGAAAGTAAAGTGAAAAGTGATATTCCTATTTATATTATTCAAGGTAATTTAAATGATAATAGAAGAGATTTGTCTTTACTTATAAAAATATTAGATAAAACATATGATTATAATTTTTTATTCAAAATTATAGGAAAAGGGAAACACCCAAAAGAATTAGAAAAATATAAAAACAAAATAATTGTAAAAAATAATCTAAATTTTATTAATTTTCATAAAGAATTCTTAAATGCTTATTGTATATTGCCTTTAATTTCTAAAAAAACTCATTCCCATTATTATAATAATAAATTAACATCTACTATAAATTATGCACGAGGATATAATTTAAAATGTCTAATGGATGAAGAATTACAGAATATTTATAATTTAGAAAATATTGAAATATATAATAATATTGACGATATATCATGCGCTTTTCAAAAAACATTAAAAGATTTTTATAAAAATAATAAATATATAAAATTATCGTTTGTAAAAAGAATTAAAACACAACCTAAATCTATTTTTTATTCATTGATTAAGAAAGATGATGAAATCATAGGTTTTGGTAGAAAAGAATATAATAAGAATATTATAAAGGTTGTAAAATTAAATGATAATTTTGATATTATTGAAGACAACAATATAGATTTAGTTGGACAAGACCCAAGATGCTTTACATACAAAAATAAACTATATATATTCAATAATAATTATAATAAAATGTTTTTAATCGATTATGAAACGAAAAAAAATATAAAAATCAATATACCAGGAAAAAATATTTCTTTTGTAGTTCATAATAACACTTTGTATTTCATACACTATATAAAACCATTTGTCCTATATAAATTTAATATAGAAGATGGTACTATGGAAAAACAAGAGGTCGATGATGATAAAGGTAAATACAATTATGAATATAGAGGCGGAACACCTGGTTATAAATTAGATGATAATTCATATTATGGATTTGGTCATAGAACATATACTAAAAATAAAATCCTAACCCATGATATTTTCAAATGGGTTATTTATTTTGAAAATAATAAATTACCTAGAATTTCACATTATAATATGAAACAACCAGAGAATTCAAAGAATATATGCGACCCAACAAGTGTAATTGAAGTTAATAATAAAAAATATTTAATTACAGCAGAAACAAATAAACAATGGTTTGTTGACCAAGATTATATAACAAATGTCTACGAAATAGAATAATTATATTTTTTTAATATGTAATTATATGTATAATTCGTATACAAAGAAACATGAATGAAAAAGATAGATTAATATTTTATCTAGGTGATTTTTACGATAATGAAAAAAAATATAAAAATGGTATAAATGTCGATAAATTAGAAAAAAAATATTCACAAACAAGTGGAGTATATAATAATTATGTGAAACCATTCAAAAATTTATTAAAAAAAACAGACAATATGAATAAACGTTTTTCTATTGAACTCGGTGATATTCATCATATTATGAAAGAAAATACCTTTGCTAAAAATAGACATTGTAATAGTAACTCGGGTATTTTATTAAGATTATTCAATTATGGACGCCATTGGAACGGAGTTTATGATAAATCCCAAGACATACCATTCGATAGTAAAAAAAATATAGTATTATGGAGAGGTGCTAGTACTGGACAAGGTTGTGAAACAAACAAAAATTATCTTCCAAGATTCCAGTTATTAAACAGGTGGTGTGATAAAAGTTCATTAATAAATGTTGGATTTTCATTACTTGTTCAAAGAGGGAAGAAAGAAGAATACAGAAAATATCTCAAAGGGAATTGTGATAAAAGAACCATGTTGAAACACAAATATATTTTATCTGTAGAAGGAAATGATAAAGATACTGGATTGAATTGGAAATTAAATTCAAACAGTGTGGTTTTTATGACCAAACCGAAAACATCGAGCTGGTTAATGGAAACAAAACTTGTACCGAATGTTCATTATATATTAATTAATGATGACTTTAGTGATTTGGAACAAAAAGTTCAGTGGTGTAATAAAAATCAACAAAAATGCAAAGAAATTATAAAAAATGCTAATAATTTTATGAAACAATTTAAAAATGATGATTTTGAAAAAAATTTAGAAACCAAAATAATGAAATATTATTTTGATAATTGTAAATTTGAAGATGATTCAATTTAGCAAAACCATAGTATTCGTTAAAATATTATAATGCTTTTCAAAAGCAATATTATATGAGTTCACAATCTACTGCATCTGCTAAGCGACGTCGTGCTGGACTGGTCAATACCCCTATATTTAAATCAGAAGATAATCAACAATCTACAAATGTACCCACACCTATGGATATTAAAAAACCAATGTCTTTACAACAAGTAATTACTGTTTTTGACCAAAGATTATTACATCTCGAAAAAATTATTATTGAACAAAGTCCTGAATCGCAAATATCTGAAGGTAATGCTGAAATTAACCTAGAACAGTTAAATGAAATTCAAGAATCATTTCAAACATCCATTACTAAATGTGTAAATGAATTTGACCATAGATATAATTTATTAGCCAATGAAGTTGTGGAATTAAAAGAAATGTTATTAAAATTACAATCATACACTTTGGAAGTAAATAAAGCTCTTTATGAAAACAAAACACAAGGATTATTAGAGAAAAAAACAATTACAGAAAACAAGAAACAAACAAAAGAAATGGAAGAAGCTATGGATGAAATTTTAGAAAAAGCATTTGAAGAAATCCAACTAGAATCTATTGAAGAAACCCAAACAGAATCTATTGAAGAAACCGTTGCATCAGAATCTATTGAAGAAGATGTCTTCGCAAAAGATTCTGAACCATGGGATACGGACATAATAGAAGAATCTCAAACAGATATTTCAGCATCTCCGGAAGTAGTAAATAATTTAGACGAAACTGAAAATATAGAAATCGAAGTTACAGAGCAAAATGTTAGTGATGACCAAGAAAAAGGAAAGAAACGTAAAAAAAAAGATAAGAAATCAATCAGTGTATCTTTAGAAGAAAATAGTTAAATATAAAAATTAAGAATATAAAAACTAAATATAATCTATTCATAATGAACGATTTTTTAGGAGAAATACAAGAACTAGAAAAGTTAAAGAATAATTATTATACAGTAAATAAGAAAAACTCTATTTTAACAAAAAATCAAAAGTTTGATTGTGCACTTGAAATTGTAAATAATTTTACAATTGAAGAATTGTTGAATAAATCAATTATTATTAAAGAAAATACGAATCAAGTTCATGTTTCATATCCTTTAGTTAAAAATTTTTTACATCCAAACAATTACCAAGAATTAAATACCAAAATAATAGATATATCAACACAAGTGGTTGATATGCATGGGAAATACGAATTACATTGTGATCTTAAAGGGTTTACTCCTACTGCTGCGCAGCGATATAGTGATCTCATTATATTTTTATGTAAAACATATTTGAGTGATAATGTTGACCAAAATTATTTAGAAAAAGTTTTTTTATATAATACCCCCCTTATTTTTGATACGATTAAAAAAATGTTTACTCCCTTTATTTCACAGGCATCTAGAGATAAATTTATTATTGTTAGATAAAATTGATTATTTATAAAATAATGATTTGTATATAAAATGGAAATCATTATTAACAATCCAAGCCATGGTGCTATTTTCGCAACTTTATTTCAGCATATGAAGTTGTTTACAGAAAATATGAATATACATTTCAACCCAGATGGTATTTACATTCAAGCTATGGACAATTCACATGTTTCCATATTGGAAATTAATTTACCCAATCATTGGTTTGATAAATATGATGTAAATAGTAGTGTAATTATTGGTATCAATACCACTATATTATTCAAAGTGTTGAATACAAAAGAAGATTCGCATAATGTGCGTATATATTTAGAAAGTCCAACAAGTGATAAACTCAATATCAGTTTAATTTCCGATGATTCGAAAGTATTTGATAAAAATTATGAAATTCCTCTGATTGATATTGATAATGAACTAATGACCGTTCCAGATATGGAATATCAAGTAGAATTATCTTTAGCGTCTACAATATTCTCAACATTAATTGAACAAATGAAAATGTTTGGTTCGGATTTTAGTATTTCTTGTTCCGAAGAAAATGTGCAAATGAGTTCACAGAGTCAAGAAACAGGTAAAATGTCTGTAAATGTACCTATAGACGATTTAAGTTCTTATGCTATTGATGAGGGTGAAACTATAGATATGTCCTTTAGTTTATCCCATTTGAAAAATATTTGTTTGTATAGTAAAATCTCAAAGGATATTGATATTTATTTAAAAACTGAATTTCCAATAAAAATAGTATATCTTTTGGGTAGTGAACAAGCAAAAGCTACCTTTTATTTAGCTCCAAAAATAGAAGATTAATTTGCGTAAAAAACAATACAAAAATCAATGTATAATTAGTATATGAATTCATTGTTAACTTTGGGTATTTTTATTGCTATATTATTTTTATATATTCATATTGCTCAACAATATAAAAAAACCGATGAAAGTGAAATATATGAAACCGATTTTACAAGTAAAAGTCATTTTGAAGAAGTGTGTGAATTAAAACAACCTGTTTTATTTGATATGAAAGAAATAGTTCCAGAATTGTATACTATTTTGATACCTGAACAAATTGCTCGTTTTAGTCATTATGATATAAATGTAAAAGACTGTAATGATTACTTTAAAAATGAAGAAAATGTCGACCCCATTTATTTACCACTTCATACTAGTATAAAATTTATGGAATCTGATTCTGACGGTCATCTTTTTTCAGAAAATAACCAAGACTTTTTAGAAGAATGTGGATTCTTGGACAAACTCGAATTTATTCATTCTGTATTGAAACCATCTTTTACTATTCATCAAAGTAATGACTTGTATTTCGGTTCATGTAATACTACATTACCTTTTAAATATCATACAAATAATAGACAATTTTTGTGTGTAACTAATGGAAAAATCAAAATTAAAATGGCCTCTTGGAAAAATAACAAATATTTGTATCCACATAAAGATTATGAAAATTATGAATTTCGTTCATCCATTAATCCAAAACAGCCACAATCCAATTATGTAAATGATTATGATAAAATCCAATTTATTGAATTTAATGTACAATGTGGACATATGCTCTATATACCACCTTATTGGTGGTATTCTATTACATATTTAGATGATCCCGCAACATTTGTTTATAGTGTAACATATAATACATTTGTGAATTGTGTTGCTAATTCATGGGATTTATTATTATACTCATTACAACAACAAAATATTACAAAGAAAATAAAACGTACATCTTTACCTGAAGTCCAAGAAACTGTAAATCAAGAAAATATAGAAGAAACAATTGAAGATATTGTAGCAGACCCTGCAATCGTAAATCCTGAACCCATCAAAGAAGTTGATGAAAGTGATGTCCAAGAAGAAGAAATAGAAAAACCACCTATTAAACAATTAAAAAAGAAGGAAAATATCGAATATACTATATCTGATATTTAATTTCTATTTCTATTGTATAATGAACCAAATCAACCGAGTAATATTTTCATCACTCATCTTAATAGCCTTGGATTTTATTTATTTAAGTTTCATCAAAGAAAAATACGAAGTCCAAGTTGTTCAAATTCAACGCGTTGTTATGAAAGTAAAAATATTACCTGCTATATTATGTTATATTTTACTTTGTTTTGCCCTTAACTACTTTATATTACGAACACATCGACCTATTTATGAAGCCTTTTTATTAGGTTTTGTTATTTACGGTGTTTATGATGCTACTAATTATGCTATCTTTAAAAAATGGAATCCATTGTTAGCAGTAGGTGATTCCATTTGGGGTGGTTTATTATTTGCTATGACTACTTATTTAATTTACTCTTTTTAACAATATGAATCTTTAGATTCGGTTCAAATTTTTTATAGAAATCATTAATCGTGTAATAATTTCTATTAATATGTGTTAGTTTTTCAAGTATTTCTTTGGATTGTTCGTCCAATTCGTAATCATAATTATTATGAAACATCTCAAAGGGTTCATCTTCAAAATGTACACATTCTTTTTCATGGTCAATACTACCATTGTATTCTTCTATTCGTTCCTTCCATAACGGAGAAAACGATGCATAATAAAGCCAATTTTCTAATTGTAATTTTGTGATTTCATTATTTGTTTTATTTATATAACCGCATTCAAATACTTGCGCACATTTTGATGTTGTTCCATATTTGCATACCTTTTTTAAAATATTGTACGTTTTTTCTTTCATATTATGAAGACCATATTTTATTTCGTCTTCTTTTGGAGCGCAAATATGTAATGACGTTTCTTTTTTATGTGCATCTGGTTCAATATCTGGATATGGATTTCTTTGCATAAAATATTGAAGACTGTATTTACGTGGTCTAGATGTTAGATTTTTCAATATTGTTGGAATTTTTTCGAAACTATCTGTAGTTTTTAATGTGTATACCAAAGTTAACAGTTTAGGGTTATATGGACGATAAAAGTTATCATATAATGAAACGATAAACAATGCTGTTTCCTGCGTATAACCAGAATAATAAAGTTCACTTGCCCAAAACAGTGCTCTATCATAATCCTTTTCAAATACACTAATAATAAGAGACATCATAACATCTTCTTTAATATACAAATATCGCGTGAGCGTAAATGGTATTGTGTTCATTTTATAATGTTTATAAAAATACATTATAAAATTCAATTTTATTTTTTCTTCTTTTTTTTCTCTTCTTTCTTATAAAATTCGTTTTCTGTTTTAAATTGTGAAGAAACAGTACTTTCAGACCTTTTTTTAGAGAATTCGGTTTCACCATGATAATCGGATGCTAATAAACCGTGACCTTTTCTCAAAAACTTGACTTTTTCTTCCAAGACGTTTGTTCTCCTTTTTCCTGAACCTTTTTTTAGAAAAGGATGTGTTGTTTTGTTTGATGAAAAATCAAAAAAAAACTCACCACTCATGATATATTTATTAATGCATATTATGAATTTTACAAAAATAATAATTATATATTATTTTAATATATCAATAATATATAGAAAATGAATACAAAAAAACGAAAAACAAATAAAAGAGGGACAATAAAATATTACAGTGCAGAAAAAAATATTATTGTGCAAAAATTAATGGAATCTATACACAATATTAATTTGATATATTTTACAAATACTTCGATACTTCCTTTTTGTGTTTTTGAAGAATTATTCAATAAAATAAAATTATATATCAACACATTTATAAAACATTATACAAAATTACCAAAACAGTTATTATATTCCATCGAAACTACAATTAAAAATATAAAATATCATAATGAACCCAATATTAAATCAAAATTATTTGAATATATCGAAATATTAAACGAATTAAATCTGTTTCTTGACGAAAAAAAACACAAAGACCTTATTGAAATGCGGGATGAGATTAATGACGAAATCTCTAGATTTATTTATTTTTATACCAGTGAAGATTTAAAATGAAACGCCGGAGGCGTTTTGAATTTTAATTCGTTACTGGTATCTGACCCTTAAAAGATTTAAAATGTGCACATTTTAAATCTTCAAGGGGTTTAAATGACTCAACATCCCGCAAAGACCAGGAATAGAAACTCTCTCAAATTCGTATTCTCTTTTTTTCAAATAACCCAAAATATTACTACGTATAATTTTATTTCTTTCTCTACATATTCTTTTCCAATTTCGCTGCACTAACCGCAGCCAAAATGTTTTTACAACGATTTTATATACACTTAAAGAACCACATTTGATTGGTGTAAATTGCATGATTTCTATCGAATTTCTTCTTTTTCTATTAAAGATACAATGATTATTTAAATAAATTAAGCAATCATGTGCACTATATTTCAACAAACTATTTACTGTAATACTCGATTCCAAAATATGTGTATCAGTAATACAATACAGACCTATATAGTAGTTTTTATCAATATAATATTCCTCACTGTCTCCATAATGGTCTATATAATTTGATTCATTGTTGTAAATTTCATCCCACACATTTTCATCATTTTCATCAATTTCGATTTCATTCATTTTTTTTCAATCAACTAAAATTTCTGCAAAAATCAATTTTCTCCTAAATAATTCCCTAAATATAAAGACTTTGGGCCGTGGTGATATATTTCAATATTTTGGAATCCACATTTGTGAGCTTTTGTAAGCAATCCATTTGAGCCATTTTTTCTGCGACCACTGCTAACTCCTTTGCTATTGTCGAAATTTTCAATAGGGCTTTTGTAAAATCTCCTGCGCTAATTTGTTTTTCCGCCACATTGTTTTGCAAGTAGTATTTACATTGTTGTTCATTGTTACAATAACACCAACCATTTACCAAATCGGGCATATCATACATCAATGCTTCGAAATATTGGAATCCGCTGTATATATTCGACACTTCTTCAATGTCTTCAAAACGGTCATAGTCCTTTTGGATAAATTCCAAACACTTCAATATATTATTGTTATAACTTGTTGGAATAGATAATCGCTCATCTTTTGGTACATTCACATTCGTAAACACAGCCAAAACACCTATTATTTCTTCTGTGGACATCGTATCAAACCAATTACTATTTTTTATCATAGTTACTGCTATCAATGGATGTATTTCAGCAATATCACACGCTATCTTACCATTTTCTGTTAATGTATATGTGTTTTCATCTACACAAATAAAATCTTCTTCTTTCAATACATCACACACGTTTTTGATAGATATTTGGATATAATTTTCGAAATATTGTGTTTCTTCTTCTTGCTTTTCTAGTTCAGACAATAATTTTGTAAAAGAGTGTTTATATGAAACATCACTCAAAATACTACGATTTTCATTGCGCATATTTTCCAATTCTCGTTCGGCTTCCTTACGCTTCTTATTCTTCAACCCATTTATTGTACTATTTATACTTATATACCGTTCCAATATTTCGTTGGGCGTTTTCAACATTTTCATTTGCTTCTCCATTTTTCCCTTTTCAATAAATATATCCTCAAATGACTTACGACTTTGTTCCAATTCTATTTTTATCTTACTCGACATCATACTATTTTCCACAAATTTCATATAATCATCCAAAAGGGTTTGCTCACTCTTCAAAAGCGACAAAATCAATGAATATGATATTCGGAATTTGGAAACCAATGATTGTGGTTTACCATTCATCAACGTTATATAATCCGTTTTGGATGGTAGTGAAAATAAATTATTACAGTGGACCACATTTCCGATTTTATCGATTCCACGTCGTCCCGCTCTTCCAGCCATTTGTGTATACTCATGCGCCATTAATATACGTTCATTACGTCCATCATATTTATTAATCGATGTGAAAATAGCCGTCTTTATAGGACAATCCAAACCAATCGCAAATGATTCTGTAGCAAATAACAATTTTATGTATTTTTTCGATATCATGATTTCCACAATTTCGCGCAAAATTGGTATCATTCCTGAATGATGAATTCCTACACCCTTTTCCAAAAGGTTTACTAATTGGTCATATTCGGGCAATTCCAAATATTCTTTATAATTAGGCAATTTTCGAATAATTTGGTCGCATTCTTTTCGTACTGTATAAGGGACTTTGCTATCGTCTTCCAACAATGGTACAGTAATATCGTTCGCACAATTTTCCACCATTTTTCTTGAAAATATGAACCCAATTGCCGGAAGCATTTCATTATTCTTGAGAAAAAGAGCCAAATTGTTTAAAACATGTTTCTTTTTTGTAAAAATAGAACGTTCTTTGAATAATTTATTCATTCGATATAATGTTGTATAACCGTCTTCATCAAATACACCTTTATCACTTTGGATTTTTATCAATTTGTGTGTGCTTTTCTTAATATCTTGTTGAATCGATTTGTCCTTTATTAATTTAATAGCACCTTCATTAATAGTCAAATAACCATAATGCGTCAATGGAACCACACGTTTGTCTGTAGAAGCCAAATATACTTCTTTACTACTATCCCCTCGTTGTGCCCAGTTAGCAAAAGATTCCGGTGAATCAATTGTCGCTGAAAGCATAATCATTTGGACATGTTTAGGAAGCATCAAAATTGTTTTTTCCCATGTTTGACCACGGTCTACATCATTTATATAATGTACTTCGTCAAACACTACACCAGCCAATTCATCTTGAATATTAATATTAAAATCCAATCCATTATTGGTTAATTGGTCCATAGTTTGCAAAAATAAGGAATTCATTAATATTTCGGTAGTCATAATCAATACATCCGCATCTGGATTGATTTTAATATCACCAGTCATCAAACCAAACGATATATGCGGATATTTTCTGCAAAAATCTGAATATTTTTGATTGGATAATGCCTTTATAGGAGTTGTGTAAATCAATCTTTTTTTCTTTTCCACAAAATGATTCAATGCAAACTCGGCAGGTAATGTTTTTCCAGAACCTGTATGAGCAGTCACCAAAACGTGATGTCCTTCTACAATGGCTTCAATTGCATATTTTTGAAAATCACTTAATTCAAATTCATAAGATTTAAAATAAGTTTCATATTTAGTGTTTTCGGGATATTTTTCAGAACATATTTTCACCATACTTTACACTATATAATGTAGTATAGTCTCTATGTATTTTTGTTTTTATATTATATAACATGAATATTAATGAACCAAAAAAAGTAAATCTTTTACCACAATATTTATTTTCTGGACAACATGCTAGAATCGACCATATTAATGAAAGTATTTTAGAAAGAAATAAGCCTGAAAATCCTTTAGCTTCTAACTTTAGTCCAAGACCTGTTTTAACAAGATATGCACGATTTCCGATGCTTGATAATAGAATGCCTACAAAAGTTCCGATTGAAGCTAATTATAATTATTCTTTAGAGAAAACATTTACACCACCTTTGATGAATGTAGGTCCTGTTTCTGGTTTTATCAACAATGTTGAAATTGAAACTTCTTTGCGAAACCAAGATTACGCACTCCAAAAGGGTAATGATGAAGTGGTTTATATTCCATCATCTCAAAGTGATTTATATAAAGTATACATTCCATCCACACCTTGTGAGCAACCTTATCCTGGGTTGTTTGCACAAGCAGTTTTTTCCAAAAAAATGCATCCAAATGTTGCTAATAATCAACATGTTGGTGGAGACCGTTTTCACAACAATACACGTACTCAATTACGCGAAATGTCCTCTGAACCTTAATATTTAGAAAGGATTTAGTTAATTATATTTGTATATAGTATAATGGATATTCTTACATTATTGTACGTCTTTTGCTTATTTTATGTCTTCATTCCTGGAAACATTATCAAACTTCCTTTTAAAATGGACAAAATGGGAACAACTGTTGTGCATGCGCTATTATTTAGTCTTATCTTAACATTTACATATGACTTAGTCGAAAGCGTCAATCTTTTTCGTATTTAAGCAGCGTTAACATATTTTAATATATTATAGTATTAACATATGTTTGAAAAATTGAATGAAAGTTGGTTCTCAATATTGATAGTTTTAGCAATATTAATGATAATAATTATATGGTATAAACGCCAAGATTTATCTGCATACCATGAAGGATTTACCCAAAACGAATCTTATTTATTTAAAAGCGGAATAAGTGTGTACGATGATTTTTATGCTCAAATTTATAACAAATTGATGTATACCGATAATAGATGCGATTTTCAAATAGAAACTATTATTGAGACCACTCAGCCAAGTATTCAATCGAGTACTTTTTTGGATATAGCTTCAGGCACAGGTGAAATATCTAAAAAATTAAGTGAACGTGGATATCATGTATATTCGATTGACGAATCACAAGATATGGTGAATTATGTCCAAGAAACGTCTCCAAAAGTGCATTCGAAATGTGGAAATGCAAAAGAGCCTATTCATTATGAAAAAGCGTCTTTTAGTCATGCTATTTGTAATGGTCTTGGACTTTATTTATTTGAAGACAAAAATGAGTTCTTTAGAAATTGTTTCTTTTGGTTGAAATCTGGAGGATATTTAATATTACATTGTGTTGACCCTATGAAATTTGATACGATTGTACCAGCTGGACGTCCACCACTTTTAGAAAATCCACAGCAATTTTCGCAAACACGTATTACCAAATCTGCTATTAATTTTGGCGATTTTTCATATAAAGGTGGTTATGATTTTAGTAAAGATGGTGAAGTTGTGTTTAGGGAATCATTTACAGATGGTCTTACAAAAAATGTACGTGAACAAGAAACTGTTTATTATATGGAGCCATTAGAACATATATTGAAATTGGCTTCTTATAATGGTTTTATTCTTAAAGGTCAAGTTAATTTTTCTCAGGCTTGTGGAGACGAATATCAATATTTGGTTATTTTAGAACGTATGCAATAAATAGAGCATCTTCTTTTGGTCCACCTCCACGTATATTTCGTGTTTTATTTTTTATTATATTTCTTCTAATTTTTTTTCTTGAATTCATAATTACTATATAAATATGAATAAATAAATATCAATATTGTCTCTAAATATACTTTATTCCAATCCTAATTGTATATCAATTTCATAAGTATCTTCACCTTGTTTTACCATATCTTTGCGTAATTTTAGTAATCGTTTTTTATCTGCACGATTCAACTCTTTTTGTTCTTCTGGTGCTGCAACAATGGTATTTCCCAAAGCATCCTTTTTCTCTTCTTCTTGATTAAAATTCAATTGTTTTGCTGCTAATTTCTCGGCTTTTTTCCGCGCCTTTTCTACTTCTTCCATCCATTCAGCCCCCATTACAGTCAATCGTCCAGATTCTAATATCCATTTTTCTGGACACAATGCCTCATAAAACTCTGCATTATGGGAAATCATAAAGACTCCTCCTTTGAATTCTTTAATAGCCAATGCAAGTGCTCCCAAAGAGTCACGGTCCAAAAAGTTAGTAGGTTCATCCAATATCACAATATGAGGCAAATTCCATAATCCAGCACCCAAAACGACTTTTACTTTTTGTCCACCCGATAAAGCTCCCATTCGCGTGTGTTCAGCAAAGGCTGGTTCCAATCCGAAACAATCCAAATGTTTCTGTATTTCACCAGTAGTCAATTTACGTTGACCTAGTAAAGATTCTGCTGCTATTTGTTGGTCCTTTTCGTCCACCATTTTCTTATATCCCATTTGTAACAATTCTGTACGAGTATGCCAGCTGTCTTCACGACCTTGTCCTTCCCAAACAACTTCATATTCATGTTCGCGCTTTCCTGTACGACGGGCTTTTATTTCTTCCACAATACCTGTTTGGTCTTCTTTGGCCTTTTTTCGAACCGCTTCCATTTCCTCTTTCGTCATTACAACGGAATCCTTTTGGACGGATTCCTTATCAATTCCTCCACGATAACGCCACATAATATACTCAATAGGTGTTTTGTCCAAATGGTCTTCAATATGTGCAAATGCATGTTGTGCTACATAGGCTACACGTAAGTTCGGATGGCGCTCAACCAATCCTTGGTCAGGTTCCAATTCACCTACCATTACTTTCACCAAAGTAGACTTACCTGCACCATTGACTCCGACCACGGCCACACGGGAAGCCAATGAACATTGAATCGATACATTAATCAATTGCGGATGAGGTGCAACCGGATATTGGAAATAAATATCCTTTGTTTTCAATACGGCCTTCGTCAATGATTTCACCCCTTCCAATGGACCTGGTTCTGGAAAATTAAAGGCAATAATATCACTCGAAAGTTCATAATATGCTTTGGCTTCTGGCTTCTGTTTTACAAAATCAGACAAATTACCACGATAAGATTTCAGTTTAAGATTTTCATAATGAATAATATTTGTACACACATTGTCCAAAAATTTCGTATCATGAGATACAATTAAACATGTGCATGTTTTCAAATTAATCAAATAATCAGTGAGCCACTTTACTGCAAATTGGTCCAAATGATTGGTAGGCTCATCTAATAATAACATATCGGGATTCAACAACATAGCACGTGATAAGGCCAATTTCATTCTCCAACCACCAGATAGTGTTGATACACCAGCATCAATCGCAGCAGCTGTACGTGAAACACCAAAACCCATCATTGTTAGCATTTCTTTCACAGATTCTTCAGTACAATTGCATTGTTTTACTTTTTCATCCGACATAATATACTCCAAAACAGTCATATCCGCCTTTTCACCAATAATCTCACATTCTACATATACAGTAATTAATTCTGTAGGAAATCCTTGTAAATTACCACCTGCAATAGACTTCATCAATGTGGATTTACCTGCACCATTGGGACCCACTAATCCATATTTACGTCCGATTTTAACACGAAAAGGTGTCTGATGCAATAATACACGAGTACCATAGGCCAATGAAAATTGCGCATTACAAAGGTCTTCTTCTTCGTCTTCTGGGTCGACTTTGTCTGGAGTCAAATTAGCAATACCTTGAGCATGAATATGTTCTACTACTTTTTCGACGTTTTCGCCACTCAAATAGGGAGCAATACATTGTTTCCAATCATCGTATTTTCGATTATTAGCCAACACGAGTCCTTCGCAACACTTCGAAATATGTGTACATATGCTATCCAAAACGGTTATCATTTCTTTAGCACATGTGGTTTTAACACATTCGAACAATTCGCTTTGTTTCATTACATTTTCGCTGATTTCAGCAGCTTCGCTACTTACACGTTGAAGGGTAATTAACGAAGTTTCGCATACTTTACGGACTTCTTCAACGGCTATTTCATCAATACCACGCTCTAAAACGGGTTTCAAAATAGGATAAAAATATGAGGCGGTACGGGGGTCATTTACCAATTTACACATATTACCAATGACCAAAGCAGCACGACGTTTGACTGCGACTTTCTTCTCACGCATACCTTTTGTTAAAATAGGAACCAAAAGACCCAATGTAGACATATCTACTTCGTTAATAAAACTAGTAGCCACTAATTTATCCAAAGCCTCTTCTGTATATTTTACTGGCTCCATATATGCATTAATCACATGGGGTACAATACCCACAATGTCTACATTATCAATGACCGAACAAAGTTCTTCAAAACAAATACGCGTTTGAGATTTTACTTGCTCCTTGACCTCAGATGTCATATCAATAAGACGCAATATCATATTTGGTAAATTATATTGTACAACCTCTTTTTGATGCTTAGCAAAAAGTCCCAAAAGTACTAATGAATCTTTTTTTATTTGCCACTTCATAGACCCCATATTTTCATAAAGAACATCCATGTATATTTTCATCGCAAAAGCATTCATTTTCGATATAATCAAATTTCCGGTTTCTTTTGCTTGGGAAGCAGTTTTGTTATCTGTTAATTTATTCAATAATTCTGGAATAATTTGAATTAAAAAGGGTTCCATAACTAAAGTATCATTTTGGATTTTAGCATTTAGTTTATCAAATTCATTCGCATTTAATAAGTTATTATAATCAGTAAATTCACTCATATATATGAAATCTATATACGAATTATCTTTAAACCCTTGAAGAATTAAAATAATACATTTTGAATCTCCGTTGGTATAAATGAGTTATAAAATTGAAATAAAAGTAAACGAATATATAATAAAATAAAATGGAAAAAAATACCGGATATCTAAGTATTTGTGGAGGATGTATGTTTTCAGGAAAAACATCATGGTTAATGCAACAATATAAAACCTATAAATATATTGGTAAAAATATATGTGTAGTGAATTACGAAGCGGATAAACGTTACCATGAAGAATTATTATCTACACATGATAAAGAAATGATTCCGTGTATTCAAGCAAATTCATTGAAAGATATTATTCCACAACTTATGAAATCAGATGTGATATTAATAAATGAAGGACAATTTTTCGACGATTTATATGAAGTTTGTATAAATATGGTTGAAAAATGGAACAAAAGAGTTCATATTGCCGCATTGGACGGAGATTTTAAACAACAAGTATTCGGAGATGTTTTGAAACTTATTCCAAAATGCGATGATTATATAAAATTACATGCATTGTGTGCATATTGTAAAGATGGTACAAAGGCACCTTTCTCACATAGAATTTCTGAAGAAAGTCAACAAATAAGTATAGGAGTAACAAATTATGTACCTTTATGTAGAAAATGTTATTCAAAGGAGAATACTAAAAAAGATATACTACAAAATTATCGTATGGCTTTTCGCATGGATGATGTTTAAACCCTTGAAGATTTAAATTCAGAACGCCGGAGGCTTTCCATTTTAAATCTTCACTGGTATAAAATGGAACATTTTGAATCTTTTAAGGGTTTAAATCTTCACTGGTATAAACATAAATAAAAAGGATATAAATAAATATTTGCTGTTTTTCATAATGCCTAGAACGAAAGGATCTAAAAGCGTAAAAACTACAAAAAGTGAAAATATTCAATTTGAATTATCAGAAACTCCACAACCAGAAGCAAAAAAACGTGGACGAAAGCCAAAAGGTGGTAAATTAATTTCTAAAAATACTAGTATAAATGATGATAAACCAGTGAGAACAAATGTAATTTTACATTTAAAATGTTCATTAAAGGAAATCGAAGAGGATATAATCATTAATAAAAATAATTTAATAGGTGACCCATTAAATTATAAAGCTAGTGTACCACCAGACGTAAAAGCATACAATATAAATAGTGATAATAAATTTTTTGAACTCAATAAAGAACTTCTTCAAAATGAGAATCCAATATGGGAAGAAGTAGCAAAAGAAGAACCACTAAATAAAAATTACTCATCAAAACAAGATGTTTGTGAAAATGATGTAAACATCAAAGATATAAATATGAAGTTGAAACAGTTAAAAATTAATTTATATAAAAATACTATGGACGAAAAAAAATCAGCATGTTTTTGGTGCACATATGATTTTGATAATCCATGTTGTTATATACCTAAATATCAAAATAATAGTGAAATTTCTGGATATGGTTCATTTTGTCGTCCAGAATGTGCAGTTGCATTTTTAATGCAAGAAAATATTGATGATTCTATGAAATTCGAACGTTATCATTTGATAAATAGAGTTTATGGTAAAATTTATGATTTTAAGAACAATATAAAACCTGCACCAAATCCGTATTATTTATTGGACAAATTTTATGGTAATTTAAATATTCAAGAATATCGAAAATTACTAAACAGTGAACGAATGCTTTTGGTGGTAGACAGTCCATTAACAAGAATTCTTCCTGAATTACATGAAGATACAGATGATTTTACAGCTGGTATATATGGTTGTAGTAAAGGAAGTTCTACTCAAGCGGGAGGTGTATACAAAGTGAAAAAGCAAAGTGAAAAAATAGATAATGTAAGTAAGGCAAATATTATTAAGCAACGTTTTGGTGTAACAACTTAAGTTCGTTCAAAAATAAATCGTTCAAAACATATATTTTTTATCGAAGTTAGTGATTCATAATGTGTTTTATGAAAATTTTCATTTTCAAAATCGTTTAAGGTAAATGGAAAAGAAACATCACCATCTTGGTCATTATGAATGTGAGATATATGAAATTTATTACAATATTCAAAATATTGCTTGTATATTGTGCTTCCACCTATAATAAATATTTTTTTATCAGTTATATATTTTAAATGTTTTACAAATTCAAAAGAATCTTCAAAGTTTATATAAAAAACTTGGTCAGTATTTCGCATTGTTTGATTTGTTATTACAATATGAATTCTGTTTTTTAATGGCCCATTTGGTAAACTATCAAATGTCTTTCTTCCCATAATAATAATATTATCTTTGGTAATATTTTTAAAGTATAGCAAATCTTCAGGTACATACCATGGTATAGTATTATTATTACCAATTACATTTTTTTTGTTAAATGCGACAATAAGTTCACAATTCATTTACTATAAATAAATATAAAAATATAATTTTTTTTACAAAATATTTATGTTACAAAAGATAAAATTGAAAGTGCTTAAAAAAAAAATAACAGAAACATATATTAATTACAACATGTACAACAATAAAAGATTAGTTAAAAATTACGATTATTTGCAAAATTTACCTTTGGTATTAAGGATGCAAAAGAAACTAGCCCGGTTGAAAAAGGAAAATAAAGCTCTTAATCGTGTAATTGTTCATTTTGGCGAATCTTTAAACAAAACAAATCCAGTTATCGATTTAGTTGATGATGAATCTAGTGGTGAAGAAAATATTGTATATGATATAGAAGAAGTAGACAATAAAGAAAAATCTTTGATTAATATTAAGAAAGAATTAGAATCTACACAAATTGAGGAGAGAGAAATATATAAAGTATATGCTTACCATGGTTCATGGGATAAAAATACTCTTTCTTGGGATACATCAACAAAAGTAGATGAAACATTTACAGATGAAAATGAAGCTGTTAAGTTTTACGATTCTCTTGATGTATCAAAAGATGATAGTGATAATGAATTTTATAAATATGTAGGTAAAGAATTGTATATAGACCAAGAAAATGATCCTAGTCCCTTTAAATCTCAATGGATGGATATAGAGACCCAGTTTGTTTCGTGTGATGAATGTCCAACTATAGTTGATTGTAATAAGAATTCAATTCATATATTTTATAAAAGCACATCTAACGAAGTACAAGATAAGACACTTTGTGGTATGTGTTTTCATGAGAAATCTGACGAGCTCATCAATTCTGGATTCACTTGTGATGATTTGTCTATAGAAGAGGAAGATGAGGAAGAAGAGGAGGAGGAAGAAGAGGAAGAAGAGGAGGAAGAAGAGGAGGAAGAAGAGGAGGAAGAAGAAGAGGGAGAAGAAGAGGGAGAAGAAGAAGAGGAGGAAGAAGAAGAGGGAGAAGAAGAAGAGGAGGAAGAAGAAGAGGAGGAAGAAGAAGAGGAAGAAGAAGAAGATGAGGAAGAAGAAGAGGGGGTCAACGGGGGAGATTCCCCTGTAGAAGAGGAGGAGGAAGAGGTATTTGAGGTTACTATTCGTGGTAAAAAATATTTTACTACGGATGCAGAAAGTGGTGAAATATATGAATCACTTGAAGATGATGATATTGGAGACGAAGTTGGTAAATTTGTTAATGGAAAAGCAGTATTTATACCAGTGAAGATTTAAACCCTTGAAGATTTAAAATGGGACATTTTCAATCGTTTAAGGGTCAGATATCAGTAACGAATTAAAAACCAGAACGCCGGAGGCGTTCCATTTTAAATCTTCACTGGTATAAAATGTGTACATGTTGAATGATTAGAGTGTTTTAGGTGTGTTATTTTTTCTTCTTCTTCTTGTTCTTGATGTAGTTATTGAATTAGATATTGTTCTTACTTTACCAGCACCAAAACCACCGCGTCTTTTACCACCACGTTTTTTAGGTGTTTTAATAGATTCTTTTTTCTTTTCAGTTTTTCTTGTTCTAGCCATATCAAATGGTTGATCGTCTATATAAAATAACACGGGATTTTTTTGCTGAACATTTTTCATATTTTTGTACATATTAGTTAACATTTTATCTCTATATGGACATTTAATTTCTTCAATATTAGTATCATCAATTTCACCATCTAATAATTCTAAATTTATAAAAGCGTCGTAATTTTTTTCAGCATTTGTATTTAAAGCATCATCACCTTCTTTTCTTTTAGTAACAGACATTACACCAGTTTTTAATCGGTCTAACATAGACGTATTCATTAAAAAGTCATCTTTAGGTTTCTCACCTTCAATTTTAATAGCACTAATAAAATCTATAAATTTAATAAATTCATCCATATTATTTTTAACTTCTCCTAAAATATATGATAAATTAGGATTACTATAATTTCGTGCAGGTGAACTATATTGTTTTAAATCATTTAAAAACACTTTAATTTTATCATAATTTTGGATTTCTCTGTATATTTGTTTTTCGATGGAACTCATATCGTTTAATTCGTTGCCTTTTTTTATTTCTAAATATTTATTAATTTCATTTAAGTCTTGAAGTATATTAAATATTTCTCTTTTTACATTATATTCAACTGATAATTTCAATAATTCTTTAAATCCGGGTAAAGTTTCAATCTCAAATGGAATATATGCCTGAGACCTTTCACCTGACTTTTCCTTTAAACTAAAGATTTTTAAAAAAATAGAACTAATGTTTTCTATTTGAGTTTTATCAATATTTGTTAAATCTACAAAATGTGGAACTAATAAATTTACAGGTACATTTGCTTTATTTGAAGGAATTTTGGGGTTAGAAATTCTGGATATAGCTTCATTAGCTGGAGTTTTGTGTTTTTTAAGTTGATTTTTAATATATTCTAATTTCGAATCAATTGTTTCTTTATATTTATTTTGTACAAATTTAAGATTTTTTGCTACTTCTATTATTTTACCATTTCGCCATAATTGAAAACCTTTTCCACCATTTAATAATTTACTAAAAATAGGGTCATTAATAATATCATTTATACGCGTTATTTTTGTTACTGTGTACACCTTTCCATTTAAGGAAACATAACTATATTTATTTTTTTCTTCATTAAATACTTTTGAAAATAAATTAAAAATATCGAAGTTTTCATCGATAGTTCCACCTCCCACATTCATATTTTTAATATTTCCACTAAATGTTTCATAAATATTATTCTTTATAGGAAAGGAAGTAGGTAATAATATGTTTAATAAAGCATTAAAATTATAATCAGCATTTGATATTCGATTATCTTCATCTACATTTGATACATTTCCAATGACTTTTTTGAAAGTCTTTTTATTAAAAAATAATTCAAGTTGTTGTTTTTTTGATAATTTTAATATTTTACTTGTTGGAAATTTAACACTATCTGTAAAATAAGGATATTCAGAAGTAGAACCTTCCGAATCATCTGTATCTTCTTTCTCATTATCTTTTTCTTTAGGAATATAAATTAGATTTTTAGTTAATTTTGTTTCAGAACTTCCTCCTATATTTGTTGATAATCTAATATGTATAGGTTGTATTCCAATACTTTCTGTTGATGATTTTTCACCAATTATCTGTTCCAATATATCCATTTATATTATTACTACACATTTCCATTGCATAATATACATAATATTTTATGCAATAAGTCATCTAATTATTTAAAAAAGGAATCGTCTAAAGATTGATATGTATTTTGTTGTTTTGCATTATCTAAAATCAAAAGTGCGTTTTGGATTTCTTCATTCGATACAATTTTTGTTTTCTCTACTTTTTGTTCTACAGATTTTTGTTTAGGAGAATCATTTGCTGTTGGCGGCATACCAGGTAATTTATTAACAATATTGTCTTCTTCATGTTCTTCAGCTAATTTCATATGATAATCTTTAAATTGATTAGGTAACATGCAATAATTACTATCTTCATTACATACGACATCCATAACTAAAGAAAATATAAGTGTAATAGCTATTGCGATATAAATATCGCGTGTTCCCATCCAAGCTATTGCGAATATTAATATTTGTTTACTAAATGTATATTTTAAATATGATTCCATTGTTTTACTCAAACGAATAGTAACAAATCGCGAAGAAATTTGTAACACAATAATCATCAAACCAGCAAATATTTTACTACCATTCAACATTACCACATAATCATGTACAGGTTTCAGAAAATCGCTCATTTTTTTACCAAGACTTTGTTTTTTCATATTCTATAAAATTATGAGAAAAAAGTAAAAAGCCAATAAATTACATCTATAATTGACTAAAACTGTTTGTGAAACTGTTATTAGAGGCAATGGGTGGTTGGTTATTATTACTAAACCATGTGTTCCAAATAGGTAACACCCAATCATCATCTGTTTTTGGATAAGACATACTTTGTTCTATTTTTAATCGTTCTTGGATAGAAAATCCACATTTTGGATCACATGGATTGCATGATTCACTCAAAAATTTCAAATCAGGGAAAATATGCTCTGCATTTTCATTTTTAACCTTTTTACCTTTGAATTTTAAAACATTATTTTCACAATGTTCTTTTCTAAACTTATCTAAATTTTCAGATACAATATTATCTGTATTAGAAACAAAGGGTTCTTGGATATTTACTAATATGCATGAATCATAACTACTTGTTTTCTCGACAGCTTTTAATTTATAATAAATAATAACCACAGCACACATGATTAAACCATAATAATTGCTAATAGATGCATAAAACAATATTAGTAAAATGGCTATGAAACGTCCTAAAGGGTTTATACTTACATATAAAAAATCATTTGGAAATGCGAAAAATAGATAAAACAATACAAGGGGTAATAATTTTGCTACAGTTTCTAGCATCAACTATATTATTATGAGAAATATTGTATCTAAATAATAACATTCATTTTACCGTTAAATAAATATAGATAAATTTCTACGTATTTTTTAAATACAAATAACATAATGTCTTTATTATCATGTGCATCTCCATGGGAGGGGGAATCAAAAAAGAGAAATCCATCTTTAAGAAAAACCCAGAAGAAACTGCCTACTTTAGAAGAAAGTGTGCAAACTAATTTTAATGATTTAAGTGATTTAAATGGAATCGAAGAACGCCCAACTACTTTTGAAGAAGATACAAATAAAATAAATGACCGCAGTGAACGTGTAAATCAATTGATTCATAATATGACGAATGTTTTAGAAGAAAACGATGGTGGGAAATTAGCCGATTTTAATCCAGTTCCATTACCAGCATTGCAGAAAAAAACCGATGAAAAAAAGGCTTATGGAAAGGAAGGTGACGAAGTCTTACGACCTATACCGAATCATTTACAAGTCCAACCTCCAAAAATCCAAAATGAAGCTTCTAATTTCGGGCCATCCGGTGATGGTTTAGGAAATATGTACCATCGAAGCCCCTATAGTAATTTTCAACGGATTTATGAACCTACTAAAATGCGAGTGCAGAATAATAACAATATTCAACAAATGCAACCTGCATTAGATAACAAATTATTGGAAAAAATTAATTATATGATTCATATGTTAGAACAGCAAGAAAACGAAAAAACCAGTAATATTACGGAAGAATTTGTATTATATACCCTTTTGGGTGTATTTATTATTTTTATTGTGGATTCTTTTGCCCGTACAGGTAAATATATTCGATAAAGGTCTTAAACATTAATCTTTTATTAATGTTTAGTGATAATCTACCTAAAAAATCAAAAAATACGTCGTGAACGCCTCTTGGAACCTCCTTTATTTTTTCGAATCTTATATATTGGTCTATATGTGGATTTGTTTCTTGTATTTTTTTCATTATAATATGTAATGAAAAAATTATAAAATAATGAGCGTTTTAGATGGTGCTATAGGCATTTGAGGAAATACTGCATTATATAAATAATATGCACTCTTGGACATCACTAATGGAGTATATTTCCATTTCCAACGTTCTATTATTTTCGCATTATGTGTAATATCAAATATTGTAAGTAATTTAAATTTGTTATTATATATATTTTGGATATGATGAATTGCGTGTAAAAAACCTCCGAAATAAACACTAGTACTATCTGGATTCAATGTTTGTTGTGTAGAAATAGAACCTATACATTCCAAAACCGAACGTTCTTCGTCTAAATCATATGAAATTCTCGGGTCTTTGAAAAAATACAATCCACAAATCTTGGACTTGTATTTTAAAACATATACCAATATTTGTTTTTTATTGATTAGATGTTCTAGAACATTGGTTTCAGGAAAAATACATACTCGCAATCCTACATTTTCAATATTATGTGTTAAATTATACAAAAAATCAAACAAAATGGTCAAATTACTGTTTATAATACGTTCGATGGAAAATTTTTGCATTGGAGGTTTTTTTATTTCACCTAAAGGGTATGTATGTACATCATATTGGACCAATGGAACCACACCATCACATAATGTTTGCTCTGCTTTAAATAAGGATGCACTCACATTACTATGAAATCTCTGATAACGTTCATGATTCTGTATCAAATTCCGTCCAAGATTTTTATTTTTGAAATGTCTATGAACACAAATAGGCTCCATATAATATGCTAATTCTTCGAAATTCTCCGGTCGTTCCAATAAATATATTTTCACAGCACGAGACATCATTATTCCAGCCAAAATAGATTGTTCCTCGAATTTTGTAAGACCCTCTTCTTGGACATTTACCATTTGTTTATCTTTATAAAGAGAAATAAAACTTGGTTTACTGGTTCCCGCCATTTGTATAACAACATCCTTTTTCCGAATCATAGAAAGGGCTCTATCTGATTCGATTAAATGTTCTTGTAAAAATAAAATGGCTTTGTCTAATTCATCTTCATTCAAGTCCAAGAATTTTCCAGAAATTACAGAATCGCATAAATATTTGGTTTTTAAAGATAAACCGTTTTGGATGATAAACGGATTTTGTGTAAAATATCGAAACATATCATAACTATGAAACACTGGCTGTATACTCCAAAAGGGATAATATATTCTAGTATAAATCACAAATAACAAAAGAATGAGTATGATTGTTATTATTATATATCCAAAAATAATTTCAAGCATTTATTATTTTGCTATATTTTGTTATAATAATAAAGACGTATTATTTTAGAATATTTTATAATCATTCATAAAGCTATATGGGGAACTTTCTAGCTAAAATATTTTGCATGGGATGGGAAGAATCTGATGATATTGAATATGATTATGAGGAACATCAAGCTAGACTTTATCCTTACGTAAATAAATTACCAAGTTGCGATACTTTATCCGAGTTCAGTATTCATTCTGACGAAGATTATAGTAGGCAATGTTTTTGGTTTTACGATCCTGAAAGAGAAGTTACACCAACCAAACTACCAAATGCTTTTATAGATTATCCTGATTCTGATTTCTATTGATATTTAGGATAAAATATTTTTAAATATCAATATTACACCGATCGAAAAGAAAAATGTAAGACAAAGGGGGTCGTAGGGGGCAAAGATCCCCTACAGGGGTCGTAGAGGGACATTATCCCCTACAAAGGAGGGGGTCGTAGGGGGAACCTTGGTTCCCCTACAATACTACAAAATTGATTTTTTTTATTTTAAACAAATCAACTGTATAGTACCGAATCAAATGAATCAAGTTAATTGTTGCCTTACCACTTTAGGAATCATCATATTGATTTCTGGCGCTATTTCCTATATGGTTTTCAGTATTTTATACTTAGTATACTTTTATAATGATGCAATGGAATGTAAAAGTTCACATTTATGGGAATATGTTTTAGTGTCTTTAATATTAAGCACAGTGAGTATTAAAGTGAAATCAGATAATGATGAAATATTTGCTATTTCAATTGTAATAATTGGTGTTATTAATTTGTGCGTAGCTCTTTGGGGAGGTATTGAATTATGGGAAAATTGTTGTTCAGAGTTGCGTTATTCAAATTTATGGGATATTGGATTGGCTTCTTTCATTATACAATGTGTTCTTGTATTTCTATGTATAGTAATTCCACCAATGCTTCTATGCTATATAAATTCTCATGAAGAATCATTAAATAAAAGAATGGTTGAAAAAATAGAACAAAATTCAGACCAATTAACAGAAAAAATAAATCTAGAAGTATAATTAAATAATATTATAAAAAACATATTAAATTTATATTTTCATAATAAATATAAATGATAAGTCAAGAAAAAGCCGATATTCCATGGGTTGAAAAATATCGTCCTACACATTTTGATAATATTGTATTGGACCCAATTAATAGAACATTATTTGAAAAGATTATTGAGAAGAACCAATTTCCAAATCTTCTTTTTTATGGACCTCCAGGAACTGGAAAAACAACGACTGTTATTAATTTAATTCAACAATATCAAAAAACATATAGTAAAATAAACAAAGGAAATATTATTCATTTAAATGCATCTGATGAACGAGGAATTGATATAATAAGAAATCAAATACATAGCTTTGTAAAATCAATGAATTTATTTGAAGTAGGATTTAAATTCGTAATTTTGGATGAAGTAGATTATATGACTAAAAATGCCCAACAAGCATTAAAATATTTATTACAAACAACAACAACAGACGTGCGATTTTGTTTAATATGTAATTATATAAGTAAAATTGACGAACCATTAAAAAATGAATTTATATGTGTACGATTCAATCAATTACCCCAAAACGATATTATTCAATTTATGAGAACAATAGTAAACAAAGAAAATATTCATATTGACCAAGACGCAATTTATACAATTCAATCCATGTATAAATCGGATATTCGAAGTATGATAAATTTTTTACAATTGAATCAAAATTTCAAATTAAATGAATGGAATAAAAATATATTAAATCCATCTATATTGAATGAGTTACACCTTATGTTTTGTAATAAAGAAGAGGGGAAAAAAATAAAAAGTAAAATATATTCCATAAGTGAAAAATATAATATAGACAAAAAACACTTATTGCAATGTTATTTTAACCATTTAATACGTTTTAAAATGGTAAAAATAGATAGTCCATTTATTAAAATATTAAAACAAACAATACATTGTTCAAATGCATATATGGAAGATGTAATACACTATTTGGTTACAAATATTATAAATATAAATATTAGACCTTCTCCATGCGATGTTTCAGATTTATCATAAAATTTCCATCTGGAGGAGAAAAAGAAAAACCATCTGGTTGAAAATTTGATAACTCTACCAAATTTTCATTGTACTTATGAGGTGATTTTATCTCTTTCGTTTCTTCGATTGATAATTTGTTGGGTAGTTTAATTTTTTGGTCAGGAATAAATATTTTATTTGTCTTTAATTGTTGAGCCAACATAAACAAATATTTAAACTATTTTGAGATTTTATTTTGAATATAAAATTGAAAATAGAATTTATAAAATGAACTTAAAGAAAAAAGGCACAAACATATTAATTATGGATTTCGTACAAGAAGAATGGGAATCTTACATAAATGCTAATAAAAGTGGTTCAATAAATGATAAATCTACTGTATTTACCAGTAAAACCCCCGAAAAAGAATCTATTCCAACTTTACCTAAATGTGATGACTTATATATTTCCACAACGACAAAGGTATTGTTCCTCAATGATAAAATAGATATTAATAATATTTTCTGGGAAATTCCAATTATTGAATATTGGAAACCTATATGTGGTGTTATAAAAAAGCAAATGAAAATTGTTTCACACACGAAAGACGAGTATGAACTGTATAAAAATAAGTTACAATACATTTCATATTATACTGAGCATGTAATTAAATCAATTGATAACCCAAATGCGCGTCGTAATAAGTTTAAAGATGAACGAAAAATTACGGTGGGTATGTCCAAAAGGGATATTATGAACTGTAGGGGGAAGACAAAAAACGCATTTTACAATTGTTTTGCACTAATATTTCGGTTTACATATAAAAATGAATTTCATGAAATACATGTGAAGATATTTAATACAGGGAAATTAGAAATTCCAGGAATACTGAATGGAGAATTATTGAAAATAGCTAAATTAATGATTTTATCATTATTAAGACCTATAAAAAACAATATAGATTTTGTAGAAAATGACGAAGAAAAGAATGTTTTAATAAATTCCAATTTTAATTGTGGATTTTATATAGACCGTGATATATTATATAATATTTTGCGAAATACATATAATATTGATACTGCTTATGACCCTTGTAGTTATCCAGGGGTGAAGTGTAAATATTATTTTAATAACGAAAAAGAATTTGATTACGATAAACAAAAGGGTGTTATAGAATTGAATGACCATTCTAAATCTTATTCGCAAATATTAAATAGTGTAAAATATACAGAAATATCATTTATGATTTTTAGAACAGGAAGTTGTTTAATTGTTGGAAACTGTACAGAAAAAATTTTGCGTTTTGTCTTTGAGTTTATTAAAAATATATTGCAAAATGAGTATGAAAAAATAGTTTCACCTAACGAAGAACAAAGTGTAAAGATAAAACAAACCAAAATACGTAAGAAGAAAATTACAATATCTAATGAAAACTATAATTTGTATATATCTAAATAAAAATAATGGGGATGTTTAGTATTTCAATATTTAATTAAAAATCCAATGAACCAGAGTGTCCATTTGTTTTTTTGTTTCGATTTTACTAAGTTCTTCTTCGAAAAAATCTTTGTGTCTTAGAAATTTTTCGAAACACAAATTTTCAATATCTTGTTTACTGAAAACAGAATCATTATTTTCAAAATAATTATGAAAAGAGGAGAGAAACATTGAATAAACATCAAAACTATTGTTTAAACCCTTTAAATATTCTTGTACAATTTCGAAAGGTTTATGTAGTTCAAATAAATCTGCATTTGTAAATAATAATAAATAGGAATTAAAGAAATTTTCAATAAAATATTTTCGCTCATTTATAGTGAAATTGCTATCCCAAAATGTAAGTAAAAAACTCCATTTTGTTAAATATAGACTAAATTGTTCTTTATTGGATTTCATGGATTCAAACGATATATTTCCAATGAGTACATTATAAACAAACATAGATGGTGAATGAATTACGTCTTCATTTTTTAAAAAAACTTGTTCCGTATATTCAATATATAACATATGGGCTTTTTCTAAATAGGAATTAATTTGTTCTTCAGACATTTCAAGAGCGTAAACAATCATCAATATTTTATTTAAACAATTGAACCCTTGGAATATTAATAAATTTTTATTATTTACAAAATTTATATTATCAATATCATCTAAATATTTAAGTGATTGATTTATATATATTTTACAAATTGATTCATTATATTTAGTTAAAACCATTATATATAATATTTAGTAATAAATTTAGACGAATAATTTTATTATATAAAATAGTAGAATATTGCGTACAATATACAAAATAAAACTAAATAAATAATTTATAATTATGAGTGCTTTAGTAGAATCCGAAACCACAAAAGAATTTAGACTTCCAGAAATCAAAACACTACAACATGCTACAAAATTGGCTATTGTTGAAGATAAGCCAATAATGATGGATTACTGGAATGAATCTTTAGATAAATCCGTATTAATTGGTGTTAAAGAGAACCAAGAAAAATTGCTTGTGAAAAGCGAAGAAGAATACACAAGTCCTATTGTTAAGATTTATAAATCAGGAACGGAATATATTATTGCTACTGAAAATTCAATTTATTTAGTCGACACAAATATTCCTACAAAACGTATTTCTGCTTAAATATTTTATAATAGTTTAATACTATTATAAAAATTACAAAATAGTGTTCAGTGATTCAATTTGTTCTTTAGTTAATTGTTCTGGAAACACTACATCAAAAACGACAATCAAATTACCTGTTTTATTCATTCTTTTAAAACCTAAATTTGGAATTTTTTTTCTATAACTAGGTTTCACCATTGTTGGGTTTGTTTTATTATTAAAAGCCAGTTTTTTGTTATTAATGTGCAATATATCAAAAGAAAAGCCACACAATGCTTCTTTTAGGGAAATTGTTTTTTTATAAATTAGGTCTATTCCATTTCTTTCAAAATGAGAATGTTTTTCAATATTAATACAAACTTTAACATCTCCTTTTTGTTCAAATTCATTAATATTCCCTTTTTCTTTATAACAAATAATCTCATTCTCATCAATCCCTTCATAAACATCAACATAAATTGTTTCTTCTTCATAAATTTTAGTATCCCCTATCATGGTCCAGCGATTAATAGTAACTGGTAAAGAACAACCACTATAAGCTTGTTCAAAAGTAATATTTAGAGAAATTTGAATAATCTCTGGTTTTATATTGCATTTTTCTTTAGCACGGTTAAATAATTGTTCAATTGGTATTTCCCCTCTGAAAATGTGCACACCAGGCATTTCCATTTTCTGATGTCCTTGATGGAACATTGGATTAGCCAATGGATTTCCAAATAGCGAAGAAAATATATCATTTAAATCACCATTTGGACCACTTTCCATATGTGAACCGCGCATAGGCATTCCAGCAAACATCCCAAACGGATTATTATTTAATTGTTCTTCCAAATCATATTGACGTCGGCTGCGTGAGTCACTGAGCGTTTCATATGCTTCGCCTATTTCTTTGAACTGTGTATCGTCACCTCCATTTTTGTCGGGATGAAGATGAAGACTTTTTTGCCTAAATGCTTTTTTTATTTCGCTTTCAGATGCGTTTTTATTTACTTCTAAAATATCATAATAAGACGTCATTTTTATACTAGTTTTATACTATTTTTCCATAATTTATACCAATCCTAAAAGTTAAATTGTTTAATAAAAAAAGAAATATAAATGATTTTTTTTATATTCATTAATGGAAAACTTTTTTTTAGCAAAAAAAGAGAGAAAACCGCAAAAATTATTATTTAATGTAAAATATAAACCTTATTTCCTTGATGATTTTAAAGGGAATGAACAATTAATTTCTGTAATAAAATCGTTGGTAACAATAGACGACCTTAATATTTTAGTAACAGGTTCATCAAATTCTGGAAAAACGTCATTATTGTACGCAATCATAAGAGGTTATTATGGATTGAGTAAAACCGATTCAATACCTGAAAATAATATTATGTTTATAAATAGTCTGAAAGAACAAGGAATCAATTATTATCGAAATGAAATGAAAACATTCAGTCAATCGAAATCATCGATATATGGGAAAAAAAAATTAATTATTGTTGATGACTTGGATTTAATTAATGAGCAAAGTCAACAAGTATTTAGAAATCATATTGATAAATATAAAGCAAATATACATTTTATATCCGTATGTTCAAACATTCACAAGGTCATTGAAAGTATTCAATCACGATTACATATTATTAAACTGAAACCACTTTCTGATGAAATAATAAAAAATGTTATGAATACTATTATTTTGAATGAACAAATTGATTTAGTAAATGATGCTAAAGAACATCTATTGATGTTTTCAAAACATTCTATTAGAGAAGTTATTTCAAATTTAGAAAAAATACATATTTTATCAGATAAAGACACGATAATTGATATTGAGAAGTGTAAAAATATTATTTCTAATATCTCACATAAACAATTTGAAACCTATATCCAAGAAATTAAGAATCATAATTTAGAAAAAGCGGTTGAAATTTTGTACACAATTCATGATTATGGGTATTCAGTGATTGATATTTTAGATATGTTTTTTGGTTATATTAAAATTAGTGAATTATTAAACGAAGAACAAAAATATATATTATTACCTGTTTTGTGTAAATATATAACTTATTTTCACAATCTTCATGAAGATATTATTGAATTAGTGTTATTTACGTACGATATTCATAGTCTATTATAATATCTGCGTTTATTACATAACAATATGTTAAAACAGATTTTTCGTGAAAATATCCCCATTGAAATATTATTTAATTTACTAGAAAAAATATGTTTAAAAACGGAAAAATATTATTTAATAGATAACAATTCATTTAAAAAAATAACATATAATAAATACGAAGAGGAGTTTTTAAAAACAATAATACCATATTATCAAGAATCTAAGAAATTTTATGTAACACGTAAATTTAATTATAATTCATTTGTTAATATTGTTAGACAAATATGCAAAAGTAATGATATAATGTTTACATCTAAGATTAAGTACAATGAATCAAAATATAATATAGACTATTTTATTTACTTTATTTAGATAATTGAGTTATTTAGCCGAAGATAATAATATTATAATATATAATATATTATAATATGTCTTTATTTAGTGAAAATGGAATATACTATACAATAGTCACAATCGCAATCGTTTTAATTGCGAATACATTGGGAGATAAAATCAAAAATGCTATTAATCCAAATAATGAAGATGAATTAATACGAAAATATTTATTGAATGATAATCCTTTATATGGATACAATCGTCCCAAATTATGGATACATACAACTTATGAATACAATGCTAGAAAATGGAAGAGTTTTAGTTCTCGAAGTAGTACAGATTTAAATCAACCTTATTTACATTTAACCATCAAAACGATTATCAATCAATGTGGTGATGATTTTAATGTTTGTTTAATAGATGATGATTCATTTAGTCAATTGATTCCAGGATGGAAAACAAATGTATCTGAATTACCTGAACCTCAAAAACATTTTTATAGAGAACTTGGATTAGCAGAATTATTATACATTTACGGAGGTTTTGTAGTACCTAATAGTTTCATATGTTTACGTAATTTGATTTCTTTATATGCAAAAGGGATTGATAATGATAAACCATTTGCATGTGAAGTTCCTAATAAACATGCTAATATTTTGAACAATGAAGAAAATCGAAAATTCCTACCAAGTATTCATTTTATGGGAGCTCCTAAACGGAATATTATTATACGTAACATGGTTGATTATTTAAGAACAAAAACGAAAAATCCTCATTTTACAAGTGAGTCCGATTTTTTTGGTTTTACATCCAAATGGCTTTATAATGAACTACTAAGAACAAATATTAATTTGATTGATGGTATTTATATTGGTACAAAAACATTGAAAAGTAAACCTGTATTAATTGAAGATTTACTAAGTGAACAGTCTATCGAATTATGTAATACACGCACGTATGGTGTATTGGTACCAAGAGATGAATTATTGAAACGTAATGCGTATAATTGGTTTAGTGTTATGTCTGGTGCACAAATATTGGAAAGTAATCTTATTATAAGTGATTATTTATTATTGGGTTTACGTGAAGAAGAAGAAAAAGATACTACTATTAAAGCAGTTGTATCTATTTAATTCGTTACTGGTATAAAATGTGTACATTATAAACTATAATAGTATAATATATGATAAAAATTTCTCATCGAGGATATTGTGATAATGCAAAAGAGAATACATTGAAAGCGATACAAGATGCAATGAAAAGTTTTGATATGATTGAAATTGATATTCAATTAGACAAAGATAATAATATTATTGTCTTTCATAATACGTTTGTTGAAAAATTATATATATATTCATTACATTACAAAGAAATAAAGACGCAATATCCCGAGTTATTATTATTAAAAGATTTATTTAAAAATATTGAATATAAAAATATAAAATTATATTTCGATTTAAAAGGAGAAAATAAATTAGCTGATGAATTACATAGTTTTATTATTAAAAACAATATTGATATTACTAATATTTGGTTTGGTAGTTTTAATATAAATCATTTAGAAATTTTATCCAAAAAGGAGTTAGATTATAAACTTGGACTCATCACAAATAATGATTTTACAATTGATATATTATCTTATATTTCTTCAAAATATAATTTGAAGTTCATTTGTTTTGATTGGCTAATTTTAAACAAAAATATTATACAATTTTTGAAAAGTAAACAAATTAATGTATTTTGTTATACATTAAATGATGAAAACAAAAATTTTATATTTGATTATAAAGTAGATGGGGTTGTAACTGATATTTTATTTTAATAAAATTGATTGGCTTTATTATATACGTTAGGTATATCATAAATCAAATACTATGCAATCACAAATGTTAAACAGAGAGGAAATGTTCAAGGCAATCGCATCAAAATTACCTCATGAAATTAATCATGAAATTGAGGGTCATTTATATGGTATTGGTGTTTGTAAAACAGAATGTGACCGACTTTTAGCGTGGTTTAATAATAATAATAAACTACGTTGTTGCGGTAGAGAAGTCGAAGAGTTAACTAACTTTCTACTTGAATCGGAGGAAGCTATTGGTTATTTATGTAAACAAAATGAAATTTTCGAAAAATATTACAAAATCCATTTTGTCGAAAATGAAAAACCTTTTATATTGATGTCCAAGACATGCAGTTTGATTGCATCTGTTTTGATGCATATGTGGCATTAATTATAATAATTGGATGTTCCATGTATTGAATTTAATAACGTAGAAAAAGAACTTTTACTATGTCCATAGACTTCTAGTGCTTGTTTACCAATTAAAAAATCAATAAAAGCCAACTCTTCAAAGTTCAAAAATTCAGAAAAATCATCGTTTTTATAAACAATGTTTTTGAAATCAAGTATAGGTAAAGTCAAATATTTTCTTGGAATGTTTTGAATATTAAAAGCAGCAATGTATATTTTTTCTCCTTTCTCCTCAAAGGGATTAATATCAATTAATTTACACAATTTTGGATGTTTTTTTATATCAAAATGTGCTATAAAATCATCTTCATATCGATAATGTAAGAAATTGTAGTGTTCAGGTAATTGTTTTTTTATCTCACTAAAAATTTTAACTATTTTCTTGGACGGTAATATTAAATGATAAATATTTTCACTTTTAATATTATTACATATTGACCAAAATTGACGTAATACTATGTATTTTTTTTTAATTCTATCCAATTGGGGTAACAATGCACGTTCTTTATTGAGCCATTCAATACATCGAACTTTATTATTAAATAAATATGTATTGTCTAAATTGCAGTCTAATTTATCGTAAGGAACATATAAATTATTTGTTATAAATTTATCAGAAAACAAATCTTTAAATTTTATATCGTACCATTTTGTTAAATCATTTTTTTCCCTTAAACACGCATATCGAAATGAAAATTGAATGTTATACATTTTACAAAAGTTTATAGCACATTGTATATCATACATTTGGTTACATAAACCTCCATATGTATCGAAAATTAAAAACATTATTATGATATATAATAAAATTTTAATTTAAATTTCACTACGATCTTTCCATACAGCAATATCTTGGGTTACACCTAATATATCGATTGTATCAAACTCTTTATATAATAATGTAGGTAACAGTACTTCCCATTCTTCATATTCATAATGATTTTTTTGAATATCTTCAAATAATTCAGTCATGATATCATAATAGAGTCCAAGTTTCGCTTTTCCTATTTTATAAAAACATGTAAAATAATAGGCCCTATCTTCTACTAAATTATTACGTTTGAATATAATATTAGGATTATTAAATTTATTGTAATCGAAATTATTATTTAATAAATAACGTCCTGTTAACTTGAAAATATTATTTATTTTCATATTTTTGTAATAAATACGTAAATATTCCAACATTCTATATGTTTGAGCTATTTCACCAAATGCTTTATGAACTGAGTTATTTGTTAATTCATTCACTATTCCATCATTTAATTTATTAATAAAAATATCGACTAAATTATTTATTGTTTGAAATTCATAATCACTCAAAATAGAATTATCAAAAATCACAATAAATGAGTTTGGTATTTTTTCTCGCACACATTTAATTGTTTTTAAAGTTTGTTGAAATCGTTCTTCTGGTGTGTAAATTGACCTATGAGGTGCATAACTCAAAGGCTTTTGTGATGTATATATTTTGGATGTTAATAAAACTATATTATAATCTTGATTTAACAATTTACATTGTAAATGATTATTGTTTGCGAAATAGTAATCCCAAAAAGGTGGAAAATAAATAACAGGTTTTATTAAAAAAAAACGTTTTTGACCTTTTTCTATAATGGATTGAATTGGAATATCACTTATTTTATTAAATGGATATGCTTTATTATAAAGTGATAAACGTCTTTGTATTGTCGATGTATAATATTTATTTTGATATAAAATAGGCAAATTTGTAATCATAGCTAAAGACAATGTAAATGAAAATGACTCTGGCCATAATGATGTCTCTAATAAAATATTCGGTTTATGGGTTTCTAATAATACATTCAAATCTTTAATTGTTTGATAGGAATGTTGATTAGTAATACCTTTTATATGTACTTTTCCAAAAACGACTAATTGTACTTTTGAATTATCTTTTATAGTATTAAATAACTCGTTCACAATAACATAACCTTTTACATCAGAAATATCACCAATAATGCCTATTGTGAATATTTCATTGTTATTTATAACTTCTTTCGTTGAACTTTTAAAATCTGGTAATGCAGATACAACAATATTCGAATAACCATCCATATATTTACCAAATGTGTGCAAATTTCCAATATGTTGCGTTATAACACGTGAAAATTGATGTATATTTATTTTATGTTCTACTTGTGTATCATTAATTTCATAAAAATATAATTGAGGTTTCTTAAAAAACAATGTATAATCATGTGTTAAAATCGTTTTTTCTTTATTTAATGTTAATACACTATCTATAAAATGTTTATCATGGTCTACAATTGAATTGAAAAATATTTTACTTATCTTATTTTGGATTTCATGTAAAAAAAATATAGATTGTTCCACATTCATATGTGGAGAAAATATAATATCATCATTTAAATACCAATACATATTTCCTTTAAAGTTTCGGACAATCAGGAAATTCGTTCTATATTTATAATGACTTATAATGGAATTAATAAAAAATGAACAGCCACCTCCAAAACATGGGAAATCAATGATTAACAATAATTCATTATATTGTAGCAATGTTGTTCTTATATCTGAACTTGATTCTAATGGTTTAAACATTGGTGAATTTCGACTGTTAATATAATGTAATTTACTTTCATCTAATGTAGAATCACTTTCAGTAGCAGTGTTATAAATCGTTATATTATTTATATTAAAAATATCATAAATATTTGAATAATCATGAGTCAACATTTTCATATAAGCTTCTTCTATGGGTTTTATATGCGTTAATAATCCTTCGCCTTTACCATATTGTATCCAATGTTTTATTGCTTTGCTTTGTGTATTGATTCCTGTATGAATCAAATGATTATTATAAGAAACATAAAAACTCCAATCAAAATCTTTCAAAATCGTTCTTCTACCCTCTGAAAATCCACTATAAATGTAATGTTGTTCGGCTTTTTCTTTTGTAATATATCCTTGTTCAATTAAATCTTGATTAATCGCAATATATTGTGTCCAATCAAAATTATTCGATTTCACTTCTCGTTTTTCATATCGTCCCTTTTGGTTCCAATGATTTTTTGCTAATTCTTCATTGTTAATTCCTATTTCTATTAAATCTGTATTAGCTATTAAATATTCTTTCCAATTAAAATTTATTTTCTTCTGTATTATTTTCTTACCTGGTTCAAAACCATAAGAATCAGGAAAGTTCATACAATATATTATATTTAAAAATAATAATAAAAACGATTAATAATATACACTATGAAACTTATTATAAAATCAAACAAAATATTTCAAAATACACACGAAAATGAAGACAATGTACATTTCATTACTCAATTTTTCATTCCTAATGATATTACACGCAACAATGAAATCAAATTTTGCTTGAAAAAAAATGTGGAAAACAATAAAATAGACAAAATACATTTATTAGTCGAAAAATTATATAGTGAAAGCGAATTAGGTATAAGTTCAGAAAAAATAAACCAGGTGTTTATTAATAAACGTTTAACATATGCCGACGTTTTTTCTTATGCAAAGGACCTAAAGGGTTATATTATTTTCGCCAATGCGGATATTTTTTTCCAAAGTCATTCTATTTCCGTTGTGAAAAAATCGAACATGAGTACGGAGAAAATATTTTGCGCTCTTTTGCGTTATGATTATGTAAATTCATCGTCGCATCGCATTTTCGGTCCAAGATTCGACAGTCAGGACAGTTGGATTTTCCATTCCAATTACAATATTCCTAATTTCGCCATACATTTGTTTTCTTTTTTTTTGGGTACTCCTGGATGTGATAATAAAATAGTGTATTTAATGGCTATTCTTGGATATGAAATCTTAAACGACCCTATTTCGATTCCATCTTTTCATGTGCATTCAAGTAAACAGCGGAATTATTCTCACAAAGATATTATACCTGAGCCATGGGGAATGATAATCCCTTTTGGATTTGAACCTTCTTCTATAGTCAACAGTCTTGGAATTCAGTTGAAACAATTTTCTGTTTGGTCCAAGAATTTCACTACACTTATGTATGATGATAATGATTATTTGCGAAATTATATTTTTGCTAAACTTGAGAAAAATCAGCATTTTGTGATTCCTCGTATATCCGGTATTGAAAACAATGTTGCTGTTTTCGCAAAAGCAGTCGATGAAAAACTTGTTCCTTCAATAGGACAACTGGAAAATTATATTGCGAATATATTAGGAGCTATGAAAAATAATGCTGGAATATTCTTGGACAATAAACAATCAATAAAGAATTATTCACGTGAATATTTGTCTGTTTTTTCCATGTGTGATATTTTTGCTGGATGGGACCCACAAGGTAATTATATTGGTCATGTGGCCCAATCTCACGCGTACATCCAAAATGTATATTCTTCTAAATCTATGATTTGGGCATTAACTTTCGATATTTTTCATTATATTTTTTCACATCCTTGGACACATGCATTACGGGGAAAACGGATTTTAATTATTTCACCTTTTGTTGATTCAATAGAATCGCAACTTCGCATACGTGAGTACATTTATGGTATTGATTTGTTTCCTGAATGTGAATTTGTCCTTTTGAAACCGCCACAAACTCAGGCCGATGAACCTGCTAAAGATTTTGTTATAGAATTTGATAATTTCAAGAAAAAAGTCGATAATATACTCAATGATTTTGACGTGGCTTTGGTTTCATGTGGTGGTTATGCGAATCCTATTTGTGCGCACATTTATATGAAAGGAAAAAGCGCGATTTATGTGGGGGGAGTTTTGCAAATGTATTTTGGGATTTTGGGAAATCGTTGGTTAAAGGAACGTCCTGAAATTGTGAAATTATATAGAAATCAACATTGGACTCGGCCTAAAACACATGAACGTCCTAAAAATAGTGGGAAAGTGGAAAATGGTTGTTATTGGTAAAAGTTAGGACGACGTAAATATTTTACAAAATCCTCAAAAATCTTATTTTTATAGTCATTTGTGATAAAACAGTGCATAATTTGTTGTTGAGTTGACTTATCTCTCTATTTATTTATACCAGTGAAGATTTAAAATGGAACGCCTCCGGCGTTCTGGATTTTAATTCGTTACTGATATCTGACCCTTAAACGATTGAAAATGTCCCATTTTAAATCTTCAAGGGTTTAAATATGCTATTACACTTCTACTAAAAGGTGCATTTTTTTCATTACCATTGTGGTCGTGTAAGGCAAATTGTTCATTGTCGCATTTTTGATTGTAATAATATTCTCTATGAAATATTTCAAACAAGAGTTTGTTTTCTCGTTTAATAATCAATAAATAATCGTATAAATTATTGTCTGGTCCTTCGGCATCATAACCGTCATGACTTACAAATACTTTTTCATAGAGCAATATATCATTGGGTTTTAAATATTGTGATTTACACACGGTTTTCATAATTTGTTGAGTCATTATATTAATAATATATTAATAGTATTAATATCAATTTTATTTTTATGGGATTTGTACATTACATGCGTCGTAAAATAAATATAATGTATATATATATATATGGATATACCAACAGATATTAAAGAAGATTTAGATAAAGAATATCATGATAACATTATGAAAATGGTACAAAAACAACCCAAACGGGGAAAATCGGTTACAATAAAAAAAAGAAAACGTCCTCCTTCTGAAGATGAAATTTCGGAAAATTTTTATCCAGAATCGACAAAAGACCGTGTTGAAGAACCTAAAATGAAAGGAAGGTTGAATGAAGAACTCATTGATTTATTAGACCAATTGCAAGCGGCTATGTCCAAGAAGGGTGAACATTTCCGTTCAAGAGCTTATAAAAAGGCCCAAGAATCACTTATTACTTATGATAAAGAAATCAATGAAACAAATTATAAAAACTTGGAATCTTTGGATGGTGTAGGTTCAACTATAATTAAAAAATTCGAAGAATACATTAATACTGGTTCATTACGTTTATTAGAACGCGAAAAAATTGACCCGAAAAACATTTTTGCAGATATTTTTGGTATTGGTCCTAAAAAGGCAGCTGAATTGGTTGAAAAAGGTATCAAAACCATTGACCAATTAAAAGAAAAGAACAGTGAACTAAATGATAAACAAAAAGTTGGATTAAAGTATTATGAAGATATTTTAAAACGTATTCCAAGAACAGAAATTGTAGAATTCGAAAAATTAATGACTATTACATTTAATGAAGTCAAAATGGGTGATTCTAAATTTGAAATTGTAGGAAGTTATCGTCGTGGAGCCAAAACATCAGGTGATATTGACGTAATTATTACATCTGATAAAAAAGAAGTCTTTAAAAATTTTATTGATGGTTTATTAGAAAAAAAGATTATTACTGAAGATGGCGTTTTATCACGTGGACAAACAAAAAGTTTAGTAGTTGCTAAATTACCTAATAGTTCTACAGCACGTCGTCTGGATTTTATGTATACATCAAAAGAAGAATATCCCTTTGCTACATTATACTTTACAGGAAGTAAATTTTTCAATACTGTGATGAGAGGTAGAGCATTGACTCTTGGATATTCCTTAAACGAACATGGTCTATATGTTATGGATGGTAAAAAGAAGGGTAACAAAGTCGACCGAATTTTTAATGATGAAAAAGAAATTTTTACTTTTTTAAAAATGGAATACAAAGAACCACGCGAACGTTTAGATGGGCGTTCTGTTGTTCCTCTTCCTGGAACACCCAAATTGGAAGCGCAACCAGAATTAGAAAACATTACTATTGAAATCGAAGAAATCGAAAAACCAAAGAAAGAAAAGAAAGAAAAAAAAGAAAAGAAAGAAAAAAAATGTACACAAAAACAAAAAATCATGAAAGAAGATATGGCTAAAATGAAAAAGATAAAGCAAGAGGAAAAAACACGTAAAAAACGTGAAAAACAAATGGAAAAAGAAAAAGCAAAAGAAGATAAAAAGAAAGAAAAAGAATTGGAAAAAATAGCAAAACAATTAAAAAAACAAGAAACACAGAAAAAACGCCAAGTAAAAGAAAAGAAGAAATCAATTAAAAAGAACACACCTTTACAATCTATGGCTAAGTCAAAGAAACCATGTCCACCATGTCCACCGTGTGACCCAGTGAATAAGGACTCAAACGACCCTATTTTACATGCAATTGAAAACTATAAAACTGGAGGACTAAGTGTTTTGGAAAATCTAACTGAAAATACCTTAAACGCTATGCTCGTGAAAACAAACGATGTGTATAGAAATCTTGGACCCAATGAACAACCTTTGATTAGTGATAATCAATACGATATTTTGGAGGATTATATAAAAGAAAAATATCCGAAAAACACAGTGGTTGGTAAGATTGGTGCTCCAGTGGAGAAAAATAAAATAAAGCTTCCATATGAAATGGCTTCTATGGATAAAATAAAACCTGATACCAAGGCGCTTCCTATATGGAAAAAAAAATACAAAGGACCCTATGTATTATCATGTAAATTAGATGGAGTAAGTGGTTTATATACAACAGAAGGTAAGAAACCTGGTTTATATACACGTGGTGATGGAAAAATAGGTCAAGATGTGAGTCATTTTATTCCTTATTTGAATTTACCCAAAACGGAAAATATTGTGGTACGTGGTGAATTTATTATGAAAAAAAGTGTATTTTCATCGAAATATAAAGACAAATTTGCTAATGCTCGTAATTTAATTGCTGGAATAGTCAACCGTGTGAGTCTAAATGAAACCGTTCATGATATGGATTTTGTTGTATATGAGGTGATAAAACCAGTATTAAAACCTAGTGAGCAAATGGAGAAAATAAAGGAATTAAATTTAATATGTGTCCAAAACGAAACATTGGAAAATATTGAAAATGAGGATTTGTCCGAACGATTAGTTTCATGGCGGGAAAATTATGATTATGAAATTGACGGTGTTATTGTATGCAATGATGAAGTATATAATAGAAAATCGGGTAATCCAGACCATTCTTTCGCTTTTAAAATGGTTCTTTCGGAACAAATGGCGGAAACCAAGGTTTTGGACGTCATTTGGACAGCAAGTAAAGATGGATATTTGAAACCACGTGTACGTATAGAACCTGTTCATTTAAGTGGTGTAAAAATCGAGTACGCTACAGGATTCAATGGCGCCTTTATTGAGAATAATAAAATAGGTGTGGGAGCGGTCATCGAATTAATAAGAAGCGGAGACGTAATACCATATATAAGAAACGTTATTACACCTGCATCACAACCATTAATGCCCAGTGTGCCTTATATTTGGAATGATAGTCATGTAGATATTATGTTGGAGAATAAAGATGACGATAAAACAGTCAGAAATAAACAAATATTTTTGTTTTTCAAAGGAATAGAAGTGGATGGTTTAGGAGAAAAGAATGTTGAAAAAATCATAGAAGCAGGATTTACAACAATTCCTAAAATATTAAAAATGACGAAAACCCAATTATTAAGCATCGAAGGCTTTAAAGAAAAAATGGCGGAGAAATTACAAAAGGGAATACAAGAGAAAATCCAGACAGCATCATTGGAGCAATTGATGGCGGTATCAAATATGTTTGGTCGTGGATTTAGTTCGAAAAAAATGGAATTAATCATTTCCGAATATCCTGATGTATTAACATCTTCAGAATCCATGGAAGAGAAAATTGCTAAATTAAAAGATGTAAAAGGAATGGCTTTAAAAACGGCTAAAGCTTTTGTTGAAAAAATCCCTGTATTTTTAGGATTTTTAGAAGATTGTGAATTATCCAACAAATTAAAAACATCTAAAACAGTGGTTTCTACGAAGGATGAATCGCATCCATTATATAAAAAAAGCATTGTAATGAGTGGTACAAGGGATAAAGATTTAGAGAAAAAGTTAAAAGAAGTAGGAGCCGTTTTGGGTTCAAGTGTAACAAGTAAAACATTTGCAGTAGTAACAGAAGATGTAGAAAGCAATAGTGGAAAAGTAGAAACGGCGCGAAAATTAAATATTGAAATTTATAGTCCACAGTCTTTTGCGGAAAAATATTTTTCTTAAATATATGAGAATTATACAATGAGTCAACGATTTTATATTTGTGGCTGTGCGAGAGATGTTGGTAATCATTTAATCAATGTTTTTGAAAATATTGATAAAATATGTAACAATGTTGACGATTACTATATTATTATTGCTTATGGAGAGTCAAAAGACAATACATTAGAAGTATTACGTGACTATCAAAAAAAAAATGAGAAAATGGTTATTATTATGGAAGATGAACGTACACAAATACGTACACAAAACATAGCCAATGCTCGAAATAAAATATTAAAAAAAATAAGAGAATTAGATTATGGTTTCGAATATTTTATTATGATGGATATGGACGATGTTTGTAGTCCACCTATAAAAATGGAAACATTTGACCATATTTTAGAAACTGAAAAGACGAGTCCAATGGAATGGGATGCACTGTCCTTTAATCGTTCTTTTTATTATGATATTTGGGCATTGTCTATTTACCCATATACATTTAGTCTATTTCACTATCGTTCCGTCAATTCTATCAAAAAGAAAATGCACGATTTTATTAGAAAACAATTAGTAAAAAGCAAACAAAGTGGAAAAAATGGACTGGTTCGCTGCATATCTGCATTCAATGGATTCGGTATTTATCGTACGGAAAAATTCATTGCATCAAATTATGAATGGGAAGCGAAAAAACTATTAACTATTTATCCTAAAAAGATGATTGATGCGATGAGTACACAATGTCTTCAGCAACCGATTAATAGAATAGATGATTGTGAGCATCGTTATTTTCACATTTATGCTTCAAAACAAAATGGAGCAAAAATATGTATTTCACCTATGTGTTTATTCTAAACCCTTGAAGATTGAAAATTTACTTACGGTTCTTACTTGTCTTACCATCGCTTTTCTTGAAAAGTCTGAAAGTACCTTTCTTAGCAACAAATCCCAATTTTCGGAGGTGCTTGATAGCTTTCTTACCTTGAGCCACCTTTCTCTTGGACTTAATACGTCCCTTGGATTTTACTAAATCCTTCTTTGTAAGAGCACTTTTACCATACCCGGTTTTCTTAGCAGTACCATTCCAAACTTGGACTTTGGAACCAATAGTTTGTTTATAGCCAGTCATTATATATTATTAATAGAAATTTTTTCAATAATATATATTGCTAAATTTATTTACGTTTACGTGTGCCTTTGTTTTTCCCCTTATTTTTCTTGGATTTCATTTTAACATAGCCGAATTTCCCTTTTTTAGCTCCATATCCATATTTCTCTAAACGTCTTTCTTTTTTCGCAGTTTTATGTTTGTCTGAAGAAACAATACGTCCCCATTTATTCATGACTAAACCTTCGGTTGTTAATCCATATTTAGTTTTATACGCACTTCCATTCATGACTTGTTCTCTTGAACCAAATAATTCTTTGTATTCTTTGCCTTTTATTTTATATGTTCCTTTTACTGGGTCTCTTACCGGTCTTTTCATTTATAATATAATTATATTAAATTTACTATAAATTTATTATACAATTCGACAATAAACTCTACCTAATAATTTATTTTGAAAATATACGTTTTGGGATTTTGTACAATTGGTCGCTCTATTAGCAGTCGCAGTTCCACTTGTAATAATTCTACTATATTTCATGCAACATGACTCTTGTTTAGTATTTGCTTCTTGAGATTGAACAGACAAAGAATATTGTTCACGAGTCATTGTTGAACGGTCAAAAATAAACATCTTCATTGTATAGTTTATTTTTATAAATTAAAATTTATGGAAAACTTGTCCAAGAGGGTATATAATATTTTCACATTGTGAGGAAATATTATAATGTGAAATCGTAGTGATTTAAAATAAAAAATTAAATACATATATATATGTATTTAACAATAGACTCATGTTATATTAATGAAATACCTAGTAAAAATTTTGATAAGCCATATTTAATTAAAGGAGGTTGTAAAAATATGGACATTTTTCAAAAGGAGAATATTCTGACTCATTTTAATGAATCATTAAAAAATATAGAATTTTTAACAGAAATTTATAATACACGTGAGGAAATGAGTAATACCAATCCTAAAAAGGAATTACATATTCCATTTAGTGAAACCATTGAAAATATTGAAAAAGGGAATAAATATTTTGTCGCAGATGTAGATTTTAATGATTATGATATATCGGATGATTTTAAAAATCTTTTTCGTTTTGAATTTGATAAAATGAATAAGACCAATGAAGGTACATTGATGTTTTATGGAAAAGATACATTATCAGGATGTCATTTTCATATTTCCGGTGATTACATATTGAATCAAATTGTAGGTAAAAAAACAGTATATATGTTTGATTATTATGATAATAATATTGATTTCGCAGGATATTTTTCAGGAAGGTCGAATTTTATAAAAGATAATTTTTTTCAATTAGACCACTCAAAAATGAAAATATATAAAGTTGATTTATTACCAGGTGATAGTTTATGTATACCTCCATGGTGGTTACATGCTGTACAAGGATTTGACCATTCAATATCTATTACAAAAACATATACTAGAGATGATAATTACTATTATAATAAACCTTATTTATATGGTCTTTCTGTAATTACACCTATATGGTGTTTTATTGAAAAACAAATATTTGAGATTTTATATTTATTACAATATAATATATTATATTATTTATTGATAGAAAATTTAAATATTATAGTTCTTATTATTGTTATTTGTATAATAATATATTTAAAACGAAAAAAGATTTATGACTTTTATAAATAATTTCTTCTTATATATAAAATATGCAGATTTTTGTGAAAACACTTACAGGAAAGACAATTACATTAGATGTAGAACAATCAGATTCAATCGATGACGTTAAGAAAAAAATACAAGATAAAGAGGGTATTCCACCTGACCAACAACGTCTTATTTTTGCAGGTAAGCAATTAGAAGATGGACGCACATTAAGTGACTATAATATCCAAAAGGAATCTACACTCCACTTAGTATTGCGTTTGCGTGGTGGTAAGTAAATTTAGGAATATATTATAATTTATAGTTATAATATATATATGACCATCCAAAACGATGAATTAGTTAAAAACACTTTTTACATTACATATGCATTTTTGATGACCACCGCTACAATTACATTTATTGAAGCCATACGAACCAAAGATATCAAAATCCGAAATATTTTGAATTTAGAAACATGTATATCTGTTGTTGCTGGATTTTTTTATGCTAAATTTGTATTTGATTTAGACAAAGAAATCGATTATAAACAAATTAACAATACGCGTTATGTTGACTGGGCTATTACGACACCTATTATGTTGTTGGTCCTTGTATTGGCCTTTTTGTATAATAACAAAGAGGGTGCATTGAGTTTTAGTAAATATATCATTATTCTGGTATTGAATTACGCTATGTTGGGTTTCGGATATGTAGGTGAAATGGGTATGTTAGATAAAACCACTGCTAATGGTCTTGGATTTTTATCCTTCGGTGGTTTGTATTATTATATTTATAACAATTTCTTGGCCAAACATAATAATTCCGACAATAAATTATTGTTTTGGATATTTGTTATTTTATGGTCTTTATATGGTGTATTTTATATGATGGACGATGTTACACGAAACGTCGGATATAATGTCTTGGACTTGCTATCAAAATGTTTTGTGGGTATTTTCTTTTGGGCTTATTACACAAAGGTCTTTGCACCTTTGAAGATTTAAAATAGGTTTTTATTTATTGAAGTAGGTAAACCATGACCAAATACAATCATATATATTAATATCACTGCCGCCAATAAGATACTTCGGTTTTCGGCAACATTTTCATTTTGACCAAGTATAAAAATCATAAATATGTATAACAAAATACCAATTATAGCAGAATGTAGAAGCATCATTCTTCCTTTTTCCATTTGTATATATATCATCAATATATAAAATAGACGTTTTAATGAAAGGACCTCCTAAAGATTATAAAAAGGTGAAAACCTCGAATTATATCTTTGTATTTTATATAAATGAAATCAAGTTTATATAAAAAACAAATTATTATGTTTATCGTAATGGTCATTATTGGTATGCTATTCAATCCTATGAACATATTAGCATATAGATTTTCGGACTTGTATATATCACAAACACTATTTTATGGTGGGTTATTAATGGCTTCAAATATGATATGGGCACACGAGATTGTTCATTATTTATCAATGGGGCATTTTAATATGTTAGTTTTATCGGTTGGAATTATTTTATCAATTGTCGTATCATTATTATTACGACAACAATTATTAGTTGATGATAAACAATGGTTAAGACGAATGATACCTCATCATTCTACCGCATTAACAACATCTCATAAAATTTATAATAGAACCAATAATCCCAAAATTAAAGAGTTAGCAAAAGAAATAATCGATACACAAGAAAAGGAAATACAACTAATGAAATCTATGTTATAAACTCTTGGAATATTTTAGTAAAAGTGAGATATTTATAAATGGTCTAAAACATATGATTTTGTTATATAATTACCCTTTTGGATGCATAAATAATAAAATCCACATTTATTATTTATTCCTTTTCCTTTTTACATTCTTTCTCAACTTTCTCTAATAACTCCATACACTTTGGGTCTTCCTTATCTTTCTGAATACATTCGTTCATTTCTTTAACTAATTCCTCACACTTTACAGGTTGTTTTTTAGCGCCCCATCCAAACATATTATATTATACTATTATAATATTAAATGTTCGAAAATTATAACTCATATTCAGGAGCCGATGGAGTAACAGCTGTTGCTATTACTGGTTCAGGACCTTCTAATTGTCTGTGATAATCCGTATAAATTTTTGTTTTCCTATAATTTTCTTCCAAATACTTCATTTTATTCATGTAAAGTAAATAATATTTGTCTTTCTTTTCTTTATAGTATTTTTTAAACATATTACCATAACAAGTATGGATTTTGGTTTCCAAAAGTTGATATTTTTCTTTATAAAGATTATATTCCAAAACATCTTTTTCCAATTGGAAAATGGAAAATCGGCTCTGGGAGTCCATATACTATAACGCAATAAATAAATTTATAATGCATTGCACCAATATGTTGAAAAACAACTTTGTTTATTAGCAACTACACTCTGTAATGAAGCCACTTTTTTACTAGCAAATGTTTCCAATCCAGGTGTTGTGCGTACATATTTTCCATATTCCATTTTTTTACTTGTTCCACTTTGTTGAACACCTTTTCTCAAAATATTGTTTTTCTTGGTTAATAAAATGGCGTCTTGGTCATCGGATGATTTTGCGAAAAAGGCTGTATCACAATTACTTTCACATCGTCCGGCACTGCAAGTTTCCTTAAATTTATTAGTGGCTATATTATTCGCAGCACCACAACTTCCACCCCGTTGTTTTTTACAATCATAATATGTAATTCTTCTATCAGGAATATGTCTTCTAGCTCTTCCTACATATGTTGTATTAAAAATGGGTGTATTTTTTGGTCCAGTAGGTCCTTCACAAACCGTTTCACAATTATCAGGACAATTGTTTACATAAGCATTATCTATCCATGGATGATACTTATCTGGATTTCCTCCACAATCTGTACCGCAATTCATATATATTGTATATGGAAAAAATTAATAGTATAAAATTGAATTTATATAAAGTTTATTTGTTTATCTAAATATACAGTACTATAAATACTATGGAAACAAACCTAGCCAAACAATACCAACGCAAAACCGATAAGCAACATATTTTGGATAATCCTGATACTTATATTGGGTCTATCGAAAATATTGAATCGGAAATGTGGGTATATGATGATGCGACTGAACGTATTGTGTTGCGAAACATGGAATATGTTCCTGGATTATACAAGTTATTTGATGAAGGCATTGTAAATTGTCGTGATCATGTAATGCGGATGATTCAATCCCCTATTTTGGATAAAAAGTTTGTATCTTATATTAACACAAATATTCAAGATGATGGAACGATTATATTTTCCAATGATGGAAACGGTATCGATATTGCGAAGCATCCTGAATATGATTTATGGATTCCAGAAATGATATTTGGTCATCTTCGTACTTCTACTAATTACGACAAAACAGAACAGAGAATTGTAGGTGGTAAAAATGGATTTGGATTCAAACTAGCTCTTATTTGGTCTGTGTATGGAAAAGTGGAAACATTGGACCATACGCGTGGATTAAAATACACTCAAGAGTTCCGGAACAATTTGAATGTAATTGAACCACCAACGATTGAGAAAGTGCCTAAAACATCTAAGCCATATACAAAAGTAGTATTTAAGCCGGATTATAGTCGTTTTGGATTGCCTGGATTATCATCAAATATGATTGATCTATTCAAGAAACGTGTATTTGATATTGGTGCAGTGACTGACCACTCGATTAAGAAGGTAAAAATCGGATTCAATGAAACATTGTGTCCTGTAAAGAATTTTCAACAATATGTTGACCTCTATGTTGGAGGAAAAGGGGAAACTAAGCGTATTTATGAAAGCACTGACGAGCGTTGGGAATATGCAATTGCTCTTGCTCCTAATCATGAATTTACACAAGTATCATTTGTAAATGGTATTTGTACTTTTAAAGGAGGTAAGCATGTAGATTATATTATGGGTCAAATCACTAGAAAACTATGTGATTTTATTGAGAAAAGGAAAAAAATAAAGGTGGCTCCAAGTGCAATTAAAGAGCAGCTTATGTTGTTCGTACGTTGTGATATTGTGAATCCATCTTTTGATAGTCAAACGAAAGATTTTATGAATACACCATCGGCTAAATTCGGTTCATCTTGTGCAGTAAGTGATGGATTTATTGAAAAAGTAGCTAAAATGGGTGTAATGGATGTGGCGTGTTCATTGACGGAAGCCAAGGAAAACAAAGCAGCAAAAAAGACAGATGGACACAAGACGAAAAATGTCCGTGGTATTGCTAATTTCATTGATGCGAATTTCAGTGGTACAACAAAGTCACCTGAATGCACATTAATATTGTGTGAAGGGCTTTCAGCTTTGTCTGGTATTGTTTCTGGACTTTCAAGTGAAGACCGTAACGTCATTGGTATTTATCCCCTAAAGGGTAAATTATTGAATGTACGTGGTGAGCAAATTAAGAAAATCGCTGATAACAAGGAGATTACAGATATTAAGAAGATTTTGGGATTGGAGACAGGATGTATATATACTTCAATAGAAGATGTACATAAACAGTTGCGCTATGGGAAAATCATGATTATGACGGATCAAGATTTGGATGGTTCTCATATTAAGGGATTGTGTATTAATTTGTTTCACAGTGAATGGAGTTCATTGGTACAAATTCCTGGTTTCATATCCTTTATGAATACTCCTATATTGCGTGCTAAAAAGGGGTCTCAAACGAAGCTCTTTTACAATGATGGTGAATACAATGTATGGAAAGAGAGTTTGGGTGAAAGTGGTATACATGGTTGGACCATTAAATATTTTAAGGGTTTAGGTACATCAACCGCTGCCGAATTCAAGGAATATTTCGCCAATCGAAAAATCGTGGATTTTGTTCACAATGGTGCATCCAGTGATGATACGATTGATAAGGTCTTTAATAAGAAACGTCCAGATGACCGTAAAAAATGGTTGGAAAATTATGATAAAAATGCTTATTTAGACACATCAAGTAGCAAAGTCAATTATGAGCAGTTTATGAATCAGGAAATGATTCATTTTAGTACATATGATTGTGCACGTTCTATACCTAATATGGTAGATGGATTGAAAATCTCTTTGCGTAAAATCTTGTTTTCGGCATTTAAACGTAAATTGACTTCAGAAATAAAAGTGGCTCAGTTTTCGGGATATGTATCTGAACATTCGGCATATCATCATGGTGAAGCATCCCTAAACGGTGCTATTGTGAATATGGCTCAAAATTATGTGGGTTCCAATAACATCAATTTGTTGTTACCCAATGGTCAATTTGGTACTCGATTGCATGGTGGGGATGATAGTGCATCGGAAAGATATATCTTTACATTATTGAATCCAATGACCCGTGCATTGTTTCCAGATGCAGACGACCATGTGTTGAATTATTTAGATGATGACGGTACAATGGTGGAACCCGAGTTCTATGTGCCTATTATTCCATTTGCATTAGTCAATGGAATTTCTGGTATTGGTACTGGGTTTTCATGTAATATTCCCGCCTTTTCACCCAATCAAATAATTGATTATTTGGAATTGAAATTGAAGGGGCGAGGGGTAGTGGATGCTGTCGATTTCGTTCCTTATTATGAGGGTTTCAAAGGAAAGATAATAAGAATGGAAGCAAATAAGTATTTGACTAAAGGTGTTTATGAGAAAATAGACAACGACAAAATCCGGATTAGTGAACTTCCAATTGGTACATGGACCATGCCCTATATTACTTATTTGGAGGGTTTGGTCGATGGTACTACAGATAAATCTGGAAAGAAAGTAGCTCCATGTTTGCGTGACTTTACATCCTTATCTACGGAAGTCGTTGTTGATATTACCATTGTCTTTCCTAGAGGGAAATTGGAAGAATATGAGAGCAAGGTAGACAGTGTAACCGGTATCAATGGTGTGGAGAAATTATTGAAACTTACATCGAGTGTGTCTAGTACAAATATGCATATGTTCAATCGTGAATGTAAATTGCGTAAATATGGTAGCGTTGAAGAAATCATTGATGAGTTTTACGATGTGCGTTTGGATTTGTATGGAAAACGAAAGCAATATATGTTGAATGAGTTGCAGCATAAGTTGTTGAAATTATCAAATCGTGCGCGTTACATATTGGCTACATTGGATGGTTCGGTTGACCTTCGACGTAAAAATGCTACGGTAGTCCATGATTTATTGACTTCTATGGAATTTGCTCTCATAGATGGTGACTTTAAGTATTTGATTAAAATGCCTATGGATTCGGTAACACAAGAGAATGTAGATAAAATGATGAAGGAAAGGGGTGATGCGGAAAAGGAGTTGGAAGTGTTGCAGAAAACCAAATTGGAAACAATGTGGTTGTCTGAGTTGACCATTCTTAAAAAGGAGTATGAGAAGTATAAAGAGCATCGCACACAAATCCAAAACGGTATTGTGAAATCATCGGTTAAGAAAGTGAAGCGTGTTATTAAGAAGTAGTTTGATTATACTTCCTCAACTTCCTCTTCTGAAATATTATTAACAAAAAATTCCGATTTAATTAAAGGTGGGATATCGGATTCTAATTGTTTATACTGTTCTTCGCCAAATCCAATATCATAATATCTTAGTAATCCTTCCTCCT
>Ga0209632_10000196_pt1 | contig 62722 bp, 62 predicted proteins | sample COG_10_FD_184754 | JGI IMG/M metagenome (GOLD analysis project Ga0209632, IMG submission 184754) | Pelagic Microbial community sample from North Sea - COGITO 998_met_10 (SPAdes) (version 2) | ecosystem: Environmental > Aquatic > Marine > Neritic zone/Coastal water | place: Helgoland, sampling...
CCATCATCTGCGTCATCTATACCATCATCTGCGTCATCTATACCATCATCTGCGTCATCTATACCATCATCTGCGTCATCTATGCCATCATCTGCGTCATCTATGCCATCATCTGCGTCATCTATGCCATCATCTGCGTCATCTATGCCATCATCTATTTCATCTTTTTCTTCTTCATCTGCGTCATCTGCGTCATCTATGCCATCATCTATTTCATCTTTTTCTTCTTCATCTGCGTCATCTGCGTCATCTATACCATCATCTGCGTCTTCTTTTTCTACTTCCTTTTTTTCTGGTGTTTTATCTTTGATTATTTTATCATCTAAATCCATCTTTTTTGAAAATTTTTTAACAAATAATGCAAAAGCTTCATTTTTTCCTTTCCATTTATCAGGTTGAGATAGATATGTTTTATCATTAAAATTTTTATATCTTAAATATGCTCTTTTTCCCGTTCCTGTTACATAAGTATATCTTTCATCTGATTTGTCTTTATTTATTGCTTCAACATTTTTTCTTGTTTTCTTAAATGCTTCTTCATTATTTTTTTTAACTAACGTCGATATTTCTATATATTTATCTAATGTCATATTTTTATTATTAATTGTTGCTTCTTCTGCCTTAGTTGCTTCTGCTTCTGCTTCTTCTTCTACCTTAGTTGCTGCCTTAGTTGCTTCTGCTTCTTCTTCTGCCTTAGTTGCTGCCTTAGTTGCTTCTTCTGCCTTAGTTGCTGCCTTAGTTGCTTCTTCTGCCTTAGTTGCTGCCTTAGTTGCTTCTTCTACCTTAGTTGCTGCCTTAGTTGCTTCTTCTGCCTTAGTTGCTGCCTTAGTTGCTTCTTCTGCCTTAGTTGCTTCTTCTATTTTTTTGTTATCTATTTTTAATTCTGTTTTTTTATACCGTCTTATTTTTTCACTATTAAAATCATCAATAAATAATAATATATTTTTTAAACTCCATTTTTCATATGCTTTAAAGTAAATTTTATTTTTTGAAATATAATATCTTAAATAACTAGAATCACCTTTCTTATTTTTGCCTAATCCTTTCATTTGATTACCTTCATGACTCCATATTTTTATAGAACTTTTTTCTTCTTTATTAGCATTATATTCATTTATTTTTTTGTTATTTTTTTTTCCCAAAATATATAAACTTTTTTTATTTTTATATATGAATTTATGAATACTTTTTCTTTGTGAAAATTTATAAACAATATTATAATGTTTTTTCAATAAAAAAAATAATTTTATTGATTTTTGAATAATAGATTTGTTTTCATCATCCCCTTTTAAATATTCTGGTAATGTCATTTTATTTTCAATTATTGGTAATTCAAAGACACCATCATTATCAGAAAAAAAAAGTTTTTTAAATTCTATTAATCCATCACTATTTATTTTTAAAGGAATTTTTATTTTATCTCCATTCGTATTTTTCATTTTAAAATGAAAATCATCTCCAGGAGTAATAATTTTTGTTTTTAATAATAATAAAAAATTGACAAATGATTTATATCCACCTTTCATGTTCTTAATATATTATATTAATAAACTATATTTATTTAATATTTTATCTATTTTTTTTATTATTTCTATTTTTTCAAAACTATATGGTCTAATAACGTTCAAACATTCTTCTAAAGTTAACCAAATCATATTACTAACTTCACTTTTTTGAAAAGTATCATTATTAACATGTTTTTTGGATACTGCAATATAATACTTGTGTTTATACGATTTAAAATTTGAACCGGTAAATATTTCTTCAAATGGTAAAATATTTTGAATAATTTCAAAAGATTCTTTTGAATGACCAGTTTCTTCCATATATTCTCTTATAGCGCAATTAATATCGTTCTCCCCATTATTTCTTCTGCCTTTTGGAAATCCCCATTCAGGAGTTTCCCATTGAGTATTACTTTCTTTTATTATTTTTTCTAAACTTAAATCTATAACATCTTCATTTTTTAATTTTATAAACTTTTCTTTTGATATCTTTTCTTCACTTTTATATTGATTTCCAACAAAATTACCCCATAATTCTGCCCATAAAACATCAAAATTATTATCAAGTAGTTTTTGTTTTTCAACAATAGTCATCTCATTTATTAAATTTAATATATGAGATTTATTATTTAAACTATATTTACCTCTTAAGAAATCAACATACCCCAACGTATCCTTTCTACATATCATAAGATATTCATTATTTTCCTTTTTTCTAAAATTAATAATACCATTACTTATAATTGGTTTTTTACAATTCTGAAATATATGCCCTGTTTTTCCACAATTATTACAAAAATTTTGATTATAATATTTTTTCATGTATATATGTTTAAAGTTTAATCTTTTAATATTTTTATCTATATAATGAAATTAAGATATGAAATATGGCTGCCTCATTTAAAATTTACATTACAAACAATGTCTTTAAATTACCCTTTAAATCCAAATGAAGTAACAATCAGGAAATATTATAATTTTATTCAAAATTTACCAGTATTCTTCCCTGACGAACCCATGGGTAATTTTATGTCCAAATTATTAAACGATTTCCCTGTAACACCATATTTAAATTCAAGAACATCTTTCATGAAGTGGATACATTTTTTATTTAATAAAATAAATAAAAAACTAGGTCTAAAAACTGTTTCATTTTATGAAAGTTTAGAAGATTATTATCAACATTATAAACCCAAAGAAATTATTAATAAGGAAAGTATTAAAAATAAAAAGAAATTAATGTATTCAGGTGCAATTCTATTTTTAGGACTTATTTCAGTCTATTCATATAAAAGGTATTAATCAATAAAATAACCAAGGTTCTTCATTAATACAGCTTTATATAAAATATCTTTCATTGGATTTATTAACATATTTAAATTTGAAAATATCTCATTAATAATATCCATTAAATCAATTTTTGGACCCCAATTATATCTACAACACAATGTGCTACAACATAAACATTTTTCTTTTCTAATATTACAATTATTTCCTTGTATATCAGCTAATATTTTAATATAATCGTTATTATTAATTTTTACACTGGGAGGACGAAAAGGATATTCTTTAGGGAAATTTAATAAGATATTAAATGGATATTTTTCATTTAAAATTATATCAAATATTATACTATTATTTTCATTTATATTTATACTTAATATACTTTCCTTAATAGAATCACTAAGTTTTTCAATTATCTTTACAAATTTATACTCTAATAATACTTGATTTTGTAAAGCACAAAATAAAACTGATATTTCATTACGAAGTCTTTTTAAAGTTATTAATTCAAAATTATATATATATTTTCCAGCATATCTTCTAATATCAGAAATATTATATTCCATGTATAAATTTTGTGTTAAAAAACATTTAAATTAATTATATTTTATAATTAATGAACAACGAAAGATTTACTTCTTTTTTATATGAACCACCAAAACCATTTCATGAAATGAGTCTGAGAGAATTATGTGATTTTAATAAAATAACTAATCTATTAGATAAAATGCCACCTAAAAAAATTAAAAGAATTGAATCATGGTCTGATAAAAAAAGGGAAAGGAAAATAAAAAAATTTTTAAAGAAAAAAAGAAAAACAGTTAAACATGTTAGATACTTAAAAAACAGCTCCAAAAAGAAGACGAAAAAAATACATATCAATAAAGATATATTATTATTGAATAGATATTAATATAAATTTTAATTATAATATTATTTTAATTTATATGAGAATAGGACTATGGGTAATATTTTTAACTATATTTTTTATTATGAATACTTATCATGATGGTAAATATACAGCATATTTACTAAATGGAAAAAAATATTACAAGATGTTAATGTATGGGTTTATTGGTTTATCAATTTATATGTTTTTGAAAAAGCATCCAACTGAATCAAAAAATATGTTTTTACATGCAAATAGTTTAATACGCCATTTACCAGTAGATAGAAATACAAAAGATATGCTGTCTCCTATTTTAGATTTTACAAATATTAATGAAGGATTTAATAACTTAAATAAATCATTTTCTTCAAATCCATCTATAATACCACATTTATCACAAAATATCGCGCCTCAAACAAAAAGAATGTTAAACTCGGGAAATACGAATAAAAGAAGTGTTAGCGAAAGTAAAAAAAAGTATGTTGCTGCAAATCAAAATTGGAAATGTGGTAGATGTCAACAAATATTAGATGCAACATACGAAATTGACCATAAGATTGAATTGCAATTTGGTGGTTCAAATCATGTTTCTAATTTAGAAGCTTTATGCAGGAATTGTCATGGAGCAAAAACATTAGAAAATAGATTATAATTTTATTAAATTTAATATATGTTTTAAATATATATATATTAAAAATTATGGATTTACTTTTTAAATCAAATTCAGATGAAAAAAATATAAAAGAAACAGATACATCTGTTAAAATGAGTAAATATATATTACCATTGTTGGTTTATATACCTATAATTATTTTTTTAATAATATTAGGTAGTTTTTTTGGAATGAAAATTTATAAATTTATTATTGCTGGTGGAGGCATATCAAAATTAATTGAAAAAAACGTTTATAAAATTTTTAATTTAAAAGACAATATAAGTCAATTTATAAAAAAAACCGTAGATACTTTTTGGCCAGATAAAAATAGTATTATAGAAGGTGAAAAATCATATAAACATATTCGTTTAGATAGTATCTTGGTATTTTCAGGTAGTTTATTTATTTTAGTAATGATTATTATTTATAATTATGATTATGTCAAATCTTTAATGTTTTCTAAAGTTAGTCATGCAATGCATTCAGCTAATAGCCAACTTGAAAAAAATAAAAATAATATTGTAAGAACAGGCGCATTAATTAAAGTTGGCAAATCTAATAAAATTAAAGGTGTTGTAGAAAAAATACATGGGTATGAACTAGCAGATTCCAATAATAACGAAACAACTTTTTACTTATATTATTATGATACATTGCAAAAAAAATATAAAGAAGTTCCTATAGATGAACAACCTGATGGTTCCAGTGTAAAACAAATAAAAAAATATAGACTATTTGATATTAAAGTTGGTGATAAAATTTACGAAAAATTGAATAATGAACAATTTAATTGTCCCACAGATGGGGTTTCTCCTACAAATAAAGAAAAAGATGATATTGTATTGCGAGATGACGTATATTTAACATCAAAAGAAAATATATATGACCATAATGTATTCAATGTTTATAATACAAATACCCCAACTGATTTTGAGGATAAAGGTTTTAAATTTGTAAATAAAAATGGAGATGGAAATATAGATAATTGGGATGCATATATTACCGTTCCTAAAAACCCAATTGAAAATATTACCAAATGGGGTAAATATGATGTTAAAAAAGGAGTGTATGGTTTATCAAATGATAAAAATCATAATGGTTTCAGTTTAAGTTTAAAAGGGAATGGCGCAGATACAAAAAATCCACAAAATAATTACATATTTAAAGATAAAAATGGTAAAACATATCAAACTGAGTTAGAAAATTATGGTGTTACAAAAGCAAGTCCATCTGATTATGAAGGTGGTTTTGATATTACTTATAAAATTCGTAAAAATTTTGATAATGGGTATGATGTTATTATTTATATAAATAATAATTTTGTGATGAAAGTCAAAGATGGTGGTGTCCCATTAAATGAAATAGTATGGTGTGGACCACCCGGAGATAATAAAGCATTTGCACCCGGAGGTAATACAAATATTCGTAATGAGGAAAAAAGTAAACAATACTATTTTAATCATGAACTTCTTTGTAATAGGGGTGAAATTTCTAGAGAAATAAATGGAAAAGAATATTGTATAAAAAGTTGTGGTGATAGTAAATATTTTGACGTATTTACAAAAGATTGTCAAGCATGTCCAAATGGTTTAGAAATAAGTAACACAAATAATAGTGAATATCCTACTATAAAGGACTGTAAAGTAAAACAATGTGATGATAAAGATAAATATTATAATACTGATACACAACAATGTGAACAAGTAGATATAACGGTTGATGTTGTTGGTGGAGAAATTCGTAAAGTTCGCGATGGAAATGAAGAGATTTTAAGAGGTGGGGGATTAAGCACGAAAGATGAGATTTTCTCTTCATTCCCACAACTTAGAACAAAAGTTGATGCAGTGGTTGATGATTTTAATAAAAATAACAAAATAGCAGAAATACTTGGGGAATTAAGTGAAAAGGTTCAAAATGATATATTAAACATGGGAGGATTGCCTATAGGCGATAATAAAGTTGTAATAAATACAAGTGACCAACCTAAGTTACTTGTTTATCAAATAGATATTATACCGAAAAATAATAAAGATAGTATTAAAAGAACTCCCGTTCAAAAAGAAGAATCTGGGATATTTGATAGAATATTTAATAGTATTGCACCGTTTACATGGTTTAAAATAAAAAGAAATGTTAAAAATAATACACCAGAAATTAATTCTCGTGGCACAATTAAAAGAAATTCAACAACAATAGGTAGTGTAGCATTGTTATTTGGCTTTGTAATATTCACATCATTATTGGTTACGCAATATAATAAAGAAATAATGGCTGCAGAACCGTCAAAATTGAAAGATGTATTTGTTGAAAGAACAAGTTATTATATGTATTCAATAATCTTCGTAGGAATCGCATTGGGATTATTTACATTATTACTTTTTTATGCAGCAACGAGTGAGGCTGGTTCAAAATTTTTATCATTTTTGGTAATAGGGTTAAGTGCTATAATATTTTTGGCAGCATTAGCTGTAATATTTAAAGATAAACTTGAATCATTTGTTAAAGATAATGTTTATATTAAATTTATTTATTATACAATTTTTATTATACCTTGTTTGTTTGTTGATTTGGTAAATTATATTTATTATGAATTTAAAAGTAGTCCAAAATCGGTATTTGTTATTTTCGGAATTGAAATAGCATTGATTTTAAGTATATTAATTTTACCAGAATTAAGAAATAAGTTGTATTTATATATTTCAGCTGATAAAAACAAAAAGAAAAATATTGATATTGAAATTTATAATTTAAAATTACAAATTATTAAAATTGAGAAAAGTATTAATAAAATTAAAGATTTCAATCCCAATAAGGACCCATTAAAACGTATAGATATAAATTCAGATGATAATATTGTAACAATTTCATATAAAAAAGATGAGAAAACCAATTTATATGTCGAGGATATTCAGCCAGCAAATACAAATGCATTTGCAGTCGTGTATACATTTTTAAAACAAAAAGGTGATGAATTATTAGAAAAAGGAAAAAATTTTAATCCGCTAGAATATACCCCATCAGCACCAAAATTAAACGATAACACATGGGATTATATCAATAAACAACAATTATATAGAAAAAATAATAGAGCGATGTTTGATTTAAAAACATTATTATACGAATATGGTTATAAAAATTCAAATGAATGTGATGCATTAGATGCAAAAAAAAGAAAGATATGTTATATGATATTATCAAAAATGATAAAACACATTCAATTAAATTCTCGAAATATTATTATTTTTACATCAAAAATAAAAGAAATAAAAAGAAAAATAAAAAAATTAAAAGAAGTCAAATCTCGTTCATCCAATATATACGATAAAGGTGTGATTGCTTTAAATAAACCACTTTATTTTAGATATCGTAAAAGATTACAAATAAAAGATTTCAATAAAAATCAATTACATGATTTGAAACATAATTATTCGTTATCATCATGGTTTTATATACATTCACAACCACCAAATTTTAGCAGCGAATACAATAAGGATAGTGAAATATTAAGTTATAATGGTTCACCAACAATATATTATAATGGAAAAGACAATAAATTAGTTATCAAAACAAAAAGATTGAAAGACCATGTTCCAGAAAATAATAATACTGAAAGACATTATGAAAATATAGCCGAAAATGAAAGAAAATTAGGTGAAAAAACAGATGAATTACAAAAAGCAAATCAAAAATTACAAAAAGCAATTAAGGAATCTCAATCTATTAAAAATATACAAATTAGAGGAGAAACAAATAAAAATGTTGAAGATAATAAAAAAGAAGTTGAAAATTTAGAAAAAGAAATTATTGAAATAAAACATATTATTTTAGAAAATAAAAAAAACATTGAAGATGATAAAAACGATATTATAACATTATACAGTAAATCTAAATTTAAATTACAAAAATGGCATAATTTAGTTGTAAATTATATAGGAGGGACAGTTGATATATTTTTAGATGGTGAGTTAGTAGCAACTACAGACAGATTAGTGGCTTTTAAATCATTTAATGAATTAACTATTGGAAAACATCGGGATGGTGGAAAAGGTATTGGTGGTGGTATATGTAATGTTGTTTATTATCCATCTTATATATCAAAATCAAGAATAAAAAATAATTATAATTATTTTAAAGATAAAAATCCACCAACCATTTAGAAAATATTTAAATAGATAATTTCTAAGTTAATATTATACCATGGATTTAAAAAAAATTTTGTTTTATGTTGTAATATTCATTGTTTTATTTGCATTATATAGATGGCTTTTTAGAGACCAACAAACATTGAATATAATGGATATGGGATCAGCTAAAGATTCGCTTACTAAAAAATTAAAATCGGGTGGTGCTTCCACTTTATTTGCGTATTCATTTTGGATTTATGTAAATGGTTGGGATTATAGATTAAATTCAGATAAAGTCATTGTTCAAAGAGATGGGTTGGGTGCATCTGAATATTGTCCCAAAATTGCTTTATCTAAAAATGTAAATGATTTAGAGATTACTTTAGCAACCTCTCCTGATGAGAATGATACATGCACAATTAAAAATATACCTTTACAAAAATGGACGCATATTGTAGTAACGACAAATAATCAATCAATTGATACTTATGTTGATGGTAAATTAGTTAAAACATGTTTATTGACTGGTGCGCCAAAAATAAATGAAGCTGCAGATATTAAAGTATGTCCCGCAGCTAGTGGTTCAGGTGATAAAGGATATGATGGACACTTGGCAAAATTAAGATATTACTCTAGAACATTAAACCCTAGAGAAGTATATGAATTATATAAAGAAGGACCTAATAAAGGAATATTTGGTAATTTCTTAAATAAATATAAACTGAAATTTTCATATCATGTAGATAATGAATATGTCGGTGGATTTACAATTTAATTTCAAATTAAATATCTAAATATTTTAATTATATATAATATATAGATATGGCTATGCAAGATGTTTCAAATCCAATAACAGATGTGTCAGATGCCGCCAAAAGTTTAATGAAACCCAATGATGATGGCGTTTTTAAACAATTTGGCAATAATAAAATAGTTGATGGACCAAAAGAATTTTTAAATTCAAATACTTTAGTAGCAAAAGTAGTGTTTATTTTATTAATATTAATTCTTTTTATATTTTTGATGAGATTGGCTGTTGGTTTAATACATAAATTATTAGGTCCAACTCAGAATCCAATACTAATTTCGGATAGAATTAGCGGTAAAGATGCACCACCAAATGGACCAAGTATTTCAGTAAACCCTAATAAATCAGATAGTATACCCATTTTAAGGTCTAATAATCAAGATATGGGAATCGAATTTACATATTCAACCTGGTTATACATTGAAGATGACAATTTTTCTAAGTATAAACCCGATAAAATTAAACATATTTTTAATAAAGGTTCGGGAGAAGGTTCCGGAGTCATTGCTTCGGGACAGGAGAATGCTGGTATGCAGGGAATAAATGCCCCGGGATTATATTTAGATAAAAATATAAATAAATTAATAGTTCTTATGGACACATATGATAAACCGGGTGAAAGAATTGATATCCCCGATATACCGATAAGAAAATGGGTAAGTATCGTTATTCGTCTTGAAAATAGACATTTAGATGTTTATATTAATGGAACAATCGCAATAAGACATGAATTAAGTAGTGTTCCAAAACAGAATTACGGAAATATTAATGTGCACTTAGATGGTGGATTTGATGGCGAACATTCATCTTTAAGATACTTTAATAAGGCTTTAACTAGTTTAGAAATACAGAGATTAGTCCAAAAAGGACCCAATATGACTACTAGTGGTATTGTGTCACCATTTCCACCTTATTTATCAACTCGGTGGTTTTTCAAATAAATATTTTTATTTAACATATTAAAATATTTATTCTTTAAGATTAGGGTTAATACATAATTCTTCAGTTGGGAATACTTTTCCAGACATACATTGGTCACCAACACCAACTTTTACACAAGTTCTATAATTTCTATCTGTGCCAACATAACAATATCCTGGTGTTTTTGTTAATTTCAAATCTAAAACGCTACTAGCTTTATAATGTTTAACTTCTTCTTCATACGCATCATCATCATCTTCATCATTATTTCTAACTAAATTTTTAGATTTATCGCTTATTTTTTGTAAAACATTATTTTCGGTTGAATCATCATTTTTATTAAAAAAATCAGTATCTCTTTTATCTTTTTTTTGTTTTTTATTTTTTTGAATTGATTCTACTTGTTTATGTAAATCAGTTTCTTCTTTTTGTTCTTTATCAGAAATATGTTTTGCAGATAAATCTATTGAATCATATATTGTATCAGATGTTTTTTCATTATTTTGTTCTAAAGTATTTGGTTTAACTTTTTCTTCTGTTTTTTGTTTATTAAAAAAACTATTAAAATATGGTGTTATCGCATCAGTTCCGGTTTTTAAATATGTTAAAATGTTTATCCCTAATAATATAAAAATAGCAATTGCTAAACATATTTTAAAAAAAAACCAAGCAGTAAAACGACTTTTAGGAACATCAGATGTTAATGGGATATCATTGGTCATATCCATTGCTTCAAATGACATATTGTTTTGAGAATTCATTGTCTTTTTAATAGAATTAGAAAATTTTCTATTGAAATATTCTAATGATTTTTTTAACTTATTTAAACATATTGAAATGATTATATGATATAAATGTGTTGTAAAAATAATAAAAAATGTTGCAAAACATGTAAAAAAATTAAAATAAAAAGATATTTTTTACCTGGGATAGGTATTATTGCTATGTTACCTTTTGAACAATTTCAAGATTTTATATTTTTTCCTTTAATTGTATCCGTAGCATCTTTTATATTATTTTGGAATTTTCCGAAAATAGTATATTATACAGCTTCAAAACCTTTATATTATGAAGATTTATTTATAGATATAAAACAGTTACCTAACTATGAAGTAAATGAAAAAGTAAAATCTCATTTTAAATTTATATTGGAAATAATATTAATACTTACCAATTCAATACTAATGGGTATATTATCAGATATTTGGTTATTAAAATCAAATGAAACGTTGGATATATTTGATATAATCGGGATTACGGGTGGAGTAATTAAAATATTTCAAATTGTTAATAATACAATTAGTAGAATTATGTTAAAAATTGTTCGAAAATTTGTTTTAAAAGAAAACGCGGCTATATTGGAAATACAACGAAAAGAAATACAACAAATTATTCAATTAAAAGAATTTGATGAAGAAAAAAATAAATTAAATGTTTAATTTCGTGTGCGATTGGCAGGACCTGTGCAATTCTCGTTGTTTGTTCCTTTGCAACAATTATCTGCTGTTCCTTTAAAGAGTCTTAAAGTCGTAAGAGATACACCAACTCTAGATGGTAATCCTGCTTTATTACCACACTTACCAGTATCAGCTGATTTGGCTAAACGAAGTCTTTTATTTCCGGGTTGAACCATTATACAATATATAAATATAATTATTTTCCTAAAGTTTAATTTCTTGGAATATATGTAAGTGAATTCATCTTATCTAATTTGCTAATAGTATTTTCTAAATTTTTATTTTTACCCAAATTACTGAATAAATAATTTGTTTTCGGTAAAATTTCATTTTTTTTTATTTGAGCATAAATCTCATTCGAATTATTTTTTATTTTTTTTATTACATCTACTTCTTTAACAATGGGAATTTTTGTATCATACATTTCTGTTAATAAAGACATAGCATAATAAATAATTAATTTTCGTTTTGTTTTACAACTATCTTTATATTTAAGACAAAATATATTTAATAGTGCATTAATTATTTGCAATAAATCATTTTTTCTTGATTTGGTTTCTTGAATTATAATATCCCATGGAATCCATATCATATCAGATTTAAATTTTTCTTCAACGGGCATATTTCTTTTTGAGCATTTTTTTTGAATTTTTTTTTTTCGACATAATTTATCGTATTCTATTAACCATTCTAACCAATAAATTGCTTTATGAATATCTTTTATTTTACAACTTAAATTCCAAGCCAATTCATTAATTGCAATAAATATTTCACGAGGGTCTTCGTTTTTAAATATTTTATATCCTGTTTTTTTATGTTTGGCAGTCAATTTTTCAGTTATTTGTAACATATTAAATGCATCTTCCTTAATTTTAGGTATTGTGAAAGTATTTTTCTTTTTCGAAAAACATAATATACTTATAATCTCAATAAAAAGCAGTCGTATTTCTTGATTATTCCTTAATTTTAAAATATTATCTGTATATCCTTTATTTAAAATATTTTTAAAAATATCCAATCGTGAATCTATATATATTGGTAATTTAGGATTACCAATGTGAATATGTTTGCTTATAAAAAAAAAGATGACTTCCCATAAATATAAGAAGTCACCACAACATATAAATTCTGCAGACCAATAACATGATTGTTCTATATTACCAGAAAACAATGTATGAATTAATTCTTTCTTCGCTTCGCTTTTTTTAAATTTTGAAAATGTTATTCCTTTAAAATCTTTTTTTTTTCTTAAATCATTTATTTCAATTAATGACATATTATATAAAAATTCTAAAAAAAAAAATAGTATAATAATACATATAATGGGTTTTTCATATAAAAAAACTAGTAAAATTGTAATAAAATTTTTTAAAATGATTAAACGTTCTTATAAAACATATACCAAAAAATTTAATAAGTCATCTATCTGGCTAAAATTATTTCTAATAGGTGCATTAATTTTATTATTTATAAAAAAATATAATTTAAATAATCCAAAAAGAGAAGGGTTTTCACAAATGGAAAAATATGTTATTAAAGAAAATGATGAACTGTATGATGATTTTTATGTAGATTATTATGATGATTTGTCTAAAGATATAGCTAAAATAAAATTTGAAATTTCAGAAATTTGTCATGCAACAAAACCAAATAAAAAAAATAGCAATATTTTAGATGTAGGGTGTGGGACAGGTGATTTAGTTCAAAAATTTGTTAAAAAAGGTTATAAAATAAAAGGTGTTGATAAATCAGAAGCAATGATTAAAAAAGCTAAAGAAAAATTTCCTGAGTGTGATTTTGCTAAAGCTGATGCATTAGATACATTAAGTCATCCTCCAAATTCTTTTACTCACATATTATGCACTTATTTCACAATTTATTATATTGAAGATAAATTAAACTTCTTCAAAAATGCTTATGAATGGTTAAAAAAAAATGGAACAATGACTTTACATCTAGTTAATCGTGATAAATTTAATCCTATTATAAATGCTGCTGATGTGTTAATTGCAGTTTCGCCTCAAAAATATGCTAAAGATAGAATCACCAATTCTCTTGTTAAATTTAAAAATTTCCAATATAAAGCTGATTTTAAATTACAAAAACATAAAAATTTAGCTATATTTGATGAAACATTCAAAGACGATTCTTCGGGAAATGTTAGACAAAATAAACATACATTATTTATGGATACTCAAAAAAATATATTAAGTTTAGCTAAATCTGTTGGATTTATATTACAAGGTAAAATTGATATGGTTAGTTGCAACTATGAATACCAATATTTATATGTTCTTAAAAAATCTTAAAATTATAAGTATAAAAAAAATATTTATAATCAAATAGTTAATTATGTTTAATAATTTTTTAAATATAATTGTCATAATAAGCATTATAATATTTTTATGTATTGGATTTTTCAAATTAAAATATCCTTTTTGGTCTAGACAACCAGTATTTCATTATCATAAATTAAATTATTGGTTATTCCCACCCGGAATAATACAAGAATCATTACCAGAAAAAAATAAGTTTTATGATTATGATATTGATTTTTATAATATGAATAACATACCAACTGAAAAAAAGGATTTATTTACCGATTTTATTAGAACACAATTTTCACCTATTCATTCTGAATGTTACAATCCTACAAAAGATGCAATTATGGATAATTTTTTACATCATAATGATAAATCATTCATATCATTAAAAATATATAATAAAGATATTTTGTCGTGTATGACATCAAAACCAGTGGAATGTCTTTTAGATGGTAATCGAATGACGATTAATTATGTAGATTATTTATGTGTTCATGGAAAACACAGAAATAAAAATTATGCTGGCAAACAAATTTATACTCATTATTGTCATACTAGAAATAAATCAAACAATATTGTATCATTTTTTAAAAGAGAAAATAAAAATACAATGATTGTTCCCTTAACAGTATATAAAAATTATTTATTTAAACATGATAATTGGGTTTTAGAATACGATTTTAAATTACCAAATATAAATATCGTTTTTATAAACAAAACAAATATGAATAAATTTTATCAAATTTTTATGGAAAGTAAACAACATTTTAATTGCTTTATAAGTTTAAATTTGGGACACATATTTTATCTAATTGAAAAAAATCATTTAATTGTATTGGCTTTAATGATAAATGAAAGTTTTCAGGGTTATTATGTTTTTAGAAACCCTTATACTACATATAATAATATTAATAGTTTAGAATTTGTGTCCAGTTATGTAAATAAAAATATTGATAAAAAAATTTTTACTTTAGGATTTCTAATATCATTAAATCTTGTTTCTAAAGATATCCAAAGTAATTTAATTTTAATTGAAAATATTTCGAATAATAATGTAATTCTTAAATTATTATTAGAGAGATATAAACCAATAAAAACATTTGTTAATTCATATTATTTTTATAATTTTGCATATTTACCAAAAGAAAGCAAAGAAATATTTTGTTTAGTTTAACGTTTATATTTACTAACCCTAGCGAATGAATCAACTATGAAAATTACAAAAACTCCTAAAAACATATATAATACTAATTCTTCTGTAACATTATTTGTTTTAGAATCTTTCTCTTCTTCTAAAAGATGAATAACATAATTCATTTTTTCAAATAATTTATCTTTATTGCCAGATAACTGTTGACCTTTATTTTGAGCTTCAGTATAGTATGGGATATATTGATTATAATATTTTTCATTTGCGACATAATCATCTAAATTATTGTAATCATTATTAGTAACTACATTATCAGTGTCGTCTTCATTTTGTTGAATTTCATCTGGTTGCTTTGTTAATAATGGTTTAGGGGGGGGATTAAAATCTGCTAAACCTGAACCATCATTCGAATTATCATTTCCAACATCTTTCATTAAATTTAGGAAACTTTCAACTTTTTGACCCGTAATTTTTTGTTTTTTGTTTGTTATTGGTTGTCTTTTTTTTTTATAAGTTTTATTTCTTTTTTGTTGATTTTTACTATTATATTTATTTTCTACTAAATTATCAGATGTTTCTATTTCGCTATATCCAAGTGATGACATTCTTATAAAAAAAAGAGATAAAAATTTATTTATAATAACTTGAAAAATATATATAGTAATTTATATAGAATGATTAAATTACAAACGAAAAATTTAAGTCTCTTTTTAGCGGTATTGCTAATTATTTTGATGTATTATACTCCCAATAGTCTTAAAGATTTATCAAATCAATTTTTAGGTAAAATAGTGCTTCTCGGAATTTTAACATATTTCGCATTATTTTGTGATATTGCTTGTGCAATAATATTCGCAGTTATAATTATAATTTTGTTACACGACAATAGAGAAGGTTTTCCAGCCGCGGGAGGTTTAGCAAAAGTTATTAATAAAACAATAAAAAATGCTGATAATGCGGAGGCAAATATGAGTGAAAGTTTTAAAGAAACTCATGGCGGTCACCATGATGAAGGTTTAAAAAATAAAAAAATAAAAAAAGATGAAAAAGATGAAAAAGATGAAAAAGATGAAAAAGAGGGATTTGTCGGATTAGAAAAGGTGAAAGAAGTAAATAATAAATTAAGAAAATATTTAGGATTAAGTATAACCGAATTAGATAGACAATTAAAAACATCCTCTGAGAAAAATAGCCAAGATGCAACTAAAGATTTGTTATAAAAATTTTATCAACATATATTATTATGATACCCGATTCAATTGCAATATTTTTAAATAAAATTAATAAAAGTAAATTTTTTGCCGGATTTGTTATGATATTATTGAATATTGGTTCGAGATTTGTTAAAATAGAAGTAACAAAAGCTCAAGAAAAATATTTAAAAAAATCTTTAGGGCGTCACTTAATGATATTTGCTGTAACCTGGTTAGGAACAAGAGATATCTTAATAGCTTTAACAATAACTGCTGTGTTTAATGTATTAATTGATTATCTTTTGAATGAAAAAAGTCGTTTTTGTATTATACCTCATAAACATCGTGAATTTGAAGATGCTTTAGATTTAAATGGGGATGGTGAAGTGACCGAAAATGAAATAAATGAAGCATTGCAAATCTTAAATAAAGCAAAAAAAACAAAAAAACATCACGAAATGATAAAAAATATTAAACACTTTTCATTTTAAAAACTATTAAATATTATAAATAGTTTTTAAATATATAATAAATATAAATAATGGCTGAAAAAGATGAAAAGAAAAAAACAGAAGCAGAAATAGATAAAGAAAGAAAAGAAAAAGCCAAGCAAAGAGCTTTAGATAAACTAGCTGAAGAAGACCTTCGGAAAGAAAGAAAGAAAAAAGAAGAAGAAGAAAAAAGAAATAAACAAATAGAAATAAATAAAAAATGTAAAAAAAGTGAAACGGAGTATTTCATAAAATTTAATTACAAATGTAGAGCTGTTTGTGGTAATGAATATATGATTTTAAATAACAATAAAAGGGTTTTTCCATTTATTGATAAAGATGATTCTGTATTATATAAAAATGTTGAACATGTTAATCATAAAAAAAAAGCAATTGTAATTGATTACAATTTACAAGGAACTGGGAAAGAAAATATTTCCGAAGATAAACAAAAACCTGTATTCGATATTAAATTTACTGACCCTATTGAACAATTGCCTTTTTATAAAACAGTTGTTGATGGTGTTACTATCAATACCAAACAAAAAATCATAATCATTAAAAGAGTTAAATATGATGATTTGGAATTAATTTATTCTAAAAAAAAGGGTGATAGTATTTGTATAAAAAAATCTGATGGAACAGGTAATATAGATATAAATAATCCTGAGTATTTAAAAATGAACTATAATAAACCAGGAAATACTATTAATGCAAAATATAACTTTAATAAATTTATTTTCAAAATTTTTAAAAAAGATATTCCTGATTATTTTAATAAATTAAATAAAAATCAAGATATATTATTAATAGAATTGTTAAAAGGAAAAAGTAAAAAAAAAACAAAAATAAAAATAAATCAATCAAATTTAAAAAAATATTTCACAACATTAGAAAAATTTAGAGAAAAATTAAAAAAAGATGGTAAACTATTAAAAGTAAATCAAAAAGCAGAATTTAATGATAATATAACAAAATTAAAAGCAATATTTAATCATTTTGATAATAATGATAAGAATAAAATGCAAATTTACATATATATATATTTTTATTTACGAGATATACGAAAAAAAATACAATTAATAATGGAAAAAAAGGATATTACTGGAAATGATTCAACAGGTATTTCAAAAATATATAATATATATAATAAATTAATAAGTGAATTTGAAATCATTAAAGAATATTTTTTTACAGAATATTCTAAGTTATTTGATTTAGATAAAGAAAATGATGATGAAACAGAATATATAAAAAAAAATATTATTAATATAGTTAATAAAAATAGAGCAGATATTCATAGGAATAATATTAAAAGTGAAAATGAATTATTTTACAAAAAATATCAAGTAAAAGATTATATTATAGACGAAATAAAAAAATTAGTAAAAAAATATTTCCAAATTGGAAAAGAATTTATACCTGAAAAAGTTTTTTTAAAATATGCAAATAAAGAACTAATAGAATTAGATGAAAAAGAAAGAGAAAGAGAAGAAGAAGAAGAAGAAGCACAATCTAAATTATTTTTTAAAACCAGCAATACTGATAAATTAGTAAAACCAACACCAGATAAAATTTTTACTATAACGCATATAGATGATATTTTTATGGAAGATAATAATTCTCAGAAATTTTGGGATGAAAATATCATAAAATCTAATCAAGAAGAAAACTTATTTGAAGTTATGATTGATGTTGGTTTAAATGTTCAAGATAAGAAAACAAAAGAAAAATTATTTGAAGATAAAAAAACAGGTAAAACAACATTTATAGATATGATAGGTAATGTAGTTAGAGATATTGGAGATAATACAACAAAATGTGAAATACCCAAAAAAAAATGGGAAGATAATTTTGAAAAAATTAAAATAAAATTTACAGGTTCAACGAATTAAACACATATTTAAAATACTTAAATATGTTTTAAAAACTTATTTATGAGTATGAAGAAAATTACAAAACCAATTATACAAGAACCTGAGTCAAAACATATTCAAAAATCAGTTTCAGCTACAAATTTATCTGGACAAATAACTGAAGAAAATCAAGATATAATTCCAGATACAAAAAAAATCACAACAAAGTATTCATATAAATTAAATAGGGATGAATTGTTTATAAAAATTGATAAAAAAATATCAAAAAGAATTTCAAAGAAAATTAACGAAGATAATATCAATTGTTGTAATTTATGTTATACACTTATTTTAGTGTTTAAAAGTTTTGCCTTAAAAATGCAAGACCATTTATTATTAGGTGGTGAACATGCGCAAAAAATATGGCCATCTGCATTATCACCAAAAAGAAGACCTTCAACTTGTAAATCTATTTCTGATATGACGAGTGAAGATAAGCTGGAAATAGTTTTAAATGACCCTAAATTTGGTATGTTTAGTTTATTTAAATATCATGTTAAAAGAGGATATTTAAACAAAGAATTAAAAAAATCTAATAAAGTTTACTGTTCGCATATATTTTCGTTGTTTTTTGCGTTACCTATTTTAATTTTCATTGGTCAATGGTTATTATTCTTAGCACTTATATTACATGAAATTAATTCTTTTGATGGTGAATATTGTTCTAATACCGCAAATTTTGAAAATAAACTAATGATTTGTGGAATTAGTGTAATATATTTTGCACGAAGTTTTTTCCTATGGGATAGCTTAACAAATAGCATTGGATTGAGAAAAATGAATAGAGTGAATAGTTATACTTCAATTATAGATACATTTCAAGAATTTGCATATAATTTATTTATATATGGTGCAAATATTTGGGTTGTATTTATAGAATATGATATACGTGATATGATTTTGAATTCATTAGCAATGGAATTTTTAATGATACTTGATAATGAATTTGAAGAGATGTATTTTCGATTTGTGCCAGGGGCTGCCGAAGACATATATGATAATATATTTGTAACTTATCAGGAAAATAAAAAAATTATTGAGGAAAGAAAGAAAACAGATAGATGTTTTAATTGTGTAACTTGTTTAGTATTTATACCTTATAAAATTTTAGTTTGTCTTATGTTTCTTTTTCCAGTCTTCTGTAGTTTCATGATCTTCGCTGGACCCATTTGCAAGTAATCTTTTTTCTAAATTGGCTAATCTTAAACGTAACATCTCTATTTCTCGTTCCTTAATAGTATTTTCGTCCTCCATACTATAATACCATCTATATAGATAATTTGTCCCATGATATGTCATAGCACCCATGTTATAAATTAAATCTGCTGTTTCATATAATATAAATCCTAAGACCATTTATATTATATTTATATTTTATACTTTAAAATGTTAAATTTGAACAATTCACATATTGAACCATTTCGTGAGAATAAATTCCCTGACCAGTTAAAATAGCCGATGTAAAACCAACTATAACACACGTTATTAACCAACCTATAATAATCTTTCCAAAAACTTTACAATTAATACCAGAACAATTACGATTTTCCAATATCCCAACACCCGTTGTTGCGCCTATTTGACAATGTGTTGTTGATAAAGGGATTTTCAATCTGCTACCAGTAATTACAACTAACGCAGAACTTAATTCAATAACAACACCTCTCGAATGGGTAATTTTACATAATTTATCGCCAATTACACTTGTTATTTTATATCCATATACAAATAATCCAACAGCTATACCAATGCCACCAGCGCCAAGTATCCAATATGCATCATAACCCATGCTCGCTTTTTTAGACAATTCTCCACCCGAATTATATATTGTATATATTACAGCAAATGGACCCATTGCATTAGCAACATCATTCGCACCGTGACTAAATGCATCACAAACAGCTGTAAATATTTGTAAATATTTAAAAACTGCTTCATTTCGTTCATCGAATTTTTCAGCATTTTTATGAAGACTAATAACTCTCTCTAATTCTTCATCATTTTTTATAAATAAATTATTTTTATTTTCAATAATATTATCACGTTCAGATGTAATCGTCATTTCAATATTATCTTTATGTGATTTTTTTTTCAAATACGTGTGTAATTTACTTTTTTTATTCACCAAATGTTTTATTTTTGGAACAAATGGTATAGATAATAATGCAAAAAATCCTCCTATACCAAATGATATACCTATTGCTAATTCAAGTGGTAATTTATCTAACCCAATTCCTTTAGCCCCCTTATAAATTATAAAAAAGGAATTGATAGTTAAAGTTGAACCAATTAATAAGGGATACGCAATATTAATGCGAATAGATTCAAATTTATGACGCAAAACAAATGTTCTTAATGACGAAAACATTATCATTGCAAATAATGCTGAAAATAATGGTGAAATAAACCACGACATAACAATTCCTGATACTCCACCAACATACGGGAAAGTGTCTACGGGTTTATACCATATAACACAATCGGCACCACGTAACATTATAGTCATACCAATCATACCACCAACACATGAATGAGTTGTAGACACAGGCATTTCATATTTTGTTGCTAAAAATAACCATAAACCAACTGATAAGATAACCCACATACAACCATACATTAATATTTCGGGTTCATCTTCGAAACATTTATAATCTGCTATCCCTTTTCGTATTGTATCTGTTACATGACTTCCCATTAAAACCGCTCCTAATGTTTCAAATATAGCAGCTAATACTACTGCTTGACGTATTGTTAAAGCTTTAGAACCGATTGATGTAGCAAATGCATTAGCGGCATCATTTGCACCGATACCCATGGCGGCAAAAAATGCAAATGCACCACTTGCCATAACTACCCATAAAAACATATTTAGTAATTAAAATAAAATATTTTTAAATACATTAAAAATATATTATGGAAAATTAAAGATTTAAAGAAACAGTATTTCTTTCACTTTTTGGTTTTCTTCTACTTTTTTTAGGTCTGTTCATATCAGATTTATTCATTTCATCTAGTTCACTTACACTAATTGTTGAACCAGGTGATTTATTTTCTTTAATATTAATTTTTTTTGTTTTTAAACCAGCTAATATATCACGGAGGTCGCCACCATTTTTTGGTCCTCGCATCTCTCTTCGTTTTTCATTAACTGAAGCAAAATTTGATTCCATATTTTCTGCATCATTAAATTCAGCTCTATTATTTCCTCGCGCCATTGAAACATCTGGTCTTGAATTCATTCTAGGGGGAGACCTTTTCATTCTCGGAGAAGGACCGGGTGGTCCGCCCATCGGAGGCTCAACCGAAAATGTTGGACCGCTCTGTCCACCCATTTGTGGACCGCCATGTCCTCCCATCATACCATTCATGAAATTACCTAATCCTGGATTACTTTCACCCATTGAATTTGCGGCAGCTTGTGTAAATTGTTGCATCAAATCTGGATTCTGTCTCATAATATCATCCATACCGGGCATAGCAGATTTAAACATTGTGTTTGTCATATGGAGCATAACAGCACTTCCACCAAGCATAAACAATAATTTAAGTTCAGGAGCCATCTTCGCTTTGGAACCATACTTTTCATGTAATTCACCAAATACATCATCATATTCTTCTAAATTTTCATTAACAGCTTCGGCCCAACCATCTAGTTTAATATCAAATGGGTCAAAACGACTATTCAAAAATTCTAAACCTGATACAGCTGCCATCAACATCTTACCCTGAAACTTAACACTATTCGATTTATCTCTTTCATTCATTAACGTTTCATACTCACCTTTCATTTCTTCTAAAGAAGAATCCATTGAATATTTTTTACTTAATGATGCACCCTTTTGTTCAATACTTTCAAGTAATCTTAAATATTTAAACTTTTCTCTTAATAATTCTTTTGGAGATAATCTTTGAACAGGTGTTGCTGTAACTGTTGGATTAACAGGTATTTCATTAAATGTTTTAATTCCACCATCAGACGATTCTGTTTTAACTGATTTATTTGTATCTCCAAAAGAAACTTTTTTCTCTGGTGTATCGTTCATTGATAATTTAATATTAGACATGTTATCACTTGGCAATTTTATATCAGAGAAAATGTTATTTCTAGCTTCCTTTAATGAATTTCCTCCTCCTAAATTAATATTGTTAATTTCAGATAAACTGTCTAAAGATAAATTATTTGAAGCACTTTTTGGCGATTGATTCATTTTATTTTGATTCATTAATAAATCAGCACCCGGTCCAAAATTTACACTTTTTTTACTATTTAATCCAGAATCACTCTTTTCTATAACATTCAATTTGGGAATACTAGTTTCAATATCGATTTCTTCAATATTCATTATTATGTTTAATATAGAACATATAATTTTAAGTAAGACGCATAATAAATATTTTATTTATATTTAAAATATTTATTGTCAAATAATTATCTAAAGAATGTGATTTACAAACCATAATGCTTGTAAAAATGAATCCGCTAAATCATCTTTTTTTCTATGATTATTAAATATTTCTTTCCATTTATATAACATATCATGTTCATTAATATAATTCATAGTAACTTCTATGCCTAATTTCTTTCTTTCATTATATGTCGTTTTTTTCTTATTTAAAAAATCTTTTAATTTATTTGAAGCATTAATGAATTCTATATTTATATAATTATTTTCAATAAAATGTTGAGTAATCATACCCTGTAACATTTTCATACGTAATGCCAAAGGTCCTATTTGATTCTCTATAATTATTTTATCAATTTCTTTATTACTAAAATGTTTATCTAAATGTTTTTTTAATAATTTCCCACAATCAATCATATTTAAAGTATTTGTATTAGTCTTTTCAATGTAATTTAAATATTTTTCATCGATAAATTTTTCAATAATAGATATTAATTCATTTTTTGAATATTTTTTTTTTATATGTTTCGGTGCTAAATCTGTAAAAATATTATTATGAGTAAAATCTACTAAAGCCTTTTGACTAATTTTATTATTTTTAATTTTTTTATTTATTTTAATTATTTGTTCAGTTGGAATTAAGAATGTGCTTTTTTTTGCATGAGTTTTACAATAATAAATATTATTTTTAAAATATTTCGCCTGTTTATCACATATTTGTTTATTTTTTTTTATACTTTTACATACCCAATGTTTTTCACGGCAAATATTTATAATATCCCATTCAATAATATTTATTTTTGAATCATTATATTCTAAATAACAATATGCTAAATTTTTAATTCCAACATCGAAGCTTAAAATTTTCATTATATTAATTATATTTAATATTTTTAAATACTAAAAATATATTAAATAAAACATTGCTTAACGGTTTTGACTTTGTAATCGCAATAACTCATCTTGTGTAACAATTGGACTCACAAATTTATTTTGCAAAGCACTTTTTTTTAAATATAACTGTTTTAAATTAGAATCTTGATAACCATACGGAGTATAATTATCACTAATACTTTTGAATAAATATTTATTTGTATTGTTCAATTCATTACTTCTTTTGACACATTCTGAATTTGCATCACATGCTTTAATTGTATTATTTTCCATTAATGTATGACCATTATTAATTAAATATTGTCTATATTCATAATTATTTTTAATTCCTGCGTTGTTTTTTAATTTTTCATTTAAATCACACGCCGGATTTACTAAAGTAAATAATCTTCTATCACTCATTAATGGTGCTTTATTGTGATGGATATTGTTTGACCCTGAATAGCAAGTTCCCCAACTCATTTTTATATTAATAAAATATTTTATTCTGACAATAATTCAATTAATTTAGCTTTTTTTAATTTTTTATAACCTGTCAATCCCTTTTCTTCACATAATACTTTTAAATCAGCAACTTTTAAACCACCTAAATTTATAGTTGGTTGCGGTTCTACGATGACATCATCTTGATTTTTATCATCGCTATCACTATCATTATCACTATCATTATCACTATCATTATCACTATCACTATCATTGCCATCATCGTTATTATCTTTCAAAAGAATGGTATCATCATTTTTTTTTACAATAACATCTTCACTTGCTAAATCATTATTAAATAAAACATCATTATTTGATTCTACTGTAAATTCTATTTTTTTAATATCATTTAAATTTTCACCAATTGTTAAATTATTTTCAACATCCGTATCATTTTCATCACTATCGCTATCTTCGCTTTCATCACTGCTTTCTCCATCGGATACATCAATTAAATTCACTTTATTATTTTCTACATTTTGCACATTTTGCACATTAGGTAAATTTTGCGAGAAATGTATATTTTGTGGCGGAGTTCTATCATTAACATGTTCTTGAATTAAACTAAACATTATATCAACTTTTTCTTCTACTTTACTAATTTTACTCCTAAAATAGATAAATAATAACAAACTACTTAATACAATCGTGGCTACACTAATCATTAATATCCTTGCTAACATTATTAATTAATTTTAATATTTTTCTTTTAATATTTTAACGAACTAATTAATTAATATTATTAATTATGTTTCGCGCAGAATCGATTATTTCTTTTGGATAATCAATCTCTTTTAAGACTGTAATGCCACCTTTTACTTTAGAAATTCCCTTTTTTATTTTATAATAATATTTCGGAATATCATTATTTATTATTGTTTTCATAGAATTATTTTCTATATATTTTTCTTTTTCTAAAAGTTGACATAATTTAATAAAATGAGTTGTTAATAAAAATTTAACATTCTTGTTTTTAATTATATATTTCAAATAGCCATACGCTGCACTTATTGCTTCATATGGATTTGTCCCAGAATATAATTCATCAAATACACAAAAATGTTTCTCATGCGGATTTTCATGTATTATATCTAATATTTCTTTACATCGTCTAGCTTCTGCTTGAAATAAACTATCTCTTCCACAAGTATCTGGTATATTAATATAACAATGGATATGATGAAATGGTGTTAATTTACAAGAATCATAGTAGCCCATACCAACTTGTTGACTAAAAATTGTATTTAATATAGTTGCTTTCAATATAGTTGTTTTTCCAGCAGCATTTGGTCCTGTGATAATTCTATTTTTATTTAAATTAATAGAATTTTTCACGGGATTATTTATTGCTGGATGAAAAACATTCTTTATTTTTAATATAGTTTTAACTTTATTTGATTTTTTATTTATAAATTTTGTGTAATTTAATTTATTTTTATTTTTTTCTAAACCTTTCAAATTATCAATGTAACCATTAAATTCAAATGAATATTGCAATATTTCATCGAGTTCTTCAGAATCATATATTTTATAAAAGTATTTCATTATTTTACCAATCTGAAAAAGATTCTTAAAATTTATACATTTCTTAGGTATATTTTTAATAACAACTAAAAATTCTTCTAATTTTTCCCTATTTTTATTTAAATCTTTTTTAAATTTATCATAATTGTCATATTCATCAATCATATCTTCATATATTTTCATTTTATCTATCGTATAATTTAAATACTGCCTTAATAATTCGAATTTATTTGTTATAAAGTAAGAATTTTGATAAAATCTATAACAAGATAATATATTTTGATAAACATTATAAATATACATCCCAGCGCAAAATAATATATATAGTTTTTGTCCTGGTTTTACCTTGTGAAAAGATGTAAATAATTGACCAATAGCATGATTTTTTAATTGTTTTATTAGTATAATTTTATATATTGACCATGTTATCGGTACTCGTAAACCTTTTAAAATAAAAAATGGAAATAAAAATAATGCGAAAGGCGACAATAGATTTATAACCGGTGATGATAGATTATAAATACTCAAAACATGCATAAATACAATCGAATAATTTAACCATTTAATTTTATCCCAACCGATATATTGATATTTATGAACAAATTCCTCATCACCTTTAATATTCATCCAAGAATCATATGTTTCATTAACTAATTCATCATCAAATTTAATTTTTGATATGTTTTTGAAAATATTTTGGGTATCTTTTAAATAATTAACATTTGTCGTATAGTATTTTGCCCATTTTTCTTTTAAATGTTTTCTACCTACTTTTGTCTGCGGATTCAATAAAATTTCATACATTGATTTATTATTCATTTCGGTTGGGTCTGCGGTTGGGTCTGCGGTTGGGTCTGCGGTTGGGTCTGCGGTTGGGTCTGCGGTGGCTACTGTTTCTAACAGTTCTAAATCAATTATTAAATTATCTGAAATTGTGTTTTTTTCAGAAATATATTCAATCGGATATTTAAATTTCATTATTAATGAATTTTAAATATAAATTTTTAAATTATTATTAACGCAAATTTAAACATTTAAATGGTCAGCATAATTTGCAGGCATTTCTTCTATTTGTGTATTATAATATTCTTGAAATTGTGCCAATCGTCCATCATCATATTTTGTTTGAAAATTGATTGCTATACCTTTTCTTCCCCATCTACCACTTCTTCCAATTCTATGCAAATAAGTATGTTCACTTTTTGGAATATCAAAATTAATTACCATACTAACTTGCTGAACATCAATTCCTCTAGCAAATAAATCAGATGTAATTAATACACGGCAACTACCAGATTTAAATTCTTTATTTGTTTGTCTTCTATCTTCACTACTCATCTTTCCATGAATTTTTTTTACAGGAAAATTATCTTCCAACATAGCTTCTTCCAAATCGTCTACTCTTCGCGTGCTATTACAATAAATAATAGATTGAGAAATAGTTAAAGTAGAAAATATATCTTTTAAAGTTTCATATTTATCACTATCATCATTTAAATTAACATAATATTGCGCAATTCCCTGCAGTGTTAATTCGTTATTTTTAACTAAAATTTTAATAGGATGATGCATAAATGTTTTTGATATTTCCATCAATTCTTCAGATAATGTTGCACTAAATAATCCTATCTGAATGTTTTCAGGCATATAATTTAATATCTTCCCCATTTGTTCTTTAAATCCACTCGACAACATTTCATCCGCTTCATCCAACACTAATAGTTTAAAATTTTTTGTATCCAGATAACCTCTTCGCATTACATCTTGAACTCTACCCGGGGTGCCAACAATAACTTGTGGATTATCATTTCTTAATTTTTTTCTATTTTCTTCTATAGAAACACCACCAACTAACAATATTGAATTTATTCCCATATAATTACCCAATGAATCAACAACCGATTTGATCTGTCTTGCTAATTCATGCGTTGGTGCTAAAATTAATACTTGATGCGTTGACTCCTTTTCATTTAATATTTGTAAAGAACCTACAACAAATGTCCCAGTTTTACCAGTTCCAGACTGTGCTTGTGCAATAATATCTGTTTTACCATTTTTATTTCTACCATAAATAAAAGGGTAAATTGCCTTTTTTTGTATTGAACTAGGTTGTTCAAAACCATATGAATAAATACCTCTTAAAAGGTCATCTTTTAAATTTAATTTTTCATCTTCCCAACTAGATATTTCATATCTAGTCTTATTATTTGTTTCTTCTTCATTTTCTCCAGTAAAATTCATCTTAATATAAAATAATTATTTACTTTTAAGTATATTTATTTTAACGTTTATTTTTATAGTTTTGAAAAAAATAGATTTTTAGAAAATAAATATTTATATTAAATGATTTAAACCATAGTTAGATAATATTATTATTAAACTATGTCTATCAAAAAAACAGGAAATAAATATAATTTAACAGATTTTGAAAATATTAAAAACAATAATACTATCCAAGAATTAAATATTACTAGTATAAAAATAATAAATGCAATATCAAAAAAAGTTGGAGCACCATCTTACAGGAAAACACCTGTTTTTAAAAAAAAGAAAACAGATAATAAAAAATTCAATAATCAAAATTTTGTTAAAACAGAATTTTTAGTTAAAATTGATGAAAATGAGATTAATCATGATAAAATTAGGGAATTATTAAATAAACTAACAAATAATAATTATAACGAATTATCCGAAGAAATTATCAATAATTTACAACATTTTATTTACACACAAAACGATATGATTTTAATGGATTTTGGTATTTCTATTTTCGAAATTAGTAGTATTAATAAATTTTGGGTTAAATTATACGCAAAATTATTTAATAAATTAATATCTAATTTTCCAAAAATGCATTCTATATGTGTAAATCAATATACGAAATTATTAAATATATTTGATATAATTGAGTTTGGTGATGAATCTGATTATGATAATTTTTGTAAAATTAATAAAGATAATGATAAAAGACGTTCACTTGTTTCTTTTTATACCGAATTATATAAATATGAAATTTTAGGAAATGACGATATTACTATTTTAATAGAAAAATTATTTAATTTAATGAAAACGACGAATAATAAACAAGTTTTTGAAGAAGTTTATGAAAATATAGATATAATTTTAACTGAAATTGGAGAAGAATTAATGAATGAGGAAACTAGCGAATTAATTCAAAATAATATTATTGATATATTATCTATTTTAAATGAAACAAAACTAAGTAAAAAAATTAAATTTAAATTGCTAGATATCATTGACATTTTAGATATTGATATAGATGAATAAATATTTCGAATAAATATTTTTTAAATAAATATAAACATCATTTAATATATTTATTTAATAATGAATAATATTGATTATGAAATCACCGATAATAAAATAGAAAATGATGATTTAGTTAATTATAATGAAATAATAAATCTTGTTGATATTTCTATAGAAGAAAAAATAAATTTAGAATACAACGATAAAATAGTTGCTTTAAAACTTTTCTATAGTGAGAATTACACTAAAAATTATTTGGATAAAATAGCTGACTATTATGGTATTTCCAAAAGAAAAAAAAGAAAATCCAATTTAATAAAAGATATCGTGCAATTTGAGTGTAACGAAGAAAATGATTTCATTGTAGAACGGCGAAAAACTTTATGGTATTATATTGAAGAGTTAGAAAATGATGTTAAAATGAGTAAATATGTTATTTTTAATTAAATAATATAATATATATATGCTTCAATCAATTTTACATGATGATGTCCAATATATACAAAATAAATTAGTTTCAAAAAATGATATTGGCAAAAAAGTAAATGTTTATGATGTAGAATTATTCGGTGTTCAAATGGCAATTAGTATTGGTGAATTAGTCGATACTTATATTGATAAAATGATATATTATTGTCCAGTATATGTTATTATCAATCAAAATAGAGTAGAAAAGATTGGTTACTTTGAATTTTATAAAAAAGATTTATCAATAATTACTGATTCTGATGGAGATATTGATATTTCTCTATTATTGGGTCCTTTAACTTTCAATTATATTGATGGTGATTATTTAATTAATCTTATAAATCGTGATAATTTTTTAAAAACTTTTATTTTAGAAGAAAAAGAATTTAATAAAATTACACTTCAAAAAACTAAACAATACAAAAAAGATAAAAAAGACAAAAAAAGCAAAAAAGCTGATGCTGATGCTGATGCTGATGCTGATGATGCTGATGCTGATGCTGATGCTGATACTGATGCAACAAATAATAAATCTATTACATCGAAAGAATCTAAGACAATGCAATATAGCGAAACAAAATATTCTATACAAAAAAGTTTAAGAGAAATACCCAATATTGATAAAATAATAAAAAATGGAGAAAGTAAATTAAATGAAGAATTGTTAAATAAATCGCGAAAATTATATTTAGAAGATATTAAAAAATACAAAAATGATTATAATAATTGGATACAAAATCATTATAAAAATAATTTTTTTGATATATTAGATGTTGAAGCAAATGGTGATTGTTTTTTCGCAACAATTAGGGAAGCATTTAAAACTATGGGTGTGACAATAACAGTTGATATATTAAGAAATTTACTAGCCAATAATGTAACAAAAGAACAATTTGAAGAAAATAGGATTTTATATAATGATTTTAAAAAAGCATTGCTAAGTTATAAAAAAGAACATGATGACATTAGTGCAAAAATAAATGATATAAATCAAAAAAAATCCCAATTAATTGAAGAAGGTAAAAAAAATCAAAATGATAGAACAAAAATTAGAAGCATTGGGAAAAAAAATAACAATTTAACAGAAAAATTAAATATTTTAACAGCCGAAAAGAAAAGAGTAACATTATCATTTATGCAGGCAAAAATATTATTTAATGATAAAAAATTTATGAAAAATATTAAAACATTTCAAGATTATAAATCCATTATAAATACTACAAAATATTGGGCAGATGAGGTTGCTATAAGTATTTTAGAATTTTTATTAAATATTAAAGTAATTATCATTTCAGAAGAAAAATATGAAAATGGCGATTTAGATATTTTGAGTTGTGGTACAACAATATTAACCCCAATTGAAAAACGAAAGGAATTTAATCCAAAATATTATATGATTGTTAATCATACAGGTAACCACTATAAATTAATAAAATATAAAAACCAAGGTTTATTCACATTTTATGATTTACCAAATATTATTAGAGAAAATATTAAATCTACATGTTCGACTGGGTTATTTAATTATATACCAATATTTAATCAATATTTTAAAAAATCTAAATAATAACTATATATGAAATTTGTGAGTATTCCAGTATTTTTAGTAAGTTTATCATTTGGTTTATTTTTAACATATATTACAAATCCACCCACACGGACAATATTCGTATTTCCAACACCAGATAATGTAGATGAATTAATATTTAGAGATAAAAGTCAAAATTGTTTTTCCTTTAAAGCAAATGAAGTTGATTGCCCAAATAACCCGGATGAAATCGAAAGCTATTCTGTTCAATAAACATATAAAATATTATTAAAGTATTTTATATGTTTATATTATATTAATGTTTGTTAGACGACTAATATATAGTAAATTTGGTAAAGTGGTTGTATCTATTCTTTTAGGCTTAGGATTGGCAACTTTATTTAGAAAAGTATGTAACGAAAGAAATTGTATGGTATTTAAAGCACCACAATTAAGTGAAATAAAGGACAAAGTATTTAAATTTGATAATAAATGTTATAAATATCAAGAAAATGCCGAGAGTTGTAAAAAAACAGATAAAAAAATTGTTGATTTTGCGTAATATATCCATTAAACCAATCTTTTAACATTTTATATGGCAACTAGTATAGATTCACTACCAAATGAATTAAATAAAATATCCAATGATGTAACTTTAGAAATTAATGATAAAAAATCAAATATTGTTCAGCCTCAACAGTCTCAGCAGCAGATGCCCCAACAAATGCCCCAACAAATGCCCCAACAAATGCCCCAACAACAAGCACAGCAGTCTTCGAAAAATTTAGCAGAATTATCTAAAAGTTCAATTAATAAAATAATACAAGGTTTACAAGACGCATCACAAAGCGGTTCAACAAATTTACCAACTAGAGATATACCTATAATGACTGAACAAATTATGCATGATAATTCAGCCAGACCTAATTTCGTGCCAAGTCCCGCCGCAGAAAAAGCTAATTACATCCAAGATGAAGAAACCATGGAAACATTGATAAATCAAAAGAAAAATCAACATAGAAATCATATGGATAATTTTTATGATGAAATCCAAACCCCTTTATTAATAATGATTCTCTATTTTATATTTCAATTACCTACATTTAAAAATTCAATGAAAAATAATTTTCCTTTATTTTTCTTTAGAAATGGTGATTATAATCTTAAAGGTATGATGTTTAATACCATATTATTTGGTGGATTTTATTACTTAATCACTAAATCTATCCGTTATTTAAGTGAATTATAGTTTTGTAACCTTTACATCACATTGTTTACAAAACACATCAACTAACTCATCGTTTTTATAATCTTCAATATATTTTATTTCTTTAATTTCTGCTGCTAATAATAAGCGACAGCAAATAATACATGGATAATGAGTAATGTAAGCTGTTGCATTTAAGCAACTAACGCCTCGTTTTGCGCAATCTGCTAATGCGTTTTGTTCCGCGTGAATTGTAGCCTGTTCATGATTATTTCGAACTATGGACTTATGTGGACACCCGGGTAAAAATCCATTATAACCCGCACTAATTATGCGATTATCTTTTACAAGTAAACATCCAACTTGAAGTCTTTCACATGCTGAACGTTTTTTTGTTACTAAAACAATTTCTTTAAAATAATCATTCCAGGTTGGTCTTAACATTTTTCTCTCAGACATCTATTCTTAAAAATAATAATAAATCTTTATTATTATTTTTAAATATTTATTTCCCTTTACGCGTTCCTTTCTTTTTTTTATTTCCTTTAGATTTATTGGGTTTATTATAACAAAATGTTCCTGAGGAACCCCTATCTTCATAATAACAATTTTTATCTTCTTTACAATTTTCTTTATCAGCATTTCTTTCGTTTGTTTGATATTTATCGCATCCATTTTTAAAAAAATTAAAAGAAAAGAATCCGCCTTTTTTAGATTATCTTCGCGTCTTTCTTCGCCTACCGCCTTTTTTAGATTCTCTTCGCGTCTTTCTTCGCCTACCGCCTTTTTTAGATTCTCTTCGCGTCTTTCTTCGCCTACCGCCTTTTTTTGTTTTCTTTTTCCCTCTATTTTTTCCTTTCCTTTTTCTTTTCCCGAGAGATTTTTTATTTTTTCCTTTAACCATCGATTTTGACATCGATTCAACATCATTAATAGCATTTTCCCATATAACACCACTTTCCAATGTTTCCTTAAATTTCCTATTAAAATGCCTTAATCTTCTATTTTCAGCTTTCAATGTTCTTACTTTACTTGATAATTGATTTAAACTTACTTTTTTTAACATATTATTGGCGTCTGTTTGATTTTTTTTTTCAACCTTTTTATAATTTCGCGTAGAACCAATTATTTTATCTATCTTTTCATTTAATTTAATATTATTTCTTATAAAAATATTATTATCAATAACATACTTAATAAAATCTTTTTTTAATAATGGATTTATCCCAAATGACATATACATTATTATAACATTATTTTTTACGCTTTCTTCTAGATTTTGATTTAGTCTTTTTAACACATTTTTTCTTTTTGGTTTGTTTCTTACCCTTTGCTTTCATACTATTATATTTCGATAACATCTGTCGTTTTTCCTTTTTAATATCTGGGATATAACGCAGAAACCACCATTCAAATTCTTTTGACCCGCGTTGTTTTTTCAATTCATTATATTTTTCAGTTTTTTCAGCTCTCATTTTTTCAATTGTTAACTGTTTCCCAATACATTGATAATTAAATCGTTTAAAAATACCAGTTAAATTAGGTTTTCTTCGCCTCATGATTCTATATAAGTAGTAACTCGTACATAATAAACGATTTATTTTATATTTTGAGTTTTTTAAAAATAAAAATGCTAAATAAAAACTAAATATTGTTTCTAATGAAGCTATTCTTATTTTTTTATCTTTTACATTAATAACATTGTAACTATGACAAGCCATTGGTTTAAAAATAAATACCAATGTTTTATTATTTAATTTAAAATCAATATATTCTGGAATAACATCATCTATAGCTTTATGTTTTATGATTTCAATATTATAATAACCAGATTGTTTTAATTTTTTCTTTAATATTAAACTTAATTCGTCCGGGTCTTCATATAATACATCAAAATCAGGTATCCTTTTTATTAATTTTGTTTTTTTTTTATAAGTATTATAATATAAATTACTAGCATACATACCAAATAATACACATTTATTTGTAATGAAAAAGTTTAAAAGTAATTTATAAATATCCTTTTTAATATGTGTTTTATTGTTAGATTTTATACCATACTTAATAAGTTTTTCAAAAGAATTATTTTTACAAATAGCTTTACTCAATGGAAAATTTTTATTTAATAAACTTAATCTTTTTAAAACTTTTTCCCAACGCGATATATCTCCGTCAGGACGACTTAATTCCAAATACATAGACATTCTTAAAAAATTTGGAGAAGAATAATATATTTTATTTTTTCTTATTGATTTTTTTTTTAATGCATTGTATATATCTGTATTTAAATATGTTATATCAGCAACTGGTATATAATTTACAAACACTTTAAACGTTCCCGAATGAACTCCCGATTTTCCCTCAACTTCAACAAAACCATTTTTATAATAAATATCACATAATTCTTTAACATGTTTTAATGGTGTTGGTGAAAAAAAATCATAATCAGGGAATTCATTATCATTATAAAATTGGTCTTCTTTTGGTAAAATATTATTTATAGCTGTTCCACCATAACAAATTAATTTATTTTTTTTTAGAAATTCTTCAACAATATTAATTATTTTTTTTACAAGTGGATTACTAATTAATTGTTCACCTTTTTTTTTATCTATTTTATCCATCGAAGAACGTAAAACTGCCATTTCACATTCTTCAAAATTCATTTTTTTTCCACATTTTTCCATATTGATATATATTCTTAATAAAATAATTTATTTATTAAGAATTGTTTTATTAAAAATTATTATTTATAAATTAATTCGTGTCAACTGGTTCTTCGGCATTCATATGTCCACCCCCTGGCATGTATCCAAGATACATTTTTTCTGGACCACCATAATCGATATACACCTTTTCTTGAACAACACCCAATTGAGGGTCGGGTGGCGTTGGTGCTCCCAAGAATAATCTTGTTCTACGCAAGTTTTCAGGTTTTAATAGAAATGCTTTTCCAGCATTTTGGAATTTTTCCTTATAAAATTTCATTTGTGTATCATCAAAACCTGCACCAAAATTCATCAATATAGCTTGACATCCGAATCTAAAATGTAATGATGCTTTTGAATTTTCTTTATTATTAAATACATTCGGATATGTGACACAATAATTATATTTATTTTCTTCTATAGTGCTTGTAAGACTACTGGTATTGATATCATAATCAGATATCCAATAAACATTTGTATCATTTGTAGCATTTCCAATATTTACCAATTCAAATAAAGCTCTATTTCCCTTATATCCTCCTAAAAAATCATCATGGTCCTTAACAGAAATAATTACTTTATTTTTTAATGTACGTAAATCAGCATATAAAATATTATTTTTAAATTTGTTTTTTCCATTTCCAGAATAATTTCTATTTTTAGCGTTACCTTCTGTATTTGGTTGCACTATAATACCACCTTTACCATAATTCGCTGATGCCAAATGATTTTTAAAATTTTTTTTTATTGATTTAGCTAAAACATCATAAATGGCTGAATTACCACTCATTATTCTAAATTGTAAAATTAAAGGATCTGTGTTATTTTGAGCTACTGTTCCTAACGCTTTATTTTTTACTTCTTCTAATACTTCACCCAAATTCAACTCATTTAACGTATCTTTAATATAAATATTATTTCTCCCTGCCGCAACAACAACTTCGTTATTTTTAAGATATATTTCAAAATCTAAAAATCTCACTCCTTGTTTAATAACATTATTTAAAGCTTCAAGACTAACATGACCATTAATAACAGGTCCAGAACAACAACTATTATAACTACCCATAATATTATAATCCATTAATGAAAAATAACTATCGTTACCATTTCCCGTATCTTTTTTGTTATAATCTCCCGGAGATAATGCATTTATAGGAGCATCTAATATCGATATTTCTTTCATTTTTTTTAAATTTGCATCTGCTTTAGATAATTCTTTTTTTAAATATAATGAATATGTAAATATTACTAAAAATATAATACATACCAAATAAACAACTACTAAATAACAATTACCATCAGACATTAATTCATTTGTAAAATTTTTCATAGCATCTGCACCTTTGGATATACCGTCGGCAACTTTTCCTTGTAATTTTTTTGCATTATCCATAATAATATATATTCATATTATTAAAATTTATTTAATTAAATAAATATTTAAAATAAAATGTTATAATATAATTATTTAAAAATGACTGGTGGATTAATGAATTTAAATGCTACTGGAAATGAAAATATTATTTTAAATGGTAATCCAAAAAAAACATTTTTTAAAGCAACTTACAATAAATATACTAATTTTGGTATGCAGAAATTTAGAATTGATTATGAAGGACAAAGAAAACTACATATGTCAAATCCAAGTGTATTAGATTTTAAAATACCCAGATATGCTGATTTATTATATGAAACATTTATTTGTGTTACTATACCTAATATTTGGAGTCCATTATTATATATTGAATCTAACGATAGTAGGTCTAATGATAATAATAATATAATTCCATATGAATTTAAATGGATTTCGGAATTAGGTTCAAATATGATTAGGGAAGTAGAAATTCATAGTGGTGGAGTTTCATTAGCTAAATATTCTGGTGAATATTTATCATGTTTAAAAGAAAGAGATTTTAGTAAAGGAAAAAAAAATTTATGGGATAAAATGACAGGCAATGTTGTTGATTTACATTCGCCAGAAAATGCTGAAATGCGTGAAAATATTTATCCACATGCACAAGCTGATGAAAATGGAAATACGGTAGAACCAAGCATTAAAGGTAGAAAATTATATATTCCATTAGATGCTTTTTTTTGTGATTCTAGTAAATTGGCTTTACCATTAGTTGCATTACAATATCAAGAAATATTTATTCGTGTGACATTTGAACCAATAAAGAATTTATACAAAATAAATAATACAAGAACTGCAATATATAGTGATGGTTATGGTGAAATAACATGTCCAAATCCAAATGACACTGAACATCAATTGTGGAGATTTTTACAACCACCTCCGACAAATACAGCTTGCGTTTCTGTGGCTAAGGAAGCTGAAAAAAATGGTTATAATATTACGTTAAATGATTGGGATGCAAATATCCATTTAATTTCAACATACATTTTTTTAGATAAAGAAGAACAACGAGTTATGGCAACAAATAATCATAATATTTTATTTAAACAAATACATACTTTTGATTTTTTTGATATAGCCGGTTCTCATATAGTTAAACTTGAAAGTAAGGATTTGGTATCTGGTTATATGTGGAGATTTAGACGAAGTGATGTTAAAAATAGAAATGAATGGAGTAATTATACTAATTTATTATATAATGGTATTCCAGGAAAATTTTTAGAAGAATTTGATAATGAAAAAATGAGTCAATATGGAATAGATTCAACCACATATAAGAAAGGTTGGGATAGTGCTTATATAACTGGTAATGTAGATAATTATGTTCATAAAAATACAAAAAATATACTTTTAAATTTGGGAATTATACTAGGTGGTGTTTATAGAGAAAACATATTTGATTCAGGTGTTTACAATTATGTTGAAAAATATAATAAAACCTCCGGCAATGCTAAAGACGGATTATTTTGTTATAATTTTGCAATAAATAATGAACGTAAAGAATATCAACCTAGTGGTTCAATGAATTTAAATCGTTTTAAAACAATTGATTTTGAATTTAATACAATTTTACCAGAGCAAAATCCAGCAGGAAGTATAGAAGAGTTTATTTGTGATGCAAGTGGAAACCCTATTCAATTTAGAAAAAATTTAGCATCCTTATATAATTTTACATATGATTTACGAATATTCGAAGAAAGATATAATGTATTAATGATACAATCTGGTCGATGTGGATTATTACACGCTACCTAATTATATGCTAGCTAATTAATTTTTAAATTTAATTTTTCATAAAATTAAATTTAATGAAATAAACCCCAAACAGAATTAAAAAATCTAGGTTTTGCATTGGGATTTAATGGTTTATAAGTTTTAGTATACGCATTTGTTGAACCACCTAATCTATTTTCTACACTACTTGCTAATAATCTTCTTTTGTAATAATCATCTAAAGATAGGTCTTTTTCTCCAAAATCATCTGGATTTGTTGCGTCTCTATAAGGCGATGCTTCCTGAGTTAATGTTGACAAATTAAATACTTGTTCAAATTCTTCTAACTTTAAACCCGAAGAAGGTGTTTTACCAATACCAATTGTTCTAGCATCCCAATTTGTCTTAAATTTTTCATTACAATTATCAGTATTTGTTAATTCGCCAGCAGCAATTTTATCATCAATAAAACCACAAATTTCTTCTGATGTTGCTGTTTTAGTATTATCAACATCCCAATATGTTGGAATTGTTTCAAAACCATCATTTGAAATACCTAAATCCAATCCTTGCATCCTTGCCATTTGTGCAGATGTTAACTCACTACCCATATCAGTCCATTTTTTTGCATTTGGGTCATACCAATAATCTTTCCAGTTTCTATTGTGTATATATGTTTCCCATATACCATCGTCTCCATTTGGTATGGTTGTTATATTTGCTTCGCGATTCATTTTTTCATAAATAACAAGTAAATTTTTATTCGGATCTTTACTAGTTGGTGGTATACTTTGATATGATATTCCTAATATATTTATTTCACTTGTTTTTTTCAATTCTTCAATTATAGAAAAACAAGCATGTTCAAAACTATCATATTTGTCTTGTATAGTTTCAGTTATAGGTATTTCTGTTATTGTAATATTTCTATCATATTTAATTTTACCATCTTTCCTTTCATATTGACCTTTCATTTTAGCTAAATCACACGTTTCACCATCCTTACAGCGATTTTCATAAACATGTTTAATTTGAACAGCCGTTTTATTACAAGATTCTCTACATTGTCTTGAATTTTTACAAACCCCTGGATTATCACTTATATCTTGATAAACACCATCTATGCTAGTTAAACATTCATGTGGACATAATTTAAAAAATCTCTGAATATTATTCATATCTCTCGTTACTTTAATATCTTCATCGCAATTAGCTGACATCTTTGTCGCTGGAACACAATTTGTTAAACAAGCACCTTCACGGAATCCTTCGCGGAATCCTTCGCGGAATCCTACAAATCCTTCTTCTGTATTTTCTGTATTTTCTGTATTTTCTGTATTTTCTGTATTTTCTGTATTTTCTATATATGGAGTATACTCTAAGTATCCAGTAGGAATTCGTCCTTTCCCAGTATTTAATGATACAATATCTCCTGCCATATAACAAGAATCCCAATTACTTTCTGGTGGATTTGCGGCATTACATACAGTCTTTTGGGCTGAGAGTTCATATGGTGTAGCTTGAAGAATTTGGTCATTACTTGTTATACCGGGTATTCTATTTAATTTAACAACTTCAGTTTCAGCTTCAATCATTTCTGTTGCTTGAGTTTCGTTCTTTTTTCTATTATAATTACTTTTACATATATTTTCATATTCATTACCCTCAGTAAAAATAGAATTTTTTGTTTGAACTTTAGTATTATATAATCTAGTTATCTCATCTCTTTCTGATTCATTTCCACCTTTTTTATACCATTTTCTATTTCTATTTGATTCACCATAACGTCCATTTGGGTCAACATATACAAATCCTTTATTTGATGTTCTTTGACAACCCTTTTTAAAACCTCCTATTACAGAACCATTACCAACTTTAATACCTTCAAAATCATCATTAAAATATTTCGAAGTAACTGGATTTTCATCACCACCAACCTCCCACCTGGCATATTCTACACACTCCCCATAAGTTAAATCATTATCATCTAATGTTTTACAAAATGAGTCTTCAATTATTGCTTTTGCCCTCGCCACTGGCAGCACCCCTTCACTTACAGTAGGCACCTCAAATTTACATAAACAATCTTTATTGCTTTCTTTACTTTTTTTTGGGTCACAATAATCATTTGGGTTATTTGGGTCTAATCCATTTTTATGTATGTAACACTCCCTCAATTCATTTTCCTCTAAAAATGGGGTGCTAGTGCCAGTTATTAAATAATCAGTGTCCGTAATACATTTTTTTGCACCAGTTACTGTTCCATCTAATTTCATTCCGGGTATATTTTTACATTCTTTTAGGTAATTAGCACTTGATAAAGTTTCATCATTCTCATTATAACAACGTGGTAATCCATTTTTCGGCTCATCGTTTAAAATACAATCTGTTAAGTAATTTTTTGATTTACAAACTTGTAAACTATTACCAATTATTTCTGGTGTTTGTTTAAAAGCCTTAGGACAAAGATGTCCAATTGAACCATTCTCTGTGGCAGTATTTTCCATTGACCCTTCAAAACCCTCCAAATTTCTCTGATTTTCATCAAAAATACGATATTTATCAGTAGATTGTATTTCTGCACCATTTTCTTCTGTTGTCCCACCTGTTCCAAAAAATACCCTATTCATATAATCACCCTGATTATATGCGAAACATCCTTTTATGTTATCTCCTCCCAAAGGTGTCATATCACCATCTTCTTCTTTACTTGAATAAACTCGAATTTGTTGTTGGTTCAAATCAAGGTCACTAGTATATTCTCCACGTTTACTGGGATCATTCCCCCAGAAAGCTGAACCCTCCATGCCACCAGATTTATATGCGTAACATCCTTTTACATTATAATTACTGGCGAAAGCGTTATTACTATTTCCGAGCGTAAATCCTTGACTTTCTGCTGCAATTTTACATTCGTCTTCTGTTGTAATTGGTATAAAATTACCAACCTTTAATCCATTTTCCTTTGCTACTTCAGCACACGTTTCTGCATTGCTAATTACTGAGTTCTTCGCATCTGTAATAAATTTTAATATAAAAAAATTTTTCGGAAATATTACAATTATATTTTTTTCAAAATCATTTGTTTTGTCAATATCTTTAATAATAGTATATTTTGTAGAATCGTTTTGCCGTCCTTTTATATCTATCACTATATTCTTAAAATGATCTTCATTGAGTTTGTCTTTCATTCTTACATAATAGTTGTCGCCTTCACCAGGTCTCGCAACAGCATCAAATTTAAGAATCATAAATGCATTGCCTCTACTATTAAATAAAATATTAATAAGTCTTGGTATTTTATCGGCATTAGTTAATAACCCATTTGTTATTTTATAGTCTTTTAACCCAGTTTTTGGTATAGGAATACCTTCTGGTGTTTCACATTTACTAGTAGCAGCACCATTTTCAATATTAGTAATAATATTTTTTAAAAAGGATTTTTCATTGTTTTTCCATTCTTTCCCATATATAAAATGAGCGATATACCACATTTCACCATTCACTTCAATTCTCGTTGGAATTTCAAACCCGGTCACCGGATTTTTCTCGTCTGTAATCTGTAGTGTAATATTTGCATCATCATTTCTAATACTAAGTTTTGCTATAACCTCCATTGGGTTAAAACCTTCTATAATACCAATTTGCGATGCAGAATTTTTAAAAAAAGCCATGATATCATCAATTCTTTTTGTAGAATTTTTTTTTATATTTTGCACAATTTTATTTTTGTTTAAATTAAACATGTTTTCTTATATTTAATATTAATAGATATTTTTTATTTATTTTAAAATTTAATATATTTCCTATAATAATTTATTTCAATAATCATTCAATCATTTATACATAATTATAATTGATTTGATATTGGAATAAATTTTAGATAATCTAATGGTCTTCGACCTTTTGCATTTGAATCAGTTTTTTCTTTAAGCCACGTATCATTTGTTCCAATATATTTTATATTACCACTTGAAATACCTTCATTTTTTGCTACAATTATTTTTTTATTATTTATAAAAATTGTAACATTATGCTTATTATCTTTATTTTTTCTATTTTCATATCGTATCACATATGGTCCACGCTCCAATGTATATTTATATCTTTTTTCACTAATACCTTTAAAAATACAACCATCTGCAGATTGACCATCTCTATATACGCCAGCACTAAAACCAACACCTTCTTCATCCATATTAAAACCCCAATTTCCCTGAACCGTTGGATATATTTTTTGATCAGCTGGTATAGCTATTTCTAAATTATAATTATCAACATCTGGTAATATTATTTGTTGAAATTCATTATTAAGAAACGTTTTTTCATTTACATTTGAAAGAAATTGTCTCTGTGATGCATAACCTTCTTTCACTACACCCCTTTTTTTTTCATTATATGAAAAAAATTTATTCCAACCATTCGATGGTATAAAATCTCCCCACCATTTAAATTTTTTATTTTCTTTCTCGGTTTTTTCAAATTCTTCTGCATTACTTTTTTCATATAATTTTTTATTTATATCTAAATATATATTTATTCCAATGAAAACAAATACAAATAATATGATAAAATAAATAATTAATTTAAAACTAATGAATACCAAATCCATTTAATTATATTTATTATATTATTATATTATTTTTAAAAATATTATCAAATATACCCAACTGTTTTGTATAAAAATAATCTTTAATATCTGTAAACAAATTTAAGACTACAAAAGCTAATACTAATAATAATAATGCTGATAAAAAATTATCACTTAATTCTGACATACTCTTTATATTATTCATATATAAATTATTTAACAAGATGTGTATTTAATTGTTGAGATGTTAAAATAAATGTGCAACATTTTGGTAAATGTTTTATTTTATAAGCATTGATATAGGCACAAGTAGAACGTAATCCACCTAAATAATCTAATACTGTATTTTCTAAACTTCCACGATAAGGCACCTTAATTACTCTTCCTTCTGAAGACCTATATTTCGCCATTTCACCATAATGTTTTTTCATAGCGAATTCGCTACTCATACCATAGAAACGTTTAAAGTGTTTTTCTTCATTTCCAATATATTCAGTTATCAGTTCACCCGGATTTTCATCATGACCAGAAAATATTCCACCGCACATAACAAAATCTGCTCCACCACCAAATGCTTTAGCCATATCACCCGGACATGTTATACCGCCATCACCAATAATATAACCACCACAGCCATGAGCAGCATCTGCACAACTAATAATAGCGCTTAATTGTGGTATACCAACACCAGTTTTTAAACGTGTTAAGCATGCGCTTCCCGGTCCAATCCCAACCTTTACTACATCCACACCACCATTTATAATAAGTTCTTGTGTCATTTCACCAGTAGCAACATTTCCAGCTATTATTATTTTATTTGGATATTTATCTCTCACTTTTTTACAAAAATCCACTAATTTTTTCATATAACCATTAGCAACATCAATACAAATCCATTGAATTTCAGGGACAAAATTTAATATTTTTACCAAATTATTAAAATCATTATCATGAATACCAATTGATACTACAATATTTTTTATATATTTTGAAAATGCCTCCTTAGATAATTCTTTTTTTTTTTTAATAATATAAGTATCATAGTCATAAATATTATAAAATTTATTTAAGCAAGTTATCATATCATGTCTACCTAAAACATTAGATACCTCAAATGTGCCGGTTGTATCCATATTAGAAGACATTATAGGCACACCCGTCCATGTTTTTTTACTATTTTTAAATGAAAATGTTCTTTCTAATGATACTTCAGACCTAGAAGAAATAGTTGTTCTCTGTGGTCGTATTAACACATTATTAAAATCCAAGTGAGGCGTCGTATCTAATTTCATTTATGTTTAGCATATAAAGTAATTTTTAAATAATATTTTTATGTAATATAATTTATATATAATATGACTACTATTAATAAAAAAGAGGAATGTGAAAATAAAGAATCTCATATATGGGATGATAAAACTAATACTTGTATTCAAAATATAGACACAATTGACATGTTTTTAAAAAAACCATTAGTCGGTAGTTTAGCTATTGCTCTTTTCGCATATATTTGTGCGGCATTTTTATATAAAATAAAAGGAACCCCGTTAGCTAAAAGTAATGAATTTGATAAAACATATGGTAAATTCATTACTTGTGCTGGTATAAATCTTGATAAATTATTGTTTAGAAAAAATATATCACTGGGTGTTGTTCAGGAAGAAGCATATAAACCGGCTAAACAAAATAAGTATGGCAAAATTTTTTTCCCGTGGTTAAGTCAATATATTTACCCACATAAACCCAATGAAGGTCCCAATAAACATATTGATACTTTTTATGTTTTAATGGCACCATTATTTTTCACTTTTAAATGGTCTACAAAAATGTATTATAGCATATTTAGTGCAGTAAAAAAACTTTTTTATAAAGCAGACCATTGGGGTAGTTTAAGTGAGATTGATAAAATCAATAAAAAATTATGGTTAAGTGATTTTTTAGCAGTGTTCATTGTTATACCATTACTTATAACAATGGTATTTCCATTAGCATTTGTTTTTCTATCCATATCTTCCATAGTTTTATCTCCATTTATGGCAATGTTATGGAATTATAATTCAAGTGATAAATTACGACCACCATCAGCTAATCAAGATACCAGATGGCCTATCATGTGGAAAATAGCTAGATTTTTTAAAATGTTTGGATGGCTCATTCTTCATTTATTTATGGGATTTGTAGGTTCATTTTTCCTAATAATGTCTCATTTCTTATGGATTGGTTCAATATTCACTGGGAGCCAAGAGAAAGAAGCTGATGGAATGAAAACAATTATTAGAACGTGGGCAAACATAATATGGGATTATAAATTTATATGGGCTATTTTAGCAGGGACATTATGGTTGAGTAATTTTAGAATGTTTCTTTCTGGTTCTTTTAAACAAGATATAAGTTATTTAGATTTTATTACACCTGAAAATCAAGAGATGATGTTAGGTATTGTCGGTGGTGCATTAGTAATATTATTATCCTTACAACAAAGTAAATATTATAAATCGTTAAGTAGCTCAAAACCACAATCAAGAAGTTGTGGTAATTGTGCTGCTCCTCCTGCCGGCGATGATGATGTAGTTAGCGGTAAAAAAAAGAAATGTCTTAATCCTGACTACGACCCTAAAAATAAAAAATGGCGAAAAGGTATGTCTTCAGCTTGGTCTACCACTTCACGATTATCAAACCCGGCTAGTATAGCAATTGGTAATACAATTAATAAATCTAGACCAAAATTTAGCGTCAGTAAAACACAAGACCAACTTAATAAAGAATCATTAAATAAACAACTATTACAACAAAAAAAATCTTTGAATAATTCAACGTAATTTATTTAAATTAAAAATAATATAAAAAGTATAATTTATATTATTTTTATAATGGGAAAAAAGAAGAAGAAGAAAGTATCTGCTAATGGAAAACCATTTGTTAGTATATGCACACCAACTTATAATAGAAGACTTTTCATTCCAAATTTAATAAAATGTTTTAAAGCACAAACATATCCTAAAGAACTCATGGAATGGATAATTATTGATGATGGTGAAGATTCTGTCGAAGACTTATTTAAAGATGTTGAATGTGTTAAATATTTTCGTTATGAAGAAAAAATGAAATTGGGTCGTAAAAGAAATTTAATGCATGAAAAAACTAAGGGAGATATTATTGTTTATATGGATGATGATGATTATTATCCACCAGAGAGAGTAAATCATGCTGTAAATAGATTAAGAGGTAATCCAACTGCATTAGCGGTAGGTAGTAGTGTTGTTTATATTTACTTCAATGATTTAGATAAAATATTTCAATTTGGTCCATATGGACCTATGCACGCTACGGCTGGAACCTTTGCGTTCAAACGAAAATTACTTGAACAAACTAAATACGATGATGAAGCTGAAATGGCAGAAGAAAAACAATTTTTAAAAAATTATAAAATTCCTTTAGCTCAACTTGACCCAAGAAAAAGTATTTTGTGTTGTGCACATCAATTTAATACATTTGATAAACGAAAATTATTAATTAAACCAAATCCTCATTTTGTTCGTGAAACTTCTTTAAAACCAACAGCATTTATTAAAGATAAAGAATTATTAAAATTTTATGCAAATATTTAATATTATTAGATATTATAATGGCTAGAAAATCAAATGTATTAAGCAAGTTAGTTAAAACACTAAAAAAACAGAACCCTGTAATTCGTGTTTTTATAGTACTTCTCGGATTATATATTTTACATTATTTATATAAACAATTGCGATGGATTGTTGGTAATAATAAATATTTAGAAGGTTTAGAAGTTAACACCGATAAAACATTTGTTTTCTTTAAAATGAATGGCTGTGGACATTGCCAGAAAATGGAACCTGAATGGAAAAAATTTATCGATTCAAAACCAAGTATGTCTACTCAAACATTAGAAGCTAGTTCCGATAAAGAAAAAGCAAAAAAATATAATGTTACTGGCTTTCCTTCATTATTAATGATATCTGGTGATAAAGTCATAGATACTTATAATGGTGAAAGAAATTCAGAAGGATTTAAAAAATTTGTATCTAAACATTCATTTTAAAAATAATAAAATTATATTTGAATTTTATTATTTAACATTCTTCATCATCTTTTTCATAATATTTATCTAAGAATCTATATAATCTGGCTACTTCCAATTTAGTTATATCATAATTATTATTTAATAAAATTTCATAAATAATTTCTGATGTTTTATACTCTCTTCTTAAATATAAGAAATATGAAAACAAATCCTTTTTATCCATACTAAGTTTATTACATAAAACTTGAATAAATGTTATATTATTATATTCTGTTGAATATTTTGTTAACACTTTTGTAAATCTAATATCACCTACATTTTTTTTTGGTTTATCAATAATTTTATTATGATAAATATGGTTGTTATAAAATGTTTTTATTAATGATGTCATTTCATTAAATATCCATATTTGTTTTTGAAACGTTATCCTATCTATATAATCTGAAAAAATGAAATTATTAAGTAAAGATATATAATCTTTAATATTTAATTTATTTTTAATTTTCGGCAAATAATCAATCAGATTTTCATGATATAATAATCCGACACTGGTTCTATCTGTTTCATTCATTAATAAAAAATGCTGAGACATTGGATAATGCTTTTCCAATAATCTTTTAGTTATATCTTTTGTATCTTCATTATAATTTTTTTTTTGAAATATTTTTTGAAATAAATGTATATTTAAAATTTGACTATGATTCATATAAATTTCATATGATGAATTTAACTTTCTTAAATCGCCTTCTATGTATTCTAACAAATTTTTTTTTATAATATCTGAAATGTTCGGCATTAATATATTTAATATTTTTTCTATCTCGTCATTAGTTGGTTTTTTTAATTCTATTGGAGTGCATATTTTCATTATTTCTTTTATTTTTTTATCAATATGATAATTACCTATACATATAATTGGTAACATAGTCATTTGTTCTTTTTTTTGTTTATTTGTTTTTTTTGGTCTAATTAATTTTATAAGTGAATTTATCCCACCTTTATCACCATTATTCATTCCATCAATCTCATCCATAACTATAGCAATTGGTTTCTTCTTTTTATTAAACAAACTCAATACATTAATATCAGACATATTATGTTTTGTAATCATTTCTATTATTGATTTATTGCGAATATCCCCCGCATCATACAAAACTGTATCATAATTTATTTTTTTTAATATATCTCTCACAAATTGACTTTTACCAGAACCGGGTGCTCCATATATATATATACCCCGCTTTATAGTTTTATTTGTTTTATTTAATTCAAAATTATTTAAACAATCAATAAATTTTATTTCATTTTCAATTCTATTTAATAACATATTGATATTTAATTGCTCCATGTATTATTTATACGTCTCATTTTTTTATGCTTATTTTTACGAACATTATGAGTATTTTCATATGTTTTAATATGATTTCGACATTTTGTTGAATCTAATTCAATACATATTTGTTCCAAAACATCAATATATGTTTTATATTTCCAATTTTTATATTTATATTTTTTTATTTTTCTCCAATGTTCATATTTTTCTTTTATTAATAGTGAAAATATATAATCGAATCTTTTTATAATAATTTTCTTTATATAACCATCTAGAATTAATCCATTTTTTTTATATGAATATTTATTATTTGTTAATCTATATTTTATTATATTCTTCTCATAATATTTTTTACATGTAAATAATAATATATTATTTGAGATAAATGGTAATAACTCAAACCTAAGTAAGTCGGTTGGTAATAATTTAATTTTTGAAAATAAATCCATATTATATATTTTGTAATATTTTATAAAAAAAATTTATTTAATATATTTTGTAATATTTTATAAAATATATTTAATCTTTAACATCCATGATTAGGATCCCAAATACCGTCCCAATGAACTCTTTTTTCTTCCGACCATTCGCATCTCTTTTTACGATCTGTCACAATAGAACCAGTTTTTTCCCATGTTTGTATATAACCACTGGGGAATGCACCATCCAAGGGTGGATTTTTTCCTTTATATAAACATGATTCTTCGCCATCTGCACTAGTAGATGCTTCCCAATAATCGGGACATTTAGCAACCTCGGGTGGAAAAATTTGAGTTTCATAATTTCTTTTTATGATTAATGCTGTTATTGTTAACATAAAAATAAATACAACTGAGGCTATTGTTAATACTGTACTATTAAAACTCATATATAAATATTTATAATATTATTTTTTTCTTTCAATAAAATATATGAATGGTCGTGTAAATATAATAGGACATAATAATGTCGATAAATTTTTATTATATGAAACACCTAAAGTAAAAAAATCAACTGAATTTAAAAATGCTTTAGTTGGACACTTTGAAAAATCATTATTATCAAAAACTTTCTTCTCTGCAGATAATATTGATCTTTTACAAAAATTAATAATTATAGGTGTCAATAAAAAATCTAACGGTATTTACAATATAGGTTATCAAGATGAGGATGTTTTAAAAGTTATCATGAGAGCAATGTATTTACAACATTCGAGAAATTTATGTAATAATATTACAGAACAAATCCAACAATTAAATGATTTTGTTATAAAATACGCCGTTCCTCAAATTTATAATGAAGCTGAAAGTTATTTAAAATATAAACAACATGTTAGTAATTTAGCAACTCCTATAGATTTACCTAAATCTAGTTATCATTCAAACACACTTGTAATGAAACCTTTCTTTTAAAAAAAAAATAAAATTTATAATTTTTATTATTTTTACATTATATTTTTATTATTTATATAATTATTTACATGTTATAATTTATTTTGACTTTTTACCATTCTTTACCTTTATCCCCATTTGTCTACCCCTTCTTAATAATTTATATCTTTTAAATTGTATTTCGAGGTCCTTAATTTCATTTAGCCACATTTTTTCTATTGATGTATTTTTAATTATTTCCAAATCCTTCATTTTTTCATCTCTGTTTTGAAGCAATTTCTTCATATTTTCTTCTTCCACTTGTTCAATTCTCATTGTTCTTAAATATTTATATTCCTCGTCTTCATCAAATATATCATATTCACGTGTCTTCAATAATTGAATAACTTCCTCCTTTTTCTTCTTCCTTAAATCAATAATATCTTCGCATTGTTCCAATATAAATTTTGCCTTATTTGTCAATTTTTTTACAATATAATTCATATTATTAATCATATATTCCTTTCTTTTTACATAAGCCTTTTTACGAATTAAATAATAATCATCAACAATATCATATACGTTATGATATTTCTTTAAACAATGATTCGCTGTAAACAAATTCATATTTGTTAAAGATTTAGTTGTTGTTAAATTTAATGTCTTTTCAAGCATGTTAACATGTTCATTAACTTGTTTAGATAATAATTCTGGTAAAACACCGGGATAAAATTTTATTGTAAAATCTATCATAACATCTGTGCATAAATCAACTTTTTTCTTAATAACCGGTTTTTTCTTACCACCTTTTTTTGTTTTATCAGACATCAAATATTCTAAAAATTCATTATAATCCGTAGTCCATGTTCCTATTGGCAATTCCGTGATTTTGATAGTATCAGAATTAATAACATCATATTTACCTTTAATCAAATATTTATTTTTATTATCATAATTTTTAATAATTTCTCCCTTAAAACCTTCATAATACGGATGCAATTCAATATTATCATCTTTCATCGTATTATTGATTTTATTCTTTAAATATGTAGTAACATCTAGCAAATTATATGATAAACCTTCATAACTGAATCCTGTTCCAATACCCTTTCCACCATTAATTAATACAAAAGGGATAATAGGAACATAATATTCTGGCTCAACCATCATACCATCATCATCTTGATTATTTAGAATATTTTTATCCTCTTCTCTAAAAATATATCTTGTCAATGGATTTAATGCTGTGAAAATATATCTTTCACTAGCATGGTCTTTTCCACCCATTAATCGTGTACCAAATTGCCCATTCGGCATTAATACATTTATATTATTAGACCCAACATATTCTTGTGCCATACCAATAATACCTTTTATCAAACTCATTTCACCATGATGATAACCAGAATGTTCACTAATATATCCTGCCAACTGTGCAACTTTTATTTCATTTACTAAATTTCTCTTAAAACACGAAAATAATATTTTTCTTGTGCTAATTTTCCAACCATCTACCATATTTGGTATTGAGCGGTCACAATCATATTTAGAGAAATGCTTCATTTCTTTATCAACAAAATCTGTATATGAAATTTTCTTTTTATCTACATCCAATACATCATCTTTATCGTAATTTTCCAACCAATCTTTTCTATCATCAGCTCGATTTTTATCAAATACTTTAGCAATCGCATCTCCACATGTTTCATCTTTATCATATTTAAATGTAACCATTTTCTTCTTTTTAAAATATTCTTTAAACTCTTTTGATGAACTTGTTCCCAAACCTTTAAAATATTTAATACGCCAACCCTTAGCATTATTATTCTTTTCTTTCCATATATGATATTTGCTTTCTGTATAAAATGACAATTCTCTACTACCTTTTTTTGCTTTTAATATAGGTGTATTCATAAAGCCAATAAACCCATCCATCTTAATCAAATCAGGCCATTGTGTTTGAAACAAATTAATACACAATCCTTTAATATGTGCACCATCTAAATCTTGATCTGTCATAAACAGCACTCTACCATAACGAAGATGCTTTTTAATTTTTTCCATTGTTTCATATTTTTTTCCTGTTTCTAAACCCAAAATCTTTTTAATATTTGTAATTTCGGCATTATTATTAATTTTAATCTGTGAAATATCTCTTGTATTTAACAATTTTCCTTTTAAAGGAAATACACCAAACCAATTTCGGTCGTCTTTGCTTAAACCAGACACAATTCCAGCTTTAGCCGAATCTCCTTCTGATAAAATAAGAGTGCACATATGACTTTGTGTTCCACCAGCCTTATTTGCATCCATTAATTTAGGAATTCCTCGAATATTATTTGTCTTGCGACCATCGCATTTTTTCGCAGCTTTATTTGCTTTCACTTCATTTAAATTTATCGCTGCATCCATGACACCCATTTTTGCCAATTTATCAATAAACTTATCAGAAATTTCACATTTAGAACCAAACTTTGATACTGGTGTGTTCATTGTCTCTTTTGTTTGACTATCGAATGCTGGATTTTCAATTACACAATTCAAAAACAACATTAATTGTTCTTTAACTGTGATTGGTTTTACCCTAATTTTCTTCTTTTTATCAATATACGCAACCATTTTTTTTACAATTTGATTCATAATATATTCAACATGTTTACCACCTTTTTTTGTATGAATTCCATTTACAAATGACACCTGAGTAAACTCATCTAATGGACTCATACATATAATAATCTCCCATCTATCATGCGGTTTTTCATGTATTCGTTTTGTCACTGATTTTGTATCTATATACAAATCAACATATTGTTCAAATGATTTTGCTGGAAAATATTTTCCATTAAATTTAACTCTCACTGTTTTATCTGTTACTGCTGAAATATCCAATGTTCGCTTTTTCAATAAACTAAACATGTCATCGGTAAGACCTTTCATACCAAAACGTTCATAATCTGGTAACCAAGACACCTTCGTATAAGGTGTCACTTTCGTTTTTACAACCTTTGCTTTACAAATGTTTGATAAATTATTTTCAAAACGTTGAGTATATTTCAATTTTCTAATATGGTCAACTGTTTCTATTTCGCCCCATTTTGAATAAATCAATACTAATTTAAATCCAAAACCATTCTTTCCTCCAACAATTTTCTTTTCAGATTTATCATAATTAGAACCTGTTCTCAAATGTCCAAAAATCATTTCAGGAATCCATAGATTATATTCTGGATGTTTAGCAATATCAATACCATTTCCGTCATTATACATTGTAATAACACCCGTCTTTTTATCTATTGTAATTTCAATATTTTTAACAGGAATTATTTTTTTTTCTCCATTTTTAATTTTTTCATCCAAACGAATTTTATGATCACGACAATTTACAATACCTTCATCGAAACATTTATAAAATCCTGCTGTCCAAGTATATTCTGACCATTCCATAGTAGAATTTTCAGTCAACACCCAATTATGTTCATTATCTGGTTCAATACTACCAATATATGTGTCTGGAGCATCTAAAATATGCTCAATATCTGTTTTCTTTTGATACTTTTTTGCGAGCTCTTTTTTTATTTTATCACTTTTTTTACTTTCAGACATTTTAAAAGTATAATATTATTTTTTTTTAAATTATATTTTTAAATCAATTTTATTTTCGCGTTTATTTAGAAATACTTATTCTTTTTTTCTTTTGATTATATATATAATGGTTCGCAGAAATTGGAAACGTGCTTCAGACGGTGGTGTCATCGTTAACGGAAAAAAATTCGCAACTCTTGTTGGTTCTCGTGCACAAGTATGGCACGGAACTGCCTATAAAACTAATCCTGGTAAAAAAGCTCTTACCAGAAAGCATCTTATGCAAAAAAAGGATGGAAAAATTGTCTCTAGAAAAAAGAGCCAAACTGCAAAAAAACAAAAGCATCTTGGCAAATACATTGACCTTGCCCGTAGAAGAAAAGGTAAGAAATTTCAAAAAATGGCAAAGGGTATGGTTAAAACTATGAAGAATAACAAAAGGAAAGGCAGCGACACTAAAAAGAAAAGACGCCGCAGACGCCGTTAATTTTTGTTAATTAATACTATTTTAATAAAATGATTAATAGTATTAATTTAATATTTACATTTATCATACATGAGAAGAAAATCATCATTTTCAACTATATTAAAAATAATAGGATTTTCTTTATTGGCTGTTGCCGGATATAATGATTTTATTTCTTCTAATAACCGTTTTTTTCAAGACCCCTTTTTTATAGGTGCATCTATTATGGCAATTGCTTCCTTATTAACATTGGTAAACCCAGCAACATATTATATTCACACTGCCATGTTTTTCTTTATCCTTACAAAAATTATTTCACAATATACACACTCCAAACATTATACTTTCTGGGGTAAATCACATCATAATTAATCTACAATTAATTATTGATTAATTCACCTAATACAGGTAACTCATCACCAGGATTTATGAATACAACAATGTCATCTGTATTATTTCTTTGTAGTTCTTCCATCATTTCTTCCTTTCTTTGTTTTTCTTTCAAATGTTTTACATAATTTAATAACATTTCTGCTAATTCAACTCTTTCTAAGTTTGCCCGGCGAAATGCATTATCTAATTCTATATTATTTTGTCTAATATCTTCTTCATTGTATAATCTTTCTTCTATTTCTCGAATAGCTTGTCTTTCTTGTCTGTCTATTTCTATTTCCGATAACTCTTCTAATTCATAGGCAGTAAATGATGAACAACATCTTGTAAAACAAGATAATACAATGCACAAACAAATTACAAGTAATCCGTAAACCATAACATCATAAATGTCAATATTTCTCATTTTTAGATTGTCTTAATAATATTTTGTTATTCATATTTAAAAGATTTCAATTTATTTTTTTTTAACATTCTTTAAAGATTTTTTAAAGATTTTTTAAAGATTTTTTAAAGATTTTTTATATAATTTATAACATCCATAAAATATGTTTTATTCACAACTAACTCATTTTTCATTTTTTTCAAATATTGACAATATTTCTTGTATAATTTCATATTTGTTATATTTTCAATATTTTCTTTTTCTGCTATTTTATTTATTACATCTCGAATAGTCTGCTTTTTATTCCATAATACACAACTATGATTATTTATATATCTCTTATTACTTATTTTTATATATGGGTAAAAATATTCTATAATTAAAATAATTTCTTTTTCCGATGATGTTTTAATATTTGTTTGTTGTTTAAAAAAATAAAATATTTCACTAATTTCTATTACATCATTTTGTTGTTCTGTCATATTATTATTCCAAAATAAATTAAATTGTCTTGCAACCAACAACTTGTCTGAAAATAAATCTAAATAATAATTGTTAATATCAATAATTTTATTTATTTTATTAAATTTCTCATAAAATAAACCTTTTACTTCAAAAATAGATGGTATATTTTCTTCTATCAAAAATAATTCCCAAATATAATATAATTCATTTTTTGTTATATTTTTTCCATTTTCTTTACATATATTTTTTTTAGTAAATTTCTCAAGAATATCATCTTTTGTATTATTTTTTAAATATAATATTTTTTCTTTATCTTCTATCTTATGATTCAAATATTCTTCCGAATTATCATATCTTCCTGAATAATGAATCGCCACCGATATTATATTTAAAACATTCTGTTCAAGAAAATGTTTCCAAAATCTCGTATTATTAATAGACTCTTTAAAATCTAATATTCTCATTTTTAATCTAATATCTTCATAATTTAATTTTTTAGTTAAATTTTGAATATTATAATGAAAATTGCTATTTATTTTATAATTATAATAATCATTAAAACAATTATTTATATGATTTAAAAATACTTCAGAATTACTCCGCATAAAATAATACATATTTATATTTTTTCTCAAAATATTATCTCCCAAAATACATAAAAAATATTTTGCTTCTGATTTTGTTTTAAATAAAACAGGATAAAAATAATTAATAATATTTTGTATTGTATTTGAATCTGGTATTCCCGAACCAAATTTATTTGTTTTTATTTCTTTTATTATTATGTCTTTTATTTGTTGCTTTTTTGATAATAATAATTTATTTTTTGAAATTTCACTTAAAATTAAATATAATAATTCATCTTCATTAATTAATGAATAATTTAAATTATCATATTTTATAAACATCTCCGTCTCTTCTATATAATAATATTGATTCGATTCCTCATTTAAAAAATCAGAAATAAATTTCCCCTTTTCATGATTAATTTTGTTTTTATCAAAATCTTTTTTCCAACAAACAACTTCTATTGGTAATCTATCGCAAATAAAACTTGTAATTTTATCTAATACTTCTGTATTACATTTATTATCTTGATATAAACTTATTATCTGATTAATAGATTTTTGCATAATAAATTATATATATTCAATAATTCTTAATTTAATTTTAAACATCTTTTATAAAAATTTTAATAAGTATTTAAAGATTAAATTTAAAAAAATTATATATGACATCTAAAAATGTTTTAGAAATAAAAACAGTTCAAATTGCCCCATTTAGAACATTAATGACTGCCTTAAAAGATATATTATTAGAAACGAATATAACTTTTCAAAAAGATGGTATGCGTATTATAAACATGGACAAATCACACACAATTTTGGCTCATTTATTTCTCGATGCAAATAAATTTGAATATTATTTTTGCAAGTATCCAAAAATTGTAATTGGTGTAAATATGTTTCAATTATTTAAATTAATTAATTCAATTGATAATGATGATACTCTTACTATTTATATTGAAGAATCGGAATATTGTGATGGTATTGTAAATTATTTGGGTTTAAAATTTGAAAATGGTGATATCCAACAATCTAAAAATCAAAAGTTAAAATTAATTGAACCCGATGAAGAAGAATTAGAATTACCTAGTGTGCAATTTTCATCTGTTATTAACTTACCTTCTAGCGACTTCCAAAAAATTATTCGCGATTTATCTAATATTTCTGAAAGATTAGAAATTAAATCTGTCGGTAATGAATTAATTTTTAAATGTCAAGGTCCTTTCGCTAATTGCGAATTAAGTAGAACAGAAATGGACGGGGTAACCGAATTTATTCAAAAACAAAATGAAAGCACTGTTATCCAGGGAGAATTTTCACTTAAAAATCTTGGTTATTTTATTAAATGCACTAATCTTTGCAATTCTATCGAAATGTATCTTGAAAATGACCTCCCTCTTATTGTAAAATATTCCGTTGCTAGCTTAGGTGATATTAAACTTTGTTTGGCTCCTTTACCTCCTTAAAAATGAATCTATCACAAATTGTTTAAAATAATATATTATAAAAGTAAAACCTAACACTGATGCTATATTTTTTAAATAAATATATTTATTTTTTGTATATCCTATTATAAATAATAATGGACCAATTATTAATAATTCAAATAAATAAAAATATTCATTCGTCTTTTGGTAACTATAATTTCCAATATATATTATAATTACACCTAACATCATAAAAAATATATTTATTGGAAAAAACATATTCCTCATACCAAAAAATATTAAGAATGGTGTCAATGTTATTAAAAGTATTTTATGAAATAATTTGTCAATTTTAAATAATTTCATAATAATAAATCTGAAAATAAATTTTAATTTATAACTCATAACTTTTATGGTTTATGTTTCTTAAAAATACAGCCATGAAAGGGCAAGTTTTCTATTTCCTTTATTTTTTTTACATTCTGAAACTTTAATGTTGATAACCATATTTTCAATATACAAAATGATTTTTTTGGTGATACAGTTAACCCCGTTATATTATTTAATAATGCTTGGTCATTTGACAAAACATCTCCTGTTAATAAATATGAAATTTCTTTCCATACACTCGCAACATTCTTATTAACTATTTTAAATGAAAAACACCCTCCGTCACAATTTTTTGGATCTTCCCACATTGGTAAAATATTATCTCTCATTAAGAATAACATACAATTTTTAATTAATTGGTCTGGTAAACTATTATTTAATGCTATAATGTCTTCAGCATTTTCTATCTTACAAATTTTTATATAACTTTTTAATGACCAATTTGTGTCATGTGGTAAATGCGCCCATAAAACCCATTTATCAGATAAATTATGTTTCTCATGAGATTTTTCCATTTGGGGTTCTTCCATATTATAATAATAATAATATATATTTTCTTTAATATTTTTTATTAATTTAATTATACAATCTCATATTTTAATCTTAGTTGTTCTGTTTTTAAGTCTGTTGATTCTGTTGATTCTGTTGATTCTGTTGATTCTGTTGATTCTGTTGATTCTGTTGATTCTGTTGATTCTGTTGATTCTGTTGATTCTGTTGATTCTGTTGATTCTGTTGATTCTGTTGATTCTGTTTTTGATTCTGTTGATTCTGTTTTTGATTCTGTTGATTCTGTTGCTAATTTAATTTTTTGTTCATTTGTTAATGTAAACATATTAATATCTTCTGTCATAATATTAATTGAAAAATCATCTTGCAAATCTTCATTAAATTTTATCTTAAGTAATTTTTTTAAAAATAACTTTGATAATATAATATTTCCTTCTACAAAATATTTCTGCATATCATAAGTAATATCATATACTTTATCCGTATTTTTTCCATTTACCAATTCTATATTTAAAAATATTTTCATATTTGATAATAATTCATTTCTTAAAAATTTAATAATTTCTTCTAAATTATTATTTATTAAATCTTTTCCTTCTATTTCTTTAAACATTTCTTTATTTTCAATAAAAAATTTTACACTATCCCTTTCAGCATATTCTAATAAAATTTCATGCATCGATGTTATTTCATTATCTTTAATTTTTAATTTAAAAATATTAAATTTATTATCTAACATAACATGTAAATTACATTTAAATTTTTCAACATCGTCATCATCGCTATCACTATCACTATCATAATAATAATCTTTTATCTTAAAATATTTTTCATAAGTTTCATTAGAAAGTCTTTTCGCTTTATAAAATTTTGATAAAACACCCAACACATGTAAAAATAAATATCCTTGAAAATCTTCAATATTTTCTATTTCTTTTTTATTAATTTTATCTAATATTGTTAAACAAAAAATAGAAACATAGCATATGGTTGCATAATATATAAACATTAACATTTATATATTATTGTTATTTAATTATTTAAATATTTTTAAAAAATTATAAAATTATTACATATTTTTATACATATTTTTATACGTAATTTGCTAAACGCTGGTCTCTTATATGAGGTATACTTACTGGACGGTCCATATTTGTAGCCCCTCTATTAGCATCATCATCTAACTTTATTTTATAAAATGGATTTTCTTTTTTATCACATTTACCACATTCACCACCCTTTTCACCACCCTTTTCACCACCATGTTCATGATATAATATTAAATCTCGTTGTGTTTTTTCTTGTCCATTCGCCCTAACCAAATTACCTGTTTTTGGATCTAAATTAAATACAAATAACAACATTGTTACAATAACAGTCATCAAAATAAAAGGTATAAATACTATTATCCATGATAATATCCCTAAACCTGCATTACATAAATAATTTAACATAAATGTAAAAATAATAGTAACTATCATCTTTATCATCGCTGTATTAAAAAATCCCTTGACCGTATCTATCATTATTTGAGATATTGAAAAAATTAAATATATTAACGCTGGTGTGCATATTCCTCCTCCAAACATAATTATATATAATATACATAATATTATTATTCATTCTATATTATAATTGGGACTCCATTTACATAATGACCTACTACATCTCCTACATCGCCATCTTCTAAATATTCATAAATATCTCCAATTTTTTTATCATTATTTCCATAATATTTATTTCCTTCTATTTCTATTTCTTCTACTTCTTCTTCATCTTCCTCTTCTTCATCTTCTTCTTCTTCCTCTTCTTCCTCTTCTTCCTCTTCTTCCTCTTCTTCCTCTTCTTCTTTCTCTTCTTCATCTTCTTCTTTTGCTTCTCTTATTTGTGTATTATCTTCCTCTTCTTCCTCTTCGGCGTCATCTGCTTCATCTGCTTCCTCTTCTTCCTCTTCTGCCTCCTCTTCTTCTGCCTCCTCTTCTTCTGCCTCTTCTGCCGCCTCTTCTGCCGCCTCTTCTGCCTCTTCTGCCTCTTCTGCCTCTTCTTCCTCTTCTTCCTCTTCCTCTTCTTCCTCTTCCTTATCTTCTTTGTCTTCTTCGTCTTCTTCCTCTTCTTCGTCTTCTTCCTCTTCTTCGTCTTCTTCCTCCTCTTCTTCCTCCTCTTCTTCCTCGACACTGCTGACATCATTTCCATCCATTAATTCATGGATATTAAATGATGTTAACTTTAGTTTTTCCTGCATTTCATCCATTTGTTTTTTTCTTTTTTTTTCTAAATCTTGCTCAATTTCTTTTACAATTATTTCCTCATTTATAATATCCGCTGATGATTTTACATCTTTTTCGCTAACCTCCAATAATATATGTTTTTCTTCATTCTTTTTTGAATCACCATTATTATATTTAGAACAATTTCCCAATAATTCTTTTAATTTTTTATTTTCCTCAACCACCTTTTCATTTTCATCTTTTAACTGTTTTACATAAGGTATTTCAAGTAAAATTGTTTCTAATCCTTTTTTTTCTTCTTGTATTTTATTCATAACTTGCGCTGCAGATGACAGGTGTTTACTAAGAACACCTGATATTTCCTCTACTATATCATTAACACATAAAGAATTCATTTCACTCATTAATATAATATTTAATTATATTCCGTTTAATATCCTTTTTTAATATATCTGTCATTTTTATATGAATTCTATTCAAAAAGATTCTATTTTAAAAATAGTTATGTCTCAAACTAATTATGATAAAGATACAGCCGAACAAAAATTACAAGAATGGGATAATGATTTTATAAAGGTTATTAAAGAATTTTTAAATCCAAATTTTGAAGAAAAAGAAAGAAAAGATAAAGAAGCAAAAAATAAATTCGTATCTTTAAATCAAGGTATTATGAATGAACTTAGAAAATTTAAAGATAAACAAAATAAAAACTATGATTCTCACAAAAAAATTAAAGACTATCTAAAAAAATCTCAAGAAGTTGAAGAACTTAATCACCATTTAAGTGAGCAAGAAAAAGTTAAACAACGAATGTTAAAAAAACAAACCAATAAATTGGAAAGTATTCCTGAAAATAATGCATCCGCTGAAAATAATGAACCTGAAAATATCTTTTTATAATTTTAAGAAATATTCAAAACCATATTTCTTAAAAAACATTAAAACTATTTTTTAGTATTGCTGTTTTTGTTTTAAATTTTTCCTTACTTTTTAGTGTATATTTACTACTTAATTTTTTCTCATTTTGCGATGCTATATTATTTAAAATATTTGGTATTTCATTATTTTCTTCATAAATTTCAGGCAATATTTTAGCCATTGGTTTATTAATTACCATGATTAATCTATCGTTTTTTAATAATTTTCTATATTCTTGTATTGTTAAATTACCATAAAATTTATCTAATGTATAAAAAGGTGACGGTGCTGGTTTAATATTTTTTTCATAATCATATATTTTCCCATAAATATTATTTAATAATGCATAACGGTCCCACATTGTTGACGTATCTATTTTTTCATTTTTTAAATATGATACAGCACATTCTGGACTACAAAAACAGCCATAAACTTCTATTTTGTCTTCAACATAATTTTTCGGAATATATATTGCCGGATTATCAAAACTACATGTGCACCAAAAACAATTAGATTCCTTTTCCGATACATTCTTCATTCTTAAATTATGTTTTAAAGCATTTAACTTTGTCCATACATCCTTTATATTTATCTTTTCTTCTTCTTTTGTATCTACATTTTTTACTTCTTCCTTCACATTTATTATATATTGTTGTTTTTCTTCTTTCTGTTCTACTTGTGATAATAATTGATAATTTAAATTTGTAACATCATCAATATTATATGCTTCTGGATTTTCAATGTTTGGTTCATATTTTATACTGGTTATATCATCCTTTAAAACATCTTTACTAGATACTTTCAAATGCATAATAATATTCGGAACATATTTTTCAACCTTCTTTTTTTTTGCATCTAATTTAACTATTTTGCCTCCTTTCGGTTTTCTTCCTCTTTTCTTTGGTGGTGGTTTTACCGTGTCCTCTCCTTCTTTCTTTTTTTTAGGCTTTCTTCCTCTTTTCTTTGGTGGCATTATAAAGATTATAAGAATGTATTTCAAAATTATTTTAAATACTTTTCTTAATTAGTTTTCTTGGAATTACTAATAAGGGTGATTTTTACTTTATTTTTATCGCTTCCATCCTTTCTTTCCATGTTTCCCTCTGTAAGACACTTCTTCTGGTATTTTTTACCTCTTGTTTTCTCCTTTCTATTTCCTCCTTTTCTTTTGCTGCCTTTTTCGCCCTTTTCATGGCCGCTTTTTTCGCCTTTTCCACCCTTTTCATAGCCGCTTCTTTTGCTGCCGCTTCTTTTGTTGCTGCCCTTTTCGCCTTTTCTTTTTCCGCCTTCTCTTTCGCGGCCCTTTCCATCTTTTCTTTTGCCATTTTTTCTATCTTTTCTTTTGCCGCTTTTCGTTGTTTTTGTCTTTCCTTTTTTCCTCCTGTCTTCGGTTGTGTTGATTTTTCTAATAGTGTCTTTAATTGTTCTTTTGTTGTTACTCCTAGTTTTTTTAATTGTTCTTTTGTTTCATTAAGTTTTTTTTTTTTACCCTCTAAATCTTCTTCTGCCATTTGTTTTTCTATTTCTCGCATTTCTTTAATTAATTTTTTTATTTTGTTAAATCTTTCTAGTTCCAGCTCCCTCTTTTTTTTTTTTTGTTCTATTAGTTTTGACCTAGCAGCTTCCCACAACGCTCTTTTTTTCCCCTCTTCAATCGTTTTCCTGGATGCTATGGGTGTTGTATGTGGGCTTTTTACCAGTGCCGGCTGAGGGGGGTGTGGCTGTATCGGCGGCTGCTG
>Ga0209632_10000197_pt1 | contig 62626 bp, 55 predicted proteins | sample COG_10_FD_184754 | JGI IMG/M metagenome (GOLD analysis project Ga0209632, IMG submission 184754) | Pelagic Microbial community sample from North Sea - COGITO 998_met_10 (SPAdes) (version 2) | ecosystem: Environmental > Aquatic > Marine > Neritic zone/Coastal water | place: Helgoland, sampling...
ATGATCCAGACCCTACCAAATAATTTTTAAAGAAAATAAAATCAATTGAATTATAAAGAAACGCTATTTTTTATTGCAAAATGTTTGACCATTGCATTGGAGGGTAAAAACAGAGACAAAATAGAGCTTATTCTTAAAACAACCGATGTGGATTGGGATGCTGTTGTAAAAGTAAGTACAGCCCATTATGTGTTTCCGGCATTGTATTGTAATTTTAAAAGAGCTGATTTTTTAAAATACCTTCCCGCTGATTTGGTTAATTATATGAAACATATAACCGATTTAAATAGAGACAGGAACAAACAAATAATTTCGCAAGCACAAGATTTAAATACACTTTTATTAAACAATAACATTACTCCAATATTTTTAAAAGGGACTGGAAACCTTTTAGAGGGATTATATGATGATATTGCCGAAAGGATGGTCGGAGATATTGATTTTTTGTTATCCAAAAAAGATTCTTCCAGTGCATTTAAAATCTTAAAAAGTAATAATTACTATACTGCTGAAAATCTTCTAAATAATCCTCCTGATCATAGGCATTTTCCAAGATTAGTCAAACAAGAAAATATAGCAGCAGTTGAAATTCATAAAGAAGTTACCATAGAAAAACACAGAGATGAATTTAATTATAAAATAATTAGTGAAGATGCTCAACAAATAAATGATTTTTTAGTATTGAACTTTGAAAATCAATTATCACTTTCTATTATAGCAAGCCAAATCAACGATTCTGGGTTTAATCTTAAAAAAATTTCATTAAGAAACGCATATGACGTTTTTCTATTATCAAAAAAAGTTGATACTAAAAAGGCTATTTCAAAGTTTACTAAGTTAAATTACCCGTTAAATTGTTTTTTAGCAAATTGTAAGCTTGTTTTTGGAGATTTAGAATCTTTAAAATATAATAAAACAGAAGAAGCAGAAAACTACTTGAAAGCATTTAATAAATCTCTTTACAGAAGTAAATCAACAATAAATTTTAAATTGATTAGGATTAATTTATACAGGAAGTTTGGTAAATTTTGTAAATCCATTTTTAATAGTGAATATAGAAAGTGGTTATTAAATAGAATAAAAAGAAAAATACAGACTTAATATTATACTTTTTAAAGAAAAAACATCACCAAATAACTCCCGCCTGTTGCATAAATAAATCGGCCAGTGCATCTTTGTTTTGATGCGTCCCTATATAAGTCAGAAAAGTACTTTCTTTAGAATGTCCTGTAATATTCATAAGTAGCGGCGTTTCAATTTTCCCGTAATAATTAGATGCAAAAGATCTTCTCATAATGTGTGAGGTCACAAATTCATACTTTGGCGCATTTACAATTTCTTTTCTACGAGTCTTTGGGTTGTTCTTAAACCCACTAACCAATTCATCAATTCCAGTCATTCTGCAGAGTAGTTTTATCTGTTTATTGAATGCTACTTGAGATATTTTTTTAGGAAATTCATTTTCTAGAATTTCAATAACTAGTGGATCTACCACACCAACCGTCACCGATTTACTCGTCTTTTGTTGAATTAAATCTATATACAATCCAATAGGTGCTTTTCTAAGATTATTAGGGTTCAATTTTAGTAAATCTGATACCCTCTGCCCAATACAAAGCCCTATCAATAACCAACTATAACTATCTGTATATTCTTCAGGAATATGCTGTAATTCCTTTAAAGCTTTTATCTCTTTTGGATTTAAAATATGAAGAATTCGATCGGAACTTTTCTGTTTAAAAGACTCTATATAATTGGAATAAGGATGTACTTCCAACCCACTTTTTTCAGCATCACGCAGAATAATCTTCAATAATTTTAAAAGTTGGCCACAGTAATTATCACTATACTGCTTCTCAATTTTTAGAAAATGAGTAAAAGATTCGGCGGTATATTTATCAATAGAATTCAAATACAATTTCTCTGATTTCTCAAACTCATAGGCTTTTACTATTCGATAAAGCGATTTATAAGTCCGAATGGTATTATATGCCAAGCCCACCGTTCCATAGCCTTGAACTCTTTTTGTAGCAGAATTGGAAATAAATGACTTTAAATACTGTGAAAACAAAACGGAATGTTCTATTTTTGAGTGTGTAGAAAAGCTCTTAATTTGAGGTTTTTTATAAAAATTAACAGACATATAACATATGTTATTTTAATTATTTAACATAGAAATAACTTGTGTAAATTTATCATATAACAAATTAATGACTAAATTTTAACAATATTTCTTATTTAAATATACGTTATTTATTTAAAATATAAAATCTAAAACACTTGTTTTTAAGGTGTTAAATCAATTTATTTTTGAAAAGACTACGGACTGTAGTCTTTTTATAAATAAGTTAGAAGAACGTACAAATCTACATGCGTTTTATGATTTAATTGGTGTTTAATCAAAAAGCCTAAAAATCTGATAAAATAGTCACTTAAGTGCTTATGTATTCACTTATTACAAATAGTTTTAGCACTCACAAATTCAATCACTAATATCCTATTTTTGCAACTTATAAATAGCTATTTATGTCTTACAAAAAAACCAATTTTTTAGGTGTAACAGTCCTTGGACTGCTTCTAAGCTCCTGTGTGTCCAATAAAGATTTACTTTATTTTGGCGATGCCAATATGAGCCAAAGCACCCCCATTAGCTATACCAGCAATGCGCTACAACCCAATGACATCCTAGACATTAAAATTGGTGCTTTGGTACCCGAAACGGCCATTCCCTATAATAACCAAACAACGGGCTCTAATTCACAATTACAAAACATAGACCTCTTAAAACTAAATGGGTATTTGGTTGGTATCGATGGAGCTGTTGTACTGCCAATTTTGGGAAAAATTGAGGTGGTCAACAAATCCATCGCTTCCTTGGAACAGGAACTAATTTCAATATTGGAAGACGGCCAGCATTTAGTAAGCCCATCAGTGAGCGTCCGTCTTTTAAATGCAAAAGTGACTGTTTTGGGAGAAGTTGGACGCCCAGGCACCTATACCTTCACAGAGCAGTTTATTAGCCTCCCACAAGCACTAGGCTATGCAGGTGATTTGAATATCAATGGCAAACGAACAGATGTGTTACTGATACGGGAACAGGCAGGCCAGCGACGTATTTCTCAGATAGATTTAACGACGACCAACTGGATGAATAATCCGGAGTACCGGATTATGCCCAATGATGTGATTGTAGTGAACCCTAACAACGCCAAAGTAAAAAGTGCGGGGATTATTGGAAACGTCTCTACGGTGGTCAGCGTTCTCTCGGTCCTATTGAGCATTACTATATTACTAACACGCTAAGTCAAAAAAATGAACGAATCTCAATATACAAATGCTTTACAAGACGAACCGATAGATTTTAAGTTGATGTTTGTAAAATACCTAAACTTTTGGCCTTGGTTTTTACTGACTGTGATGATCATGCTCTCATCCGCTTATTTTTACCTTAGGTATACCGAAACGGTTTATAGCTCCGAAGCAAAAATAAAAATTCTTGACGCCCAAGAAAACAATGGCCTGTCTTTTGATGTCACAAGTATTTTTAAGCGCTCAAATGTGGTCTTAGAAAATGAGATCGCTTTGCTAAGTTCTTACCACCTTATGGAAGATGTGGTCGAATCATTAGACCTAAACGTTCACTATTTTCAAACAGGTAAAATCAATACACGTGAGGTCTTTAATTCTCCGATTAGAGTGGCGCACAACGGTAGTAAAGATTCTTTGAGCCGTACACTGAGTTTTGAAATTAAAATAACGTCCAACGGCTATGAAATCTCCAATACAGACACAGATGAAACCATTTCAACCACTAGTTTTTGGTTTGAAGGCAGCTCAAAAGGGTTCCCAATAAGCGTCAGCCCGCGACAAGGAACACAACTAGACAACCTACCCACTGGAGTATTCAACGTTGCCATAACGACGATAAATCAGTCTACCAGTCAATTAAGAAAAAATGTTTCAGTCCTTCCAGATGGAAAAGAAAGCGATCTTTTGATTCTTAGTTTAAAAAACACAAATGGACCGAGAGCCCAAAGCATTCTCAATACACTCATTTCGGTCTATGAAGCGGACGGCATCAAAGACCGTCAAGAAGTTTCTAAACGCACCATTGAATTTGTAAATGAACGTTTTGAGTATTTAATTAAAGACCTAGACTCTATTGAAAAAAATAAAAAAGACTACAAAAAAAATAACAACATAAGCTTTTTCGAAGCAGATGCGGGGGTATCACTTCAAACCAAAAGTATTAAAGATGAGGCCTTATTCACTATTGAAACACAGCTACTTTTATCAAATATACTAAAAAAGACCCTTAGCAACTCCGATGAATTTCAATTACTACCCGCAAATATAGGAATAACGTCTACCACTATTAATCTGTTAATTGAAGAGTATAATACGGGAGTTCTGGAGCATGAAAAACTAAAAACCAGTGCAGGAGCTAATAACCCCACCGTGAGGCTTTTAGACGCTAATATCTTAGACTTAAAAAATAATATTTCTAGCTCTATTAATGGCTATATACAGCAATTACAAACCACCTTAACGCAAAGTACTGCAGCATTTAAAAAAGCAAATAGAAACTTTGCACTGCTTCCGGAAAAAGAGAATGCCTTGCGTAAAATTGAACGCAATCAGAATCTGAAAGAAAATTTATATTTACTTCTTCTAGAAAAACGAGAGGAGGCTGCTGTGTCCTATGCCGTGATCGTCTCCAACGTTAAAGTGATTGACTACGGTATTACAAACCCAATTCCCGTAGCACCAAAACGACAAGTTATTTACTTAGGGGCCTTAGTATTAGGACTCCTACTTCCTTTTGGAGTGGTTTACCTGCTGTTGACCTTAGATACCAAAGTTAGAAACAAAGAAGATCTTTTAAAAGGAATCAAAGAGCTGCCCTTACTGGCTGAGATTCCCTATATCGAAGATGCCAAACTATTTTTAAATAGCAATGAGAATAGTTTTTTCACTGAGTCTTTCCGCATTCTTACCACTGGAATTGATTTTGTATTGCCAAAAAAAGAAAAGGGCGCACAGGTTATTTTCTTTACCTCTTCCATTAAAGGAGAAGGCAAATCATACACGGCCGTGAATACCAGTTTGGCCTATGCCAGTGTTGGTAAAAAAGTGCTTCTAGTGGGTTGTGATTTAAGAAACCCTCAAGTGCATAGCTATTTTAACTTAAATAAAAACCAAAAAGGTTTATCTAATTACCTGAACGACTCCACTATTAAAGCAGTAGATTGTGTGCTTGAAAATGACCTCAAAAATAAACGACCTGTAGATATTGTACTTTCAGGACAAATTCCACCAAACGCCACTGGTTTGTTAAAAAACGGACGTTTTGAAACCTTTTTAGAAGAACTAAGTCCACTCTATGACAATATAATCATTGATACAGCGCCTATTTTACTCGTAACAGATACCGTTACTATCGCTAAATACTGTGACTTATTAGTATACCTTGCCAAAGCAGGGCATACCGATAAAAACCTATTACAAGTCCCTGTTGAGCTTGTGAAAGATCAAAAAGTGGCTAATATTGGAATTATCCTAAATGCTGTTGGTAAAAATGCATCCTATGGGTATGGCTACGGCTACGGCTACGGCTATAATTATGGTTATGGCTATGGCTACAAAGAGCAGCAGAAAAAGCAAAAATGGTATCAATTTAAATCTAACCCTTAAATTTTAATTTATTTAAAAAAGCCTCCCACGATTATCGTGAGAGGCTTTTTTTTTGGAGTTGAAGGAAAACTAAAAATCAAAATGTAATAACTAAATAAATTCCCTATTTTTGAGATCTAGAAAACAACCCATGACCAAACAAAAAGCAATTATCGTTAGTGGCTATTTTAACCCCTTGCACAAAGGGCATATTGAGTATATAAATTCTGCCAAATCCTTGTCAGACGCCTTATTTGTGATTGTGAATAATGACGAGCAACGCGCATTGAAAGGCTCTAAGGAGTTTCAAGAGGAAACAGAACGGTTGCTTATTGTGAGCAATCTAAAAGCGGTTGATCATGCCCTACTCTCCATTGATTCGGACCGCACGGTTTGTGCTACGATTGCCAAGATTGCCAAAACATACGGAGAAACCTATGCTCTGGCTTTTGCCAATGGTGGCGATCAAGACAATCAATCAATTCCAGAAGCAGCGATTTGTAAAAAACTAGGCATCGCCTTAATGGATGGTCTGGGCGATAAAATTCAATCTAGTAGCTGGTTATTGAAAAAATAAAAAGAAGCTTGCTCTAAAAACACCTATCTTTACGTTTATTTTATTGAAATAAATTTCAACAACATGGGGTTCATACCATTTTTCAAGCATAGTCATTATTTAAAAGTACTTCTTTTTATTACTTTAGTGAGTAGCGTACATACATCCTCTGCTCAAGTAGAATTAAAGGCCAACCTGCCCTTGGCAGCCGTGCTAATACCCAATGTAGGGGTTGAATTTCAAGTGGGTAAAAAAACAAGTTTACAATTGGATGTGTTGGGCTCTTTTTGGGACTCTATAGACGGGGATCCTTTACAAATCACTCAGACATTTTTAGAATTTCGATATTACCAAAACAATAATACCTCGGGCTGGTTTGTGGGAGGACACCTAGGGTTTGGAATGTTTACCTTTCAAAAACCGTATGATTTTATTATTTACGACCACTACAGCAATGGAGAAAACCCAGACCCAGCAGATGGCACTTTCAAATCTGGACGTTCAAGCTTTCATGGCCTCTCGATAGGGTACAAAAAACGCTTTAATGACCGCTGGGCCTTAGAAGCTTTTATAGGAGGTGGCTATACCATGTCATGGTATAAAGGGTATGACGGGATGGAACGTACCGATGTAGGGGAAGATAATTACAGAGACTTTAATGGCAGTGGTGAAGTGGTGTTATATAGAGGCGGGCTAATGCTTACCTATACACTAAAACCATACAGCAGTGCTAACAAATTATAATCCTACTACAAAAAACCAGTTTCTTATTGCAAAGCTGATACCAAAAACAAATCCCTGGTATTTATAAAGCCATTATTAAATCTATTTAGTCGATTAAAACAAATAATTATCAATTGTTACAAAGAAGTTGCTTATTTATATTTAGACTTTCTGAAACATTAAATTTGTGACTCAAGATCATAAGATTTAATATGACAGACTCAGATTTTAATTTGTATGCAGACGAAGAATCCATTGATATTAAAGGGGAGTTTTTTAAATACCTCAAATTCTGGCCTTGGTTTCTATCCACAGCTTGCATTGCCTTATTAGGGGCTTTTGCATATCTTCAATACACAAAACCTGTGTATGTGACAGAAGCTATTATTAAAATTATTGATGAAGATGAAGCAAGTGGATTAGACTTCAATATTAAAAGTATTTTCAAAAGATCTACTGTTGTTTTAGAGAATGAAATTTATGTATTTAACTCATATCAACTCAATTCAAAAGTTGTTAATAAATTAAAACTTAACATTCGTTATTTTCAAACCAATAGTTTCGGCAGCAACGAAATCTTTACTCCTGCGTTTGAAGTGTCTTATGCCGCTCATCCAGACTCACTGGTTGAGAATTTAATATATGAGTTGAAAATAACTAAAAATGGTTATGAGATAACAGATTCCGAGTCTGAAGAAAGCTTCACCACTTCTGGGTATAGCTATAAAGGAACTGAAAAGGGATTTCCAATAAACATTACACCCCTAGCTAAAATAGATGCCTCTGTCCTTGAAAACCCAAACTTTAGTGTACAAATAAATACTGTATTAAATACGGCTACAGCCCTCAAAGAAGTTGTAGAAATTAATGTGGAGGGAGAGGATAATGATGTTCTGCTCTTAAGCTTAATAAGTAATAACGGAGGAAAAGCCAAATCCATACTCAACGCCTTAATCGCCGAATATGAAACAGATGGGATTAACGACCGTCAAGAAATATCTAAAAGGACAATCGAATTTGTTAACCAGCGTTTTGAGTTTTTATTGAAAGAACTGGATTCTATTGAAGACACTAAAAAGAATTACAAAACCTCCAATAACATCAGTTTTATAGAGGCTGATGCCGGTATTTCTATTCAAAATCAAAACCTAAAAGAAGAGGTCTTATTTAATATCGAAACCCAAATTTTATTGTCTGACATTTTAAAAAACACACTGATTGATGATGCTGGGTTTCAATTATTGCCGGCCAATATTGGAATTGAAAACGCTAGTACTAATCAACTTATTTCAGATTATAATACCGCCTTATTAACCTATGAAAAGCTAAAAACCAGTGGAGGGGCAAACAACCCCACGGTGAGTGCATTGGAATCCAACATCAATGAGCTTAAAAACAACATCTCTAGATCAGTTAATGGCTATCTGCAACAGCTACAAACCACTCTAAACCAAAGTAAAGCCGCTCAGCAAAGAGCAAACTCGGCTTTTGCGATGCTTCCGGAAAAAGAAAATATACTTCGGAAAATAGAACGACAGCAAAACTTAAAAGAAAAGCTATACATCATTCTACTGCAAAAAAGAGAACAAGCGGCGGTGGAGTATGCCGTGACCGTTTCTAATGTAAAAGTCATTGATTATGGGATTACAAACCCCATTCCTGTCGGACCAAAAAAGAAAATCATTTACTTAGGCGCACTACTTGTGGGGCTTTTGACTCCGTTTGGAGTGATTTACCTGATGTTTCTATTAGACACTAAAGTGCGCAGTACTAAAGAGCTGGTAAAAGCCCTAAAAGAGCTGCCACTAATTGCTGAAATACCACAATTTGAAAAAAACAAACTGTTTTTGGACCCCAACGAAAACACCCCTTTTACAGAATCATTCCGGATTTTAACCACTTCGATCGATTTCTTAATACCTAAAAAACCCACAACGGAAGCACAAGTAATATTTTTCACTTCTTCTATTAAGGGTGAAGGGAAAACTTTTAATGCGATCAATACAGCCTTAGCGTATGGAAGTATTAATAAAAAAGTATTAATAGTAGGAGCTGACTTAAGAAACCCTCAGCTACATAGCTATTTTGGAATTGATAAAAATCAAAAAGGACTGTCGTTATACTTGAATGATCCTGAAATGAAAGCAGCAGATTGTATTTTAAAAGAAAGCAATTCTAAGAAATTACCTATTGATATGGTGTTGTCTGGAGCCATCCCACCAAATGCATCAGCACTTCTAAAAAATGGTAGATTTGAGCACTTTATTACAGAAATGAAACCCCTCTATGATTACATTATATTTGATACTGCTCCTATATTGCTTGTAGCAGACACCAGCCTAATTAGTAAGTACTGTGATTTTATGGTCTTCCTTACTAAATTTGGGCATACAGAGAAATCACTGCTAGAAATACCTGCTAATCTATCCAAAAGTGGAAAAGTGAATCATATTGGGGTCATATTTAACGGGATTGGAGAAAAATCAGGCTATAAATATGAATACGGCTATAACTATGGGTATGGATATGGGTATGGAGTGTCTGAACAAAAATAAGTTACATTCTTCTAAAAACAACTCTGTTTAAAATATTGAGACTGTACCAATACTAATTTTAGGACTGTCATCTAAAACCATAAAACTGAACAATCCCTAACAAAAACCTAATCTAATCCTTACAGCCTTTTTGAATAATACGCCCGTTTTAGTATCAGATATTACAAAAACAAAACAGTTGCATATAGCAATTCACAAGGTTATTTAACATCTTTTTGTGAAATTCATCTATTTTATTACATACTTTTGTGGCTGTTAAAACCAAAACAGCGACCCATTGATGATTTATAAATCCAAGACTATACTTTTTTCTTTGTTCGCGTTTATTGCCTTACAAAACTGTAAAGAAGCTTCCAAAAGCAATTCCAGTCCAGGGCCAGAACTATCTGAAATTACAAAAATTAAGAATAACCCCCCAGAAGCTAAACTTAGTATTAATAATTACATGCCCTCGTCGCTTTCAGACTGGAGCACTTTAACCGATCTTACAAAAGCAATTACAGACATTTCTGACGGAAAATACCAGCTTTTTGAAGATACAGAAGAGGCTTTAAAATCCTTGTTTTCAAACCTAGAATCCGATATCCCAAACACTTTAAATACTCCTAGTATTTTGGCTCGTTTTAAGGTCTTGGAGACTTTGGCATATAAATTGAGAATAGAGTATGGTATTGATCAAAATAATTCAATTGAATTTGATCCTGCTAAAGAGTCTTTAGTTGAAGCCTACTCAAATTTAATGTTTCAAATATCTAAAACACTAGAAAAAGAGTCACAACTTATCTCTAAAACTAAGTAGTTTAGCTATTTTTTAATTTAAAAAAATATAACAACAACTAATAACCAATAAGTACTAATAAAGAGCTAAAACTCTTTTTTATTAAATTTCAATTTAACCATGAAAAACTACTTTTTACTGTTAGGACTTTGCACTTTATTAGGGGCCAATGCCCAAATAGAATTAGAAACTCCCTGGATGAAAGAACTTAAATCATCACAACGGGGTCCATTAACTTATGATGCTATAGTTAGTGCAGGGAATGCATATTGGGAAACACACAATAAAGAGGCCAAGGGAAGTGGTTACAAACCCTTTAAACGCTGGGAAGCTCATTGGGAAAATTATGTTGATGTCAATGGGTTTTTACCGTCTACAATAGAAATGTGGAACAGCTGGGAACAAAAAACATTTAAAAAACAGTTACGCACTACTAGTTCTGCAGCTATGACAGACGAGAGTGATTGGTACTCTCTGGGTCCGGTAGATTTTATAAACCGTTCTACAAATTACTTGAATTTAGGACGTGTAAACTGTATTATTATGGATCCAAACAACTCCAACACTATGTATGTAGGGGCACCAGGTGGGGGTATTTGGAAGTCTATAGATGCAGGGATAACCTATGTACCCCTGACAGATAACCTTCCACAAATAGGAGTCTCTGGAATTGCAATTGACCCAAATGATAGTAACATAATTTATATTGCTACTGGAGACGACGATGCAAACGATACCTACAGCGTTGGAATATGGAAATCTACCAATGGCGGGGCGAGCTGGGAGCAAACAGGGCTGAACCCTTCCAATTCTCCGGGCAGAACTTCAGAAATTTATATCAACCCAACAGACTCCAACATGTTATGGGTGGTTACAAGTAATGGGGTTTACAAAACCACAAATGGAGGAACAAATTGGGTCATCACTCAGTCCGGGGATTTTAGAGATTTGAAAGTAAACCCTTCAGATCCGAACATAATTTATGCGACGACAAATTCGCAGTTTTTTAGATCCACTGATGCAGGTGATAGTTTTACTCAAATTACTTTAGGACTTCCATCATCAGCTGGACGCCTAATTATAGATGTGACCCAAGCAAATGGAGCCTATGTATATGTAGCAGCCGCTACAGAGGGCTATGACTACCAAGGAATCTATAGATCCACAAATAATGGCTTGGCATTCACCCAAATGGCTAATACAACAGATCTTTTTGACGGGGTGTCACAAGCATGGTATGATTTTGCACTCGGGGCTTCCAATACCAATCCGGATGAAATATATGTTGGTGTCTTAAATATTTGGAAATCTGAAGACGGAGGGGATTCATTCTCTCAAATCAATGATTGGGGCACTAGAAACGCTTCTTATACCCATGCAGATATTCATTTTATTCGAGATTTTGATAACGGATTATTTGTAGGTTCGGATGGCGGTGTGTTTAAATCTACCGATAGTGGCACTTCTTTTGAAGATTTGACTGTAGGCCTATCAATCACCCAATTTTACAGAATATCAGTATCAAAACTAGACTCCAATAAAATTGCTGGAGGAGCACAAGATAACGGAGGTTTTGGATTTGGTGGTCAATGGGCTAGTTGGCATGGAGGCGACGGAATGGAGGGGGTCATTGACCCCAATAACGACAGCTTATATTATGGTTTTATGCAAAGGGGTCAAAGCCTGTTTGTGAATGATAATTCTGGGCTTCCAGGGAGCACCTCTGGATATAACGGACCAACAACCGGCAATTGGATTACCCCACTTTCAATAAATAAAGACAGTGAGGTTTATGCCGGATATAGCAGTCTGTATAATTTTAACCAGGGTATCTGGACCGAAGTATCTCCAAGTTTTGGAACAAATATTGACGTTTTAGAACTAGACCCGATTAACTCTGATATTATCTATGTTGGATTGAACGCAACCCTTCAAAAAAGTACCGATCACGGACTTACCTTTTCTACCGTAACAAACTTTTCTAATAATATCACATCGATTGAAGTAAACAACTCAGATAATACGGTTTTATATGTAACCACTAGAGGGAATAACGGAAACGTATACAGATCAATTAACCAAGGGGATAGTTTTACGGACATTACAGGCTCGCTGCCTAATGTGGCCAAAAATATTATAAAACATCAAAAGAATACCTCTGACAATGTGCTTTATCTAGGTACTAGTTTGGGTGTTTACCGATTTAATGACAATGACAATGACTGGGAAGCTTTTGATACTAACTTACCTAATTCAGATGTAAGAGATTTAAGCATTAACAGTATTGATAATAATATCACAGCAGCCACCTATGGAAGAGGCGCTTGGAGAAGTGAACTCGCTGTTTCAGAAGTTGCGGCAAATGACATCCAACTTGTTGGGGTAGAAAATCCACTGTCTACACAAGTTAATTGTGGGGATATCTCTCCACAACTAAAAGTAAAAAACAATGGGCAAAACACCATAAGCAACGTGGATATCGTCTATACTGTTGATGGTGGTGAGCAAGTTTCATCAAGCTGGAGCGGAAGTATTATTTCTGGAGACAATGCCTTTATTGATTTGGACACGCTTGAGCTTAGTAGAGGTCTACACACCCTAAACGTAACCACTACTATAGTAGATGACTTTTTTAGTTCCAATAACAATGTAGAAATAATTTTTTATGCCAACGACCTCGGAACTGCTCAACAAGTTAATACGTTTGAAAACGTTGAAGATGCCCTTATTGTATTGACTGAAACTGGGGATGATATATGGGAGCTTGGAGTCCCAAGTGGGGCACTACTTAACAGCGCTGCCTCACCCGTAAATGTGTATGCAACCAATTTGGATGGAAATCATGGGGATCAACAAAAAGGGTACCTGGTATCTCAATGCTATGATTTGACTAATATCGCCAACCCAGTGCTAAAATTTGATATGGCTTTTGATTTGGAAACCGACTGGGATTTAGTGTATGTAGAATATTCAACAAATCAAGGAGTATCATGGAATTTGTTAGGCTCAGCCGATACTCCAAACTGGTACAACAGTAGCCGAATCGCAGGAGATGGGGTCGCTGATAATTGCTTTAACTGTGTGGGAGGGCAATGGACTGGAACGGAAAGTGCGCTGAACCAATACAGCTATGCTCTAGACGCTTTTAGTACAGAACCTAGCATGATTTTTAGAATTGTATTTGAAGCAGATCAAAGTGTGAACCAAGAAGGGGTGGTTATTGATGACTTTTTTGTAGATGGTACCGCATTGAACACCGGAAGTTTTGAACTAAGTCAACTCGCCGTTTATCCAAACCCTTCTAAAGATGTGTTTTACATACAAGTACAAAATAATAAACCGTACGACCTCCAAGTAACAGATATTACAGGAAAGCGATTGTTTGTAAATAAAAACATAAATCCATCAACAACATATCCGTTGCAAATGCAAGGTTATTCTAGTGGAATTTATTTTTTACAAATCAAAGTTGATGACCAACAAACTACACGCAAACTGATTTTGAATTAATTATAGAATTAATAGCTCTTATAAGTTTAACATTTAAAATTGTAATTACCTCTAATTTTTAGCTAAATTGAAGCTCTATTTACTTAAAAACAAACTTATGAACCTCAAAAAATTGACATTGCTAAGTGCGCTTAGTATTTTAAGCTTGAATGCTTGCAAAAACAACTCAAACAACCCCTTCGCTGAGACCAACAAAATTCCAGGAATCATATTAGAAAACATGGATCCTTCGGTCAATCCAAAAGACAACTTCTATGACTATGTGAATGGAAACTGGATGAAAACCAATACCATTCCAGACGATGAAACACGCTGGGGAGGGTTTGGCGTCCTCAGAAAATCAACACGGAATGATGTGCTTGATATAATAAAAACCTCTAAGGAATTTGGAACCTACGCTGATGGAACGGATCAGAAAAAAGCATTATTAGTTTTTGAATCAGAATTAGATACCGTTGCTAGAAACAAAGTAGGCATCTCCCCCATTAAATCACTTTTAGAAGCGATTAACAGCATACAAACAATTTCAGATATGCAAACTGTATATGCAACCACTATAGGAGTTTCGGCGCCTTTTGCAGGCATAGGAGCATCTCCAGATTTAAATGATAGTAGTATGAATACCGCTTGGGTATTTCCTGGTGGTTTGGGGCTTCAACGTGATTACTATTTAGATGAAGATACTAAGTCCGTAGAAATTAGAGGACAATACATAGACCATATTGCACGCATGCTACAATTTGTTGATTATGATGAGGAAAGTGCAATGACCGCTGCAAAACGTATTCTTGAACTAGAAACAAAACTTGCGAAGCCAAGATTGGATAAAGTTGAAAGTCGTGATATTCGCAACTTTAATAACCCTCGTACTCTTAAAGAACTCAATGCAATGACACCGGTTATAGACTGGGATAAGTTTAGTGCAGACTTAGGGATTACGGCCCCTTTAGAGTCCGTACTTGTAATGCAACCGTCTTATATGGTTGCTTTAAACAGCTTTCTTAGCACGACCTCTATCGAGGATATCAAAACCCTAATGACTTGGAGCACAATTGACAGTGCCGCTGGTTATTTAACTACAGAAATTGAAACCGCAAACTGGGAGTTTTATAGCAAAACACTCAATGGTTCTAAAGCACAACGTGCTGCTGAAGAACGCGCCTTAGGAACCGTCAATGGTTCAGTGGGAGAAGCTATCGGGAAATTATATGTGGAAGCTAAGTTTCCACCAGAAGCTAAAGAAAAAGCTGAAAAAATGATTGCTAACGTCATTAAAGCCTTCCAAAGCAGAATAATGGCATTGGATTGGATGAGTGATAAAACGAAAGTAAAAGCTGTAGAAAAACTAGATAAGTTTACCGTAAAAATCGCCTACCCAGACGAATGGGAAGACTACTCAGATTTACAGGTACTAGAAGGAAATAGTTATGCAGAAAATATGATGGCAGTTGCTAACTGGAGTTCAAAAGAGAATATATCCAGAATTGGACAGCCCGTAGATAAAGCCGAATGGGGAATGCCTCCTCAAACCGTAAACGCCTATTTTAATCCGATGAACAATGAGATTGTTTTTCCAGCAGCAATTCTACAACCTCCTTTCTATAACTTTACCGCTGATGAGGCCGTTAATTATGGAGGAATTGGAGCCGTTATTGGCCACGAAATATCACATGCCTTTGACGATTCTGGAGCCCGTTTTGATGGCGATGGAAATGTGAATAATTGGTGGACAGATGCGGATTTAATTGAATTTGAAAAACGCGGAAATGCCCTTGCAGAACAGTACAGTGCTATTGAAGTTTTGGACAGTGTATACATTAATGGAAAGTTTACCTTAGGAGAAAATATTGGTGACTTAGGTGGGGTCTTAGGAGCTTATGACGGACTTCAATTATATATGGACACTAATGGACGACCCGAAGACATAGACGGATTTACGGCAGAACAACGATTTTTCATGTCATGGGCAACCGTTTGGAGAACACTCACGCGCGAAGATGCTCTTAGAACACAAATTAAAACAGATCCACATTCTCCAGGGATTCAAAGAGCCACTCAACCTTTAAAAAATATAGATGCTTTTTACGAAGCTTTTGACATTAAAGAAGGAGACGAAATGTACATAGCTGAAGAACAGCGCGTTCGAATCTGGTAAAACAAGATAAGATCATAACAAAAAAAGCAGCGCTGTAGCGCTGCTTTTTTTTTGTAATAATAAAACACTTATTTGGTTTCTAAACTTTCTTTTTGAGAACCTATGGCATTAATAGCAATCGTTGCTAAATTAAAGTTTGGTGCTATTTGTAGTGCTTCTTCCAAAATAGCTATTGAAGCATCGTGATTGGTCTCCGGGTTTTCTCGAAACTTAATAATCGCTTTTAAGTACACAAAGCCTGCCATTAAAGAGACTTGATAAGGCGTTTGTGACTCATAGTAAGCCTTCATCATGTCGGAGGTAGCATATGCAATACCATATGAAATGTTTATAGTAGCTCCTGTAAGGTCGTCTGTTATAATCTTAAGATCTGCTAATTCATACGCCAATTGAGGAGATGGCTTGCGCTTGTAAAGTACTTCGTAATGCTCAATGGCAAGTTTGGGTTCATTTAAAGATTTCAAACTAATTGCTTTGACCTGAGAATCTAAATCTGTGTCCGATTCGTTTACCTCAGCTCCCAAAAGCGAGATTGCCTGGCGATGCTTCCCATCACTCATATAAATATATGCTAAGGTGTCTAGGCGTCTAACAGTTGGCTCAAGAATAGTCAAATGGTTCATAGCATTAATAATTCCTTGAGTATCCCCTAATTGTTGCATTTGTGCATAATAGGCTTTGTAATGCGCTAACAAGTCAGAACTGTTTTGTGATTGCATTTGCATAGTAAAGGCAAAAGCTAAAATAAGAGTGAATTTGAGTTTATTCATTATATATAATTTTAAACCCAAAAGTAACTGATTTATTTGAAATCTACTAGCATAAATTTTCAGGCCAATACAAGAGCACAGCAATAGAAGCGTTCGTCTTTACTCCTATTTAACAAAATAGGGACACAAAACATGAGTCCGACTAAACAGGATAAGAAATCAAAGACTAAGCAAACAATAAACGGGAAATATTTTAGATCGAATCAAAAAAAAAGCACTACCGAAGTAGTGCTTTTCAAAATTAACCAATTTAACTTTTAAGTAAGATATTAAATTACATACTCCAAATATATGAGAGTTATAGAGCACCTGCAAGACCAAAGTAACCAAAGGACTAATGAGGTAATAAACGGGAAACACTTTAGATCGAATCAAAAAAAAGCACTACCGAAGTAGTGCTTTTCAAAATTAACCAATTTAACTTTTAAGTAAGATATTAAATTACATACTTCAAATATATGAGAGTTATAAAGCACCTGCAAGACCAAAGTAACCAAAGGACTAATGAGGTAATAAACGGGAAATACTTTAGATAGAATCAAAAAAAAAGCACTACCGAAGTAGTGCTTTTCAAAATTAACCAATTTAACTTTTAAGTAAGATATTAAATTACATACTCCAAATATATGAGAGTTATAGAGCACCTGCAAGACCAAAGTAACCAAAGGACTAATGAGGTAATAAACGGGAAATACTTTAGATAGAATCAAAAAAAAAGCACTACCAAAGTAGTGCTTTTCAAAATTAACCAATTTAACTTTTAAGTAAGATATTAAATTACATACTTCAAATATATGAGAGTTATAAAGCACCTGCAAGACCAAAGTAACCTAGGGACCAATGAGGTAATAAACGGGAAATACTTTAGATAGAATCAAAAAAAAACACTACCGAAGTAGTGTTTTTCAAAATTAACCAATTTAACTTTTAAGTAAGATATTAAATTACATACTTCAAATATATGAGAGTTATAAAGCACCTGCAAGGGCAAAGTAACCAAGAAGCTAATGAGGTAATAAACGGGAAAGTTTTCTGATAAAGTGAAAAAATAGGGATCTATTCTCTTTTTACCAATGCATAATACTCGTTTTCTAAAGGCAAATATCCTTGATCATAGACAAAATAGTAAACGGTTCCTGATTTGGTGGTGTATATACTTGTAAAATAGTTAAAGTCAAATCCTTTAGCTATTAACTTATCACGTGTTGACTTTGTTTTTTGATGCGGATTAAGAGATTCTAAAATTCGCCAATTTTTTCGCAATCTGTTATTAATATTACGGATCAGATTTTTTTGATCTTTATTGACACGGTTGTTGTAGCTGTTGCGACAACCATCGCTACAGAATTTCTTGTCCGTACGGCCAATAATTAAATCATCACATTCTGGGCATTGCTTTTTCATTTGGTAACTATTTAATTAGACTCTCTCAAAGATACTATAAATTATTCAATTACAAACGACTACAAGTGTTTACAAACGAAATCAAATAGATACTAACCGACTAATTCTTAAGCGGTGTCGCATATTTGCAAAGTCGAATCATTCGATAGTAAACTGTAATAACCTTAAAATTAATAATTATGAACACACTTAGAAACAAAGTACAGTTAATTGGAAACTTGGGAAATGACCCAGAAATAATAACTTTAGATAGTGGCAAAAAATTAGCTAAGTTTTCTCTAGCAACTAATGAATCCTATAAAGATGCTAATGGAGAAAAACAAACTAAAACAGAATGGCATAATCTTGTTGCATGGAACAAGACCGCTGAACTCATTGAAAACTATGTGAAAAAAGGGCAAGAAATTGCAATCGAGGGCAAGCTTACCTCACGAAGCTATGATGATAAGGAAGGGATTAAAAAGTATATTACTGAAGTTGTGGTAAACGAATTGCTTCTGTTAGGAAAGGCAACTGCATAAAACTCACATACAAGCTCACTTTGTGGGCTTGTAGCGTTTAAGACGAGTCACGCACTGATAATGTTGAACTAACAACTACTTGCTTTATTTCCTTGGATTTGGTTCTGAGCGCTTCTACCATCATGGTTGCAGCAGAATTCCCAATCGTATAACTATGTTGGTTGATCGTTGTTAATTCGGGTGTTAGGTTGTGTGCCATTCGCTCACTAACATAGCCAATAACCGCTATGTCTTTTGGAATTTGTTTTCCGGAAGCTTTTACTGCTTTTAAAGCGGCTAAAGAAGCGTCTGTATCTAACGCAATGACAGCATCTGCGACGTTTGATTTTAAATATGCTCCCATGACAGCTCCTGCTTGCTTATCATCTGATTCTAACATAATTGCTGGTAAGCCTGCAGCCTCCATGGCTTTTACATAGCCTTGTGCTCGCTGCTTTCCAACATTTAACTTATGAATCGTAGATAATAATATGATTTCCTTACGCCCTGAACTAATTAGTTTTTGAGTGGCCTCAGATAAAGCAGTGAAATCATTCGTGGTTACTTTTCCGCAGTCAACAGAATCAATTACTCTATCAAACATGACTACAGTTTTCCCATTATCAATCACATTGGTGAAGTGATCATAGTTTTGTAAGTTCTGTGTTTCTTCACAAACAGCTACAATAAAACCATCGACAACGCCATTGGATAACATATTAAAAGTCTCTACTTCTTTGGCATGTGACTCTTTTGTTAAACACACAATTATATTAAAATTTGTGTCAGAGATCATACTTTCAATTCCATATAATGCACGTGCAAAAAAACTATTTTGTACGCTAGGAATCACCACCGCAATGGTGTTGGTTTTACCAGACTTGAGCCCTACGGCGATTTTGTTTGGTTGGTAATTATGTAATTTGGCCAACTCTACAATCCTTTTTTTGGTAGCATCACTTATTTCATGACTATCATTAAGGGCTTTTGAGATGGTCGAAATAGACACCCCTAATATAGATGAAAGTTGTTTTAAAGTAATATTTGATCCCGCCATAAAAGCTATACAATTAGTTAGGGATAAAGGTACTACAACCTTAGGTCTCAACAAAATTTATAACTTACATATTAGCAGTCGGAGTAACCTAGCTAATTTTTAAACCATTTGTAGTGTCATGGGTTGCGTCTGGATTCACAAATACGAGCCTTCCTTCAGCCGTTTCAGTCATTAAAATCATTCCTTGACTTTCAACTCCTCGTAAGGCACGTGGTGCTAGGTTTATTAATACAGTCACGCGCTTACCAATCACCTCTTCAGCTGTGAAGCTATCGGCAATCCCTGAGACAATGGTCCGAACATCAACTCCAGTGTCTACCTGAAGCACTAAAAGTTTTTTTGCTTTTGGCATTTTCTTAGCTTCAATAATGGTTCCTACGCGAATGTCTAACTTTGAAAAGTCTTCAAAAGAAACCGTTTCTTTTTGAGGCTCTATTACTTTATTAGCTATTTCATTAGCCAACTTACTTTGAGCTAGTTTCTCTAACTGGTATTCAACTTCTGTATCTTCAATCTTTTCAAATAATAAATAGGCCTCACCAATTTGATGAGAAGACTTCAATAGCGGATCTCCACTTTCTATATCAGCCCATGTAAGAGGCTCCAAATTAAGCATTGTTTTTAGCTTTTGAGAGGTCCTTGGCAAAAAGGGTTCCGACACTACCGCTAGAGCTGCTGCGATTTGTAGTGCTACATACATGATTGTCTGTACCCGTTCTGGAGCTGTTTTTACAACTTTCCAGGGTTCAGCATCCGCTAAATACTTATTTCCAAGACGCGCCAAGTTCATAAGTTCTTGACTGGCTTCTCTAAAACGATAACGTTCAGTAGACTTAGAAATGATTTCTGGGTAAGATTGAAGTGTTTTTAAAGTTTCTTTATCTACCTCTAAAAACGCATTAGGCGATGGAATGACCCCATCATAATATTTATTGGTCAACACCACTACTCTATTGATAAAGTTACCAAAAATAGCCACTAATTCATTATTATTTCGAGCTTGAAAATCTTTCCAAGTAAAATCATTGTCTTTTGTTTCAGGGGCTGTTGCTGTAAGTACATAACGCAACACATCCTGTTTTTCAGGAAATTCATTTAAATAATCTGGTAGCCACACCGCCCAGTTTTTGGACGTGGATAATTTTTGACCTTCCAAATTTAAAAATTCATTCGCAGGGACATTTGTAGGAAGAATATAACTGCCTTCCGCTTTTAGCATAGCCGGAAAAATAATACAGTGAAATACAATATTATCTTTGCCAATAAAATGGACTAAAGTAGTGTCTTTATCTTTCCAATAAGGCTCCCAATCTTTACCTTCTCTTTGGGCCCATTCTTTGGTAGAAGAAATATAGCCTATTGGGGCGTCAAACCAAACGTACAAAACTTTTCCATCAGCGCCTTTGACAGGGACAGGGATCCCCCAGTCTAAGTCACGAGTGACCGCTCGTGGGCGTAATCCATCATCAATCCAGGATTTACATTGACCATAAACATTAGGTTTCCAATCTGACTTATGTCCTTCTAAAATCCATTCTTTTAAAAATGCTTCATGCTTGTCAAGCGGAAGAAACCAGTGTTTTGTTTCTTTTAAGCTGGGAGTTGCTCCCGTAATAGCTGATTTTGGCTTTATAAGATCCGTGGCATTATGAGACGTCCCACAGGCTTCACATTGGTCGCCGTAACTTTCTTCATTCCCACACTTAGGACAGGTACCAACCACAAAACGATCGGCTAGGAACTGCCCTGCTTCAGCATCATACAACTGCGCATTTGTCTCTTCAATAAATTCTCCTTTGCCATGAAGGGTCGTGAAAAATTCGGAAGCTGTTTCGTGATGTATTTTTGCAGAGGTTCGTGAGTAATTATCAAACGAAATACCAAATTCTTTAAAGGAAGCCTTAATGTTTGCATTGTAGTGGTCTACAATATCTTGGGGAGTGACTCCTTCTTTTTTTGCTTTAATTGTAATAGGCACACCATGTTCATCACTTCCACAAATAAAAGCCACATCATGACCCTTTAAACGCAAATAGCGGGCATAGATATCTGCAGGGACATAAACGCCTGCCAAGTGCCCTATATGCAAGGGTCCGTTGGTGTAAGGTAAGGCGGCTGTAATGGTATAACGTTTTGACATTGTATGTTATTTATAAGCACAAAAATACATAATATTACTTCTAATTAGAAACAGAATTTTAGAGAAATTCTTATCTTTACGAAAAGCCCTGTAAAATGATTTTTAAATCTTTCATCTGCTGCCTTTTTCTGTTATCGATTGCTAGTACAGATGTTCTGCCTATGCAGATCCCTAAAACAAAAAAAATGACTACTAATACTGTTTCTGAGATGATTCGTCCCGCTTACTTAAAAATTGGAGATACTGTTGCTGTAATAGCTCCTGCAGGCGTATTGAAACAAGATAGTGAAGTCATTGAAAAAACAAAAACACTTCTAAATAATTGGGGTCTAGAGGTGGTCTTTGGAAAGCACATAGAAACAAAAGCAAATCATTTTGCTGGGTCTGATAAAGAGAGAGCTAGCGATTTTCAATGGGCATTAGATCAACCAAATATAAAAGCAATATGGTGTGCAAGAGGTGGCTACGGCAGCTTGCGAATTATTGATAAACTCAATTTTGAGGGTTTTATAAAATCCCCGAAATGGATTGTGGGGTATTCAGACATTACAGTCCTACATTCCACACTAAACCATTTAGGCTATGAAAGCATACACGGCATGATGTGTATTAACTTAACAGAAGATGAGCAAGCCATAAAACCGTCTATTGAAACTTTGAAATCAGCACTTTTTGGGGCCCTTGATAGCTATGACATAAAAGGCCATAAAGAAAACAAGCTAGGAATTGCCTCCGGACAACTTATTGGCGGGAATTTATCATTACTAACGGCCACTCTAGGAAGTAAAACAAGCTTAAATACCAAAGGGAAAATTATTTTTATTGAAGAAATTGGTGAACACAAATACCATATTGATCGGCAATTACAAAGCTTAAAACGTGCTGGTTATTTCAAACAATGTTCTGCAGTAATTGTTGGAGATATGAGTAAGCTAAAAACCAACAACCCTGAATGGGGACAAACTATTGAAGCACTCATATTAGACATTCTAGAAAATACCAATATTCCAGTCGCTTTTGGATTTCCTGCAGGACATGAACTAGAAAACAGAGCGCTTTATTTCGGACGTCATATTAAACTCGATGTGACTAAAAAACATACTAGGGTCTCATTCTAAGAAACCCCTAAACAAATGTCCCAGTCCTATAATCGAGGCTTGTCTGGAGAACAAACAGCAGCTAACTATCTAAAATCAAATGGGTATAAAATCTTAACCCAAAATTACCGCTATCAAAAAGCAGAAGTTGATATTATTGCTCAAAAAGAGGGGTGGCTAATTGCCGTAGAAGTTAAAACTCGAAGTACCTCGGCTTTTGGATCCCCACAAGAGTTTTTAAAACCCGCACAAATTCAACGCATCATTGTAGCGGTTGATCACTATGTGGTGTCTCATAAATTAGATTTAGAAGTACGATTTGATATTATCGCTATTGTAGCAACAAAAGACACTTCTCAAATTGAACATATCAAAAATGCTTTTTATCACTTTTAAGACTATTTGTTTTTAATAACTCAAGCGTCCCTATAAAAGAATTGGCTTTAATACTTCTAAACCCTCTTGAACAGATTTGATATTTGGAAAACTCATTAAAAGTCGAAGCCCCAAGCGCAGTTGCTTTTCTTTTACAGTGCATAATCTTGGATTCGCTTGAACGTATTGTAGCACTTTAGAGAAATGAATACTTTGATAGAAACGACTGTCTTGATCACTAATAAAATACCCAATAAGCCTGTCTTGCTTCATCACTATTTTCTCAAAACCTAAAGTCGTTGCCAACCATTTAATACGCATACTGTCCAAAAGATCTACTACCTGAGTTGGCAAAGCCCCAAAACGATCAATTAAATCGCGTTCAAACAACTCTAGTTCAGGTTCAGTTTTCAATGAATTTAATTGTGTGTAGAGACTCAAACGCTCTGTGATATTATTGACAAAATCATCTGGAAACAAAAGTGAAAAGTCCGTATCAACAGTGACTTCTTTTACAAATTCTTTAGTGTTTATATCTTCGTTATATAAATTTTTAAATTCTGTTTCTTTGAGTTCTTCAATCGCCTCATTAAGAATTTTCTGATAGGTTTCAAATCCAATATCATTAATAAACCCACTTTGTTCACCTCCCAACAAATCCCCTGCACCTCTTATTTCTAAATCTTTCATGGCAATATTAAATCCACTTCCTAAAGCAGTGTATTGTTCTAAAGCAGATATGCGCTTTCGCGCATCATCAGTCATCGCATGAAAGTCAGGAGTAATGAAATAACAAAAGGCTTTCTTATTACTTCTTCCTACACGTCCACGCATTTGGTGTAAGTCACTCAATCCAAAATTATTGGCATTATTAATAAAAATGGTGTTGGCGTTTGGGACGTCTAATCCACTTTCCACAATAGTAGTACTGACCAGTACATCAAACTCACCGCTCATAAAATCAAGCATAAGTTGTTCCAGCTTACGTCCTTCTAACTGCCCATGACCCACACGAATTTTTGCATCGGGTACTAGACGCTGGATAAGCCCCGCCACTTCTTTAATATTTTCAATCCGGTTATGAATAAAATAAACCTGCCCTGACCGCTGAATTTCATAATGAATCGCATCCCGAATAATAGTTTCACTCAAACGAATTACTTGACTATCTATGGGGTATCTGTTAGGAGGTGGAGTGGTAATGACAGATAAATCACGTGCTGCCATTAAACTAAACTGCAAGGTTCTTGGAATAGGGGTCGCTGTCAGAGTCAACACATCTACATTGTCTTTAAGCGTTTTGAGCTTCTCTTTGACGGCCACTCCAAACTTTTGCTCTTCGTCTACAATAAGAAGACCTAAATCTTTAAACTTAACTGACTTATTGACCAGTTGATGTGTTCCAATAATAATATCTAACTGCCCTGATTCTAATTGCTCCAATACTTCTTTTCGTTGTTTGGTGCTTTTAAACCTGTTCACATAATCAATGGTAACTGGAAACTCCTTGAAACGAGCCTTAAATGTCTTGGCATGTTGAAAAGCCAGTATGGTTGTAGGAACCAGAATAGCGACTTGTTTTCCGTTATCAACCGCTTTAAAAGCAGCTCTTAAGGCCACTTCTGTTTTTCCAAACCCTACATCGCCACAAATCAATCGATCCATTGGACGCTCACTTTCCATATCTGCTTTAATATCAGCAGTTGCAGTGACTTGATCCGGCGTATCCTCGTACATGAAGGAGGCCTCTAACTCAAGTTGCATCGAACTGTCCGGCTTATACCTAAAACCTGTTTCTAATTTACGCTTCGCATATAGTTTGATTAAATTAAAAGCCACTTCTTTAACTCTTAACTTGGTCTTTTGTTTTAAAACCTTCCAAGCCTTACTCCCAAGCTTATAAATTTTAGGGAGCTTGCCATCTTTCCCATTAAACTTAGTAATCTTGTGAAGCGCATGAATACTTAAATACAATACATCACGTTCGCCGTAAAACAACTTGATGGCTTCTTGTTTTTTGCCCTCAACATCAATTTTCTGTAAACCTCCAAATTTCCCAATCCCATGATCAATATGGGTGATGTAATCGCCTATTTCAAGTTTTGTTAATTCTTTAAGGGTGATGGATTGCTTTTTTGCATAGCCATTTTTTAAATGGAATTTATGATAACGTTCAAATATCTGGTGGTCTGTATAGCAGACTATCTTTTTATCGTGATCTACAAACCCTTGGTATAAAGACATCACAATTGTTTGACAATGAACCTCCTGATCTACAGTTTCAAAAATATCGTAAAAACGTTGCGCTTGCTGCGCATTAGAGCAACATATATAATTTTGATACCCTAAATCATGTTGGGTATTTAAATCTTCAATTAATAAATTAAATTGCTTATTAAAGGAGGGTTGTGGACTAACGTGAACCTCTACTTTTTGAGTTGCCGCTGTCGCTAGCACAGCATTTGATCCAAATTCAACTACAGAAAAATCTAGTAACTGAGATTTAAAATTAGTTGAGGTACAAAACAAATCTTCTGGTCGACTGTGATTAATTGCTGAAGAAAGTTCTGAATATGCCTCTATTGCTTTTTCTTGAAGTGCATCAGTAGCAGCTAAAAAGGCTGAAATGTCTTTCGCAAAAACTACTGTATTGGAAGAAATATATTCTAAAAAACTCTGACGAGTTTCGTTAAGTAATTTATGTTCAATATTGGGTATGATTTGAATTTTTTTAACCGGCTTTATAGAAAGTTGAGACTCTACATCAAAAGTTCGAATGCTATCAACCTCATCGCCAAAAAACTCAATTCGATAAGGCTCGTCATTCGAAAAGGAAAACACATCAACAATACCGCCACGAACAGAAAACTCACCAGGGTCTGTGACAAAATCAACTCTAGAGAATTGATATTCAAAAAGAACCTCATTAAAAAAATCTAGATTAAGTGTTTCTCCAACCGCAAGCTTGAAAGTAGACTTTTCAAGTTGTTTTCTCGAAACTACTTTTTCAAAAAGTGCTTCTGGATAAGTAACTATTAGGGCCGGTTTTTTCTGGGAATTAATTCTGCCCAGAACTTCTGCTCTAAGCAAAACATTTGCGTTATCAGTTTCTTCAATCTGATAAGGTCTTCGGTAGCTCCCTGGATAAAATAACACTTCCTTTTCATCCAATAGCATTTCAAAATCATTCAAGTAATAAGCCGCTTCCTCTTTAGTGTCAAACAACAATAAAAAAGGCCTCTCTGATGATTTAAAAATTGTGGAAATTGAAAAGGTTAAAGAAGAACCTAAAGCCCCTTTAAAATGTAGTTTTTCTTTAGAATTGGATATGAAATCACTCAGTTTTTGATGAATCAAAGACTGTTTAAATTTTTGAGAAAGAATTGTTTTACTCAATATAAAAATTTTGGCAAATATAGGATATTACAATGTCTTTGTACTAAATTTAAGAGACTCATAACAGCTGTTTTTATTATAATAATTAAAAATAATGTAAGTTTACTATCCCTAAACTACATACCTATGACTATTTCAGACTTATTTACTAGCGGGTTCAACACCCGAAACCAAGATCATTTTGCAGCCATCGTAAAAGTCGCTATGAGTGACGCTACTATATCCGTGCAAGAAAAAAAATTTCTTGATCGACTGGCTCAGAAACTAGATATTTCTAAAGAAATGTATGCAAGGATCTTAAAAGACTACAAATCACACCCTATTAATCCGCCAGCAAACTTAGAAAAACGAATAGAAAGGCTGTATGACCTAACACGAATGGTTAGTGTAGACACCATAAACTTCTCTCAAAAAGTAAAACTATTGACTAAGCTAGCTATCGGACTGGGCTTTGCTAGTAACGCAGTTTCTAAAGTGGTTTCTGTGGCCCTAAGCCGTATCGCTAAAGGAGATAAATATGACCTATTTAAGAAAAAGATTTCTTTTTTAGGAATCCCTAAATAGTACCTTTTTTAGACCCTTGGTTTAAAATCCGCATCAAACCCTCTTGGGCTACCGATGCGATTAAATTCCCTTTAGAATCAAAAACGCTACCTCTTGAAAACCCTCTTGAATTTGAAGCGCTTGGACTGTCTATAGCATATAACAACCATTCACTGATGTCAAAATCACGATGAAACCAAATTGCATGGTCTAAACTTGTGTAAAAGACCTCTTTTGAATTTAAAAATTCACGGTGAGGCATTGAGGCTGGTCTCAAAATATTATAATCTGAAGCGTAAGCCAGTAACTGATGCTGGAGTGCGATATTCTGAGCCACTTTTTCACAGGTTTTAAACCATATGTTATCAAACGGCGGGCTGTTTTTTACCAGCTTAGTTAACATGTTATCTACAGGCTTAAATTCAAATATTTTTGGCAAAAAAGACTTGTATCGCTTGTAAGTATCTGGAATGACGTCCTTGAACTGCTCAATTTGAGCGTGACTATTCATTAACTCTTCAGGTGGAAAAACATTGGGCATTGAAATTTGATGATCAACACCTTCTTGTTTTCTCTGAAAAGAAGCAGACATATTAAATATGGGGGTTTCATTTTGAAAAGCTACCACCCTTCGAGTGGTAAAACTACCACCATCTCTAATCACGTCAACTTCATATTTAATAGGAATATCAATATTTCCCCCCAAAATAAAATAAGCATGCATGGAATGCGCAAAGCGATCGTCTGCTACGGTTTGGTATGCTGCGTGCAAGGATTGCGCCAAAACTTGGCCTCCAAAAACACGACCCCAAGGGGCTTTATAATTTTTTCCTATAAAGGTGTGATCATTAATTTTGTCTAAAGTGACTAGGTCTATAAGTTCTGAAAGGGATTGCATATAAAAATTTTTAGCAAAAATAATGATTTGTACACAAAATGACTTTTTTATTACTTTAACAATCTGTTAAATTTTTGTAATATTGAATAGAACTTAATCTCTTGAAAACAAATGGATCAATTATTAATCATTTTTGCTAGTGTTCTAATGCTTTTGGGACTTATAGGTAGTTTTCTCCCTGTTCTTCCTGGCCCCTTAACAAGTTGGGCTGGGCTTTTAATTTTATATTTTAATCCCAATATTGAGTTAAGTAATACGACTATCATTGTGACTCTTATAATAGCTGTCTTAATTTGGGTACTAGACTATATCATCCCCGCAATGGGAACGAAACGATTTGGCGGCACAAAAGCCGGAATGATCGGAACCACCATTGGGCTCATTTTAGGAATACTATCCCCAATTCCAGGTGGAATTATTTTAGGTCCTTTTATTGGAGCATTTGTTGGCGAACTATTAAATAACGCCACCATAAAAACAGCTTTAAGAGCTGCTTTTGGAAGCCTATTAGGGTTTTTAACTTCTGCCTTTATAAAATTAATAGTTTCAATTGTCTACTTAGGACTTTTTATTTCAATTATTTGGAGTCACAAAGAAAAGCTATTCTAGTACTCAAAAAGCATTTAACAATTTATTTGATAATTAATCTATAATTTACATTAAATTCGCGCTATAAAATTATAAAAATTTAACACTATGAACAAGTATATTACCTCCTTATTCTGTGGTTTATTTTTTCTGTCAACTGCTCTAACAGCACAAGAAAAACAGGAATCAAACTACAACTACAATGATGCCTTTGGTCATGATTTCTATTCCAAAAACGGTACAGCTACTAGATCGGCTAGCGGAAAACCTGGACATGCCTATTGGCAAAATAGCGCCGATTACACAATCGACGTAAACTTAAATGAAACCACTAAAGAAATTTCAGGATCTGAGACAATCACATACACAAATAACAGTCCGGATGAACTTGAGTTTTTGTGGATGCAATTAGATCAAAACTTATTCAAGCAAGACTCACGTGGTAATGCTATCATCCCTTTGAAAGGCAGTCGAAACGGCGCTAAAGGCCAAAGTTTTGATGGGGGTTACGGGATTAACAACATTCAATTAGTTTACAAAAAAGGACGTCGTTCTAACGTTGTAAACACAACCTATTCAATTGTAGATACACGAATGAAAGTCAACTTACCAAAAGCACTAAGTGCTAATGGAGGTACGGTTGGAATACAAATTGATTTTTCGTTTACATCCCCAGATTATGGCTCGGACAGAATGGGGGTCCTTGAAACTAAAAACGGACGTGTTTTCACACTTGCACAATGGTACCCAAGAATGTGCGTTTATGATGACGTGACTGGCTGGAACACCTTACCTTACCTTGGTGCGGGAGAGTTCTATTTAGAATACGGAACTTTTGATGTAAACATTACAGCCCCAGCAAGCCATATTGTGGTGTGTTCAGGAGCACTTTTAAACCCCTCAGAAGTTTATACAGAAGAACAACAAAATAGATTGAAATTAGCAGAAGCAAGCGACGCTACCGTTATGATTCGTTCCGAATCTGAAGTGACTAAATCAAGCTCTCGCCCCATAGGCGCTTCCACTTTAACATGGAAATTTAGAATTGAAAACTCCAGAGATGTTGCATGGGCATCCTCGGCAGCTTTTATATTAGACGCCGCACGTATAAATCTGCCTAGCGGAAAAAAATCTCTAGCAATGTCTGCATACCCTGTAGAAAGCGTAGGAGAAGATGCATGGACACGTTCTACAGAATACACGAAGGCATCTATTGAACATTATTCTGAGAAATGGTTAGAATACCCTTACCCTGCAGCTATTAATGTTGCTGGTAATGAAGGAGGAATGGAATATCCTGGAATTGTGTTTTGTAATTTTGAATCAAAAACAGAACGTTTATGGGGGGTTACAGATCACGAATTTGGACATATTTGGTTTCCAATGATTGTGGGATCTAACGAGCGTTTACATGCTTGGATGGATGAAGGGTTCAATACCTTTATTAACTCGCTTAGTACCGATGCATTCAACGAAGGAGAATATAAAGAACCCGTACGAAACATGCACCGATTTTCTAACATGTTAGTTAACGACAATCTTGAAGCAGTCTACACATCTCCAGACAACTTAAAGGAAACGAACTTAGGGGTGCTAGCCTATTACAAACCAAGTGCTGGATTATCCATATTACGCGAACACATTTTAGGCGAAGAGCGTTTTGACGAAGCATTCACAGCCTATATTGATCGTTGGGCTTACAAACACCCAACTCCAGATGACTTTTTTAGAACCATTGAAAATGTAGCTGGTGAAGACTTAAGGTGGTTTTGGAGAGGTTGGTTTATTAATAGCTGGAAAGTAGACCAGGCGATTACTGAAGTAAAATACGTGAAAAACGACCCTAAACAGGGTGCTATTATTACAATTGAGAACCTAGAACAGATGCCTATGCCAGTGATCATTGAATTTAAAACAGTTAGCGGCTCTGTAACACGGCACACACTTCCCGTTGAAATCTGGAAAAGAAATACATCATGGACCTTTCAATATGACTCTACTGAAGCGTTAGCGAAGGTTGTCATTGATCCTGATTATGTATTGCCAGACGTAAACTCTAGTAATAATAAATGGAAAGCTTCGGACGGCACTGCTAGTGTAGAAATTTTAACGGATTATGCAGGTGATTACTCCTCTCCAGAGCTTCCTATGAAAATTACGGTTTCCGAAAATGCGGGAGTACTTGTACTTGAAGCTGAAGGACAACCAGTATTGCCATTAGAAAGTGAAGGTGGTGGCGAGTTTTCTATGGAAGAAGCTGGATTAAGCATTCAATTTAATCCTGAAAAAAATGGTTTTAAATTGAATATAGGGGGGCAGACTTTTGATTTAAAGAAAGAATAAGCTAGTAGAATTTATTATAAAAAATGAGACTGTCTGAAAAGGCAGTCTTTTTTTATTTCTTTTTAGATGAAACATTGTGTACTAGAAAGTGTAAGGTGCAAAAATAAAAAAAGCCCTCCGTTTTCAGGAAAGCTTCTCACTGGTTTTGTCACAAACCACGGATAATCGTTTGATTATCACAACACAACATCTTTTATACTATTGTATTTTTTTAAAAATACTTAGCGGTCTGGACGGGACTCGAACCCGCGACCCCCTGCGTGACAGGCAGGTATTCTAACCAACTGAACTACCAAACCGTTGCGTTATTGCGGTTGCAAATATACACTGCATTTTTCATAACACAAGTGTTTTTGGATTTATTTTTCACTAAAATGTATATTTAAATAAATTTTTGACGCTCTACCAAAAAGGCGGTTAATAGTTTATCAAAACCTTCTTTGATATCAACGCCTACATAATTAATTTTGTACTGCCCACAGGTTGTGCGTAAGTCCTTGAAATAGGCTTCTATAGCTGCTTCATAGCTTTGCTGAAGTGCTTCTGGGTGTACATCAACTGCAGCGCCAGACTCCACATCTACAAAGCGTTTAGGGGCGTTATCAAATTTGAAATTATATTCTGTAGCCTTATCATAAACATGAAACAACACCAATTCATGCTTATTATGTTTTAAATGTCGCAAAGCTTCAAAGAGTTTATCGGCCTCTTGTTCCGGTTGAAGCATGTCCGTAAATAAAAAGATCAAAGAGCGGCGGTGTAGCTTTTCTGCAATTTGGTGTAATACCTCATAGGTTTTAGTCCCCGCTGACTCTGGAGCTTTGGTAGCTGTTGTGGCTAAACAATCCAATAGCATTTGATGATGGCGCTCACTTCCTTTTTCGGGCGCGTAGTAGTCTAGCGCATCCGAATATACACTTAGACCTACAGCATCCCGTTGCTTTTTTAAAAGCTGCATCACGGCTGCGGCAGCAAGGGCTGAGAAACTTATTTTATTGAGATGGTCTATATCCTGTTGCGGCTGCTTAGGATAATGCATGGAGCTACTATTATCCACAATCAAATGACAGCGTAAATTGGTTTCTTCGTCATAACGCTTGGTGTATAGCTTATCTGTCTTTGCAAATAGCTTCCAATCGATGTGACGGGTACTCTCGCCATTATTATAAATTTTATGTTCAGCAAATTCGGCTGAGAACCCATGAAATGGACTTTTATGCATCCCAGAAATAAAGCCCTCTACAATAGATTTGGCTAATAAATCAAAATTTAAAAACCCGGAGGCTTGCTGTAATTCTTTCTGAATATCCATAGGTTCTAAACTAAAAAAGGTTTGCCAATAAGACAAACCTTTTTAATAATCTTTTTTAAGTACATATTATAGTAAGGCGTCAATTGCTTCTGTATATACGTTTTTTGGAGACACCCCTACTTGACGGCCTACAACTTCACCGTTTTGAAACACCAATACAGTGGGGATATTTCGAACGCCGTATTTAGCAGCAAATTCTTGATTTGCGTCTACATCTACTTTTCCAACAACGGCTTTATCACCATATTCTGTACTAATTTCTTCAATGATAGGACCTACCATTCGACAAGGGCCACACCAAGCTGCCCAAAAGTCTACCAATACAGGTTTTGTGCTTTTTAATACTGTTTCTTCAAAATTTGCGTCTGTTATTTCTAATGCCATGCTATTATTTTTAACTATTTATAATTATATTAATTTGTGTATTCGTACTCTATAAAAGTGGTGTCCTTAAAAAATTATGATTAAGGAGATGCTTTTTCTTCCATTTTACCTAAATAAGTCGCAATGAGGATAGTAACACCCAGAGCAATGTTAATTAAGAACCAGAAATCTATCTCTGATTTTTCAATACAATTAACGACTCCGCTAAAGATTAAAAACAAGCCATAAAAATAAAAGAATACTTTCTTAAATTTTGCTTTTTTAACTCCTTCCAGTTTCATCAATTTAAGTGACGAATAATTCAGCAATGCAATTACTGAAAAAACTGCTAAAAGTATTAATAATCCTTTACCCATAACTCTGTTATCTACATGTAAAATTAATTAAAAAATTAAGGAATCCGAATCTTATGCGATTTGTTTTTCCTATGTTGAGATTGCTCAAAATTATACCTCTTTAATTTAACTTGTAAAATACCTCTTGAGATTTTAGCTCTTCTAACAACTCTTGGGATATTTTAATTTTTTGTAAGCGACTACTCATTTCTAATTTTAATTCGTCGTCGTCGTCATAAACCACAAATTTAAGGGCATGATTCCCCGAGTGCATTTGCAGAAGCTCTTTTAGACTCTGTATTTTCTCTTCAGAGACTTCTTTTATATTTAACTGTATCGATAGTTTCTTGGCATAGGACTCCATGATATCATGTAGAAGCTGAAAGCTATTAAATTGCAGGCGCGGCTCCCCTTTGGCACCTGTGTCCCTGTTGGTCCAGCCTTCTCTAACAAGGGTACGCACAAACACAAAATTATTATGCATCAAAAAGTGTTTAAACTTTAGGTATTCCTCACCAAAGATTCGAAATTCATGGCTGTTCATGTAATCTTCTATAACAAACGTACCCCAGCCTTTACCCTGTTTGCTGACGCGGTGCTGTACATCTGTGACCACACCACCAAAAGAGATTTCTTTATTTAAAAACCCAGGTAAATCCCGAAAAACAGAAATATCACCATTACAAAAATTCTGCATTTCAAGTTTAAAATCATCTAAGGGATGGCCAGAAATATAAATCCCCACCACTTCTTTTTCACGGGCTAATTTCTCCATAGTCCCCCATAATTCACAGGGCGGGATTAGAGGTTCATCAATCTGAACATCACTCGATTCACCAAACAAACTCACCTGTGCTGAGTTTTTATTTTCTTGATAGCGATTGGCATATTTAATGGTTTTCTCTAAAAAAGTAACTCCATCGCCTTCGTCCTGAAAATATTGGGCTCTATGAGTACTTGAAAAACAATCAAACCCACCTGCATTGGCTAGGTTTTCAAATGCTTTTTTATTAGCAGCTCTAAGGTCTATTCGTTTGGCTAAATCAAAAATTGATTTGTATGGCCCTTCATTTTTTCGTTCTTCAACAATGGTTTTAACGGCCCCGTGACCAACCCCTTTAATGGCGCCCATTCCAAAACGAACAGCATTATTTTGATTGACCGAAAATTTATAATAACTCTCGTTGACATCCGGTCCTAAAACATTTAATTTCATACGCTTGCACTCTTCCATAAAGAAGGTGACTTGCTTGATATCATTCATGTTATTTGACAGGACTGACGCCATATATTCAGCAGGGTAATGCGCCTTTAAATAAGCCGTTTGATAGGCAATCCAGGCATAACAGGTAGAGTGCGATTTGTTAAAGGCATAACTTGCGAATTTTTCCCAATCCGTCCAAATCTTTTCTAGTTTATCCGAAGCCATTCCTTTGGCGGCGGCCTGATTGATAAACTTCGGTTTCATTTTATCGAGTACCGCAATTTGCTTTTTACCCATCGCCTTACGCAATACATCTGCCTCACCTTTGGTAAAGTCTGCTAGCTTTTGCGACAACAGCATTACTTGCTCTTGGTAGACTGTAATACCATAGGTTTCCTTGAGATACTCTTCCATTTCTGGAAGGTCATAACTAATCTCTTCATCCCCTTGTTTACGTCGAATAAAACTAGGAATGTATTCAATAGGCCCTGGTCTGTATAAAGCGTTCATGGCAATTAAATCTGCAAAAACGGTGGGCTTTAAATCCCGCATGTGTTTCTGCATACCAGGTGATTCGTATTGAAAGACGCCGACTGTGTCCCCTCTTTGAAACAGCTCATAAGTGAGCTCGTCATCTAAAGGGAAGTTTTCTGGATCTAAGGTCACATCGTGTTTTGCCTTTACAATTTTTACCGTATCCTTGATTAATGTTAGTGTTTTCAGCCCTAAAAAATCCATCTTTAGAAGACCTGCATCTTCTACGACTGAGTTATCAAACTGAGTCACATAAAGCTCCGAATCTTTGGCGGTCGCAATTGGTACATAATTTGTAATATCACTAGGCGTAATAATCACTCCACAGGCGTGAATCCCTGTGTTTCTTAGTGAGCCTTCTAATACCTGCGCTTGATTAATGGTTTCTGCTTCAAGGTCATCGCCTTCTGATAAATTAAGCAGCTGATTAATCAACTCCATATCCTCTGCCCTAAACTTGGCCTTTAATTCTTTTTCTGGAGTGTTGAAAATCTTACTCAACTTGGCCATGTTAGGAATTAACTTGGCAATTCGATCGGCATCTCCTAAAGGTAAATCTAAAACACGAGCAGTATCACGGATGGAAGACTTTGCAGCCATGGTTCCGTACGTAATAATTTGAGCCACTTGACTGGACCCATACTTATTAATCACATAGTCCATCACACGTCCACGACCTTCATCATCAAAATCGATATCAATATCCGGCATACTCACACGATCTGGGTTTAAGAAACGCTCAAAAAGTAAATCGTATTTAATGGGGTCAATATTGGTAATCCACAAACAGTATGCTACCACGGATCCCGCAGCAGACCCTCGTCCGGGCCCAACCGACACATCCATGGAACGAGCCACACGTATAAAATCTTCTACAATCAAAAAATATCCAGGATAGCCCGTATTTTCAATTGTTTTTAGCTCAAAATCAAGTCGTTCTTTTATGGCATCGGTAAGCTCGCCATAGCGCTTTTCGGCCCCTATATAAGTTAAATGTCTTAAGTAAGCATTTTCACCACGGTTTCCACTGTCGACCGTATCGGCAGGGTCAATAAATGAGGCGGGGATATCAAACTTTGGAAGTAAAACATCACGCGCCAACTCAAATGGGTCAATTTTATCAACAACTTCTTGAATGTTAATAATTGCCTCTGGAATATCTTTAAAAAGAGATTTCATCTCATCGGAGGACTTAAAATAATATTCTTGATTGGGGAGTCCGTAACGGTACCCACGACCACGACCAATAGGAGTGGCTTGTTTTTCACCATCCTTTACACATAGTAAAATATCATGTGCATTGGCATCTTCTTGATTGATGTAATAGGTGTTGTTGGTAGCAACCAATTTGACTTGGTACTTTTGGGCCATGCTAATGAGTACCGGATTAACTCGGTCCTCATCTTCTTGTTGATGCCGCATAATCTCCACGTATAAATCCGCTCCAAATTTTTCTTTCCACCACAAAAGAGCCTCTTCTGCTTGGCGCTCGCCAACGTTTAATATTTTTGAAGGAACCTCACCATATAAATTTCCCGTTAGGACAATGAGATCTTCTTTATAAGTTTCAACAATACTTCGGTCGATCCTTGGCAAATAGTAAAAACCATCGGTGTAAGCCTTAGACGACATTTTTACTAAATTATGATATCCTTTTTTTGTTTTAGCTAAAAACACAACCTGATAGCCGTTGTCTTTTTGTGACTTATTAGTGTGGTCTTCACATACAAAAAACTCACAACCAACGATTCCTTTAATTTCTTGTGCGTCTGCGGGTTCATTGGCTGCTTCGGCGTCTTTATTTTTTTGACGTATGTCTCTATTGTAATTCCCTATTTCTTTCACAAAATGAAAGGCACCCATCATATTACCATGATCGGTAATTGCCACAGCAGGCATCTGATTATCGGATGCTGCTGCTACTAGGTTTTTTACACTTATCGTAGATTGTAAAACCGAAAACTGGGAATGGTTATGCAAATGAACAACTTCCACATCATTGAGAACCTCTGGAACTCCTGTAGGTACATACTGAGGCGTTACCGACTCTTTTTCTTGCTGTATTCTCGCCGCTATTTTAGCAGATTGATCTTTGAGATTGACATGCTTAAGCCCTGCTGGCAAAATTGAGTTTTGATTGACAGACTGAAACTGTTGGTAATAATCGTTTGGAGCTTGGAGTTGATCAATACTAAATTCTTGACGTCGTATGAGTTCTAAAAAACATCGTGTTGTTGCCTCTACATCGGCGGTGGCATTATGCGCCTCACCAAAAGATTTATTAAATAAAAATTGATGTAATTCTGTTAGGGTGGGTAACTTAAACTTACCCCCTCTACCTCCTGGAATCTGACACATAGAAGCCGTTTTTTCGGTACAGGTGTCTAAAATAGGGAGTTGATTTAGAGGGGATTCAACTTGAAGACGGTGAAATTCACAGCCCATAATGTTTAAATCAAAGCCTACGTTTTGTCCCACTACAAATGTAGCTTTGGAAAGCGCTATGTTAAAAAGATCTAATACTTCCGAAAGGCCAAGACCTTGTTCGGAAGCTAATTCTGTAGAGATGCCATGAATCTTTTCTGCATCGTAAGGAATATTAAAACCCTCGGGGCGAATTAAATAATCATGATGTTCTAAACACCGCCCCATATCATCGTGTAATTGCCATGCAATTTGAATACAACGCGGCCAATTATCCGTATCAGTAATGGGTACGTTCCAACGCTTAGGCAACCCAGTAGTTTCGGTGTCAAATATTAAATACATCTATTTTTTTTGGTATAAAACGGAATTATAAATATAAAACTATTTAAGAATTTGAAGAGTCAAAAAGGATAATAATTATGAACAAAAAAAACAGTGCCGCTGGGCACTGTAGATCACTAACTTGTAAGCTCTAAGAGCTAAACTTACGGGTTAATAACTGGTAATTTATATAAAATCCCTTCTGAGAAGTTAACAACATTAGTCCCCGATGCACTGTAGGCATTAAAGTAAAAAGAACCTGTAATGGCTCCGGTTTCATCTATCTCTTCTACAGAAATAAGACCATCACTGGTGTAAACAATACTACCCACGCCATTATTTAAAGTGCTGTATTCAAAACCATCTTCTAAATATGAAGCTACCGCTACTGAGCTAGAACCTAGCTCATAAGAACCTAAAACTAATTCAGGGATCTGCAGTATGATAGTACCAAATCCATCTGATCCTGTAAAAGTAGTGACACCAGTGGCATCACTAACTGCCGAAGAAACAGTAGACTTCCATTGAAAATCTCCATTTTTTAAGCTTTGAAAAGCTGGTAAGCTCGTTTCAATATTGTCTTGACAACCAAACAATGTGGCTGTAATTAGAAAAAAAGTATAAATGTTTTTCACAACTAAAGTTTTTTTAATTTTGATATTAGGCACAAAATAGCAATCGTTTTTGCAGTAGGAGTCAAAAGTATAAAAAAAATAGACAAAAGATTGTATAAAGGAAAAATATAGTATATTTGCCGACTCATTAATAACCGAGGTCGAGAACCTCACAAATTAATTATTATGCCTGTAAAAATAAGATTACAAAGACACGGTAAAAAAGGAAAACCTTTTTATTGGATCGTAGCTGCAGATGCACGCTCAAAAAGAGATGGTAAATACCTTGAGAAATTAGGAACTTACAATCCAAACTTCAACCCTGCAAAAATCGAAATTAACGTTGACGGTACTGTACAATGGCTTCAAAACGGAGCACAACCTACTGATACTGCTAAGTCGATTTTATCATACAAAGGGATCTTACTAAAAAATCACCTTGTAGGTGGTGTTCGTAAGGGCGCGTTGACAGAAGAGCAAGCAGAAGCAAAATTTCAAGCATGGATTGAAGATAAATCAACTAAAATTGATGCTAAGAAAAGTGACTTAGAAAAAGCTGTGGACGCTGAAAAAGCAAAAATATTTGAAGCTGAAAAAGCAGCAAACGAAGCAAGAATTGCAGCTGCAGTTCCTGTTGTTGAAGAAGTTATTGAAGAAGCTGCACCTATTGTAGAAGAAGCTACTACTGAAGAAGTTGTTGCTGAAGAAGCTCCTGCTGATGAAGTTGTTGCTGAAGATGCTATTACTGAAGAAGTTGTTGCTGAAGAAGCTCCTGCTGCTGATGAAGCTCCTGCTGCTGATGAAGCTCCTGCTACTGACGAAAAATAAAAATATAAAATTTTTATACCTTTAAAACCTGGCAACACTGTCAGGTTTTTTTATGAAATAAATCATGACAACAAAGGACTGTTTTTACTTAGGGAAAATCGTAAAGAAATATAGTTTCAAAGGGGAGCTATTAGCTAAACTTGACACTGATGAACCTGCTATTTATGAAAATTTAGATGCTATCTTCATTGAGGTGAACGGCACTCTGATACCTTTTTTTATTGAAAAATCACAATTACATAAGTCGGACTTGCTCCGATTAAAATTTGATGATGTTACTTGTGAAGCCGATGCAGATGCTCTTCTGAAGAGTGACCTTTACTTGCCTTTAGATTTACTACCCAAGCTCGAGGGGGATAAATTTTATTTTCATGAAATCATTAACTTTCAACTAATTGATGAAAACTTCGGTCCTGTTGGGAGCGTGAAAGGAATTAATGACACAACTGCACAAGCACTATTTGAAGTAGACCGTGATGGCATAGAAATTTTAATTCCTATGAACGATGATTTCATAAAAAAACTTGACAGAATAAACAAGACCATCACAGTAAACACACCACCTGGACTTATTGAGTTATACTTAGAATAATGGCTAAACCATTTCAATTCAAACAGTTTAGTATCGCCCAAGATCGTTGCGCCATGAAAGTGGGCACCGATTCGGTGTTACTAGGGGCTTGGAGTAATTTGGACGCTGCACCAAAAACAATTTTAGACATTGGAGCAGGCACGGGTATTCTAGCTCTAATTATGGCGCAAAGAAGTGCTGCAGAACTCATTGATGCCATAGAAATTGACGCTGACGCTTATGAGCAATGCGTCCATAATTTTGAAAACTCTGATTGGGGAGATCGCTTATTTTGTTACCATGCTTCTTTAGAAGAATTTGTAGATGAAATTGAAGATACCTATGACTTAATTATCTCCAATCCCCCCTTCTACACTGATGATTTTAAATCCGGTAATAAGGCAAGGGATAAGGCACGTTTTGAAGAGGCTCTACCATTTAAAGAACTCCTGTCATCAGCCTCAAAACTGCTTTCATCAACGGGGCAGTTAAACGTAATAATCCCGTTTAGCGAAGAGGAAAGATTTATAAGTATTGCTAAAAAAGAAGGCCTCTACCCTAGCCGAATAATGCAGGTTAGAGGGCAAGAATCAAGCCGTCTAAAACGCAGCTTAATCTGTTTTACATTTAAAGAGAGGAGCGTAAAAGACATTTCTGAACTCACTATTGAAATCACTCGCCATCAATACACAGAAGAGTACATCAACCTCACCAAAGATTTCTATTTAAAGTTGTAGAATTTTCAAGTAGATTAAGTAAATTTGTGTATTGGTTAAGGAATTCTCATTTTTAGCCACTAAAATTGAATTAATTTTAAAAGCATCCAATGAAAGCAGATTTATTTGAAGCCCCTGATTATTATAATTTAGACGATTTATTATCTGAAGAGCACAAACTTGTTAGGAGTGCTGCTCGTGATTGGGTAAAAAGAGATGTCTCTCCAATAATAAATGACTATGCTCAAAAGGCAGAATTTCCAACACAAATTATTAGTGGATTGGCTGACATTGGTGCTTTTGGCCCCTACATACCAACCGAATACGGAGGTGCTGGATTGGACCAAATTTCTTATGGCTTAATAATGCAAGAAATTGAACGTGGGGATTCAGGTGTGCGAAGCACAGCTTCCGTTCAATCCTCATTAGTGATGTATCCTATTTGGAAATATGGAAATGAAGAACAACGACAAAAATACTTACCAAAACTAGCAAGTGGTGAATGGATTGGCTGTTTTGGACTCACCGAACCAGACCATGGAAGTAATCCTGGAGGCATGACCACCAACTTTAAAGATATGGGTGACCATTATTTGTTAAATGGTGCTAAAATGTGGATTTCTAACTCCCCAATAGCACAACTAGCTGTCGTATGGGCTAAAAATGAAGAAGGGCGAATACATGGATTAATTGTTGAACGAGGCATGGAAGGATTCACAACTCCTGAAACGCATAATAAATGGTCTCTAAGAGCAAGTTCTACCGGAGAACTCATATTTGATGATGTTAAAATTCCAAAAGAAAATTTACTTCCAAACAAATCAGGACTCGGCGCTCCACTAGGATGTTTAGACTCTGCACGTTATGGAATCGCTTGGGGCGCTATTGGAGCTGCTATGGACTGCTACGATACAGCCCTAAGATATAGTAAGGAACGCATACAATTTGGAAAACCAATTGGTCAATTTCAATTACAACAAAAGAAATTGTCAGAAATGATCACTGAGATCACAAAAGCACAGTTACTGACTTGGCGCCTAGGGGTGTTGAGAAATGAAGATCGTGCAACTACTGCTCAAATTTCAATGGCAAAAAGAAATAATGTGGATATGGCTATAAAAATAGCCCGTGAAGCACGCCAAATGCTAGGAGGTATGGGGATTAGCGGAGACTATAGTATTATGCGCCACTCTATGAATTTAGAAAGTGTTATTACCTATGAAGGCACCCACGACATACATTTACTAATAACTGGGTTTGACATTACTGGCTTAAATGCATTCAAGTAAAATTTTGTCATGAAAATTATTTTTCGATTACTTATACTAAGCTTATCAATTGGAATAAGCATTCTGAGTTGTAACATAAAAGCTGAAATTCCAGAAGTTCCCAATTATAATGGAGGTAATGAAGTTGTGGAAGAGGAAGAAGAGGACGAAACTCCTATTCCAAGAGACTTTAGGCTAATTTCGTTGGGAGATAGTTATACTATTGGGCAGAACGTTTGTGAAAACTGTCGGTTTCCAGCACAGTTAAAAGACAGCTTAGTAACTTATTTTCCCACATATGATTCCTTTAGTTTAGAAGTTATTGCGCAAACTGGGTGGACAACAACCAACTTAAAAAGTGCAATTGCAACAGCGGAACCAGCAGTTGACTTTGATTTAGTAACCCTTTTAATAGGCGTAAACAATCAATACCAAAACAAACCATTTGAACTTTATGAGACTGAATTCATAGAACTTGTTAATACCGCTATTTCATTAGTTGGCGGAGATGCTTCAAAACTAATAGTCGTTTCGATACCGGATTATGCCTACACATTATTTGGACAAAACTACAACCCAACTAACATAAGTGAACAACTTGTGTTATATAACACATACGCTGAGAACTATTGTGTTGATAATAATTTGAATTATGTTTACATAACGGATATTACACAGCAAGGACTATCAAACCCCGAACTTGTAGCTTCGGATAACCTTCACCCATCCACACTAGCCTATACCAAGTTTGTAGAGCGTATTTTACCAAGAGCCTTAGAGATTTTAGAATAGTAAAATTGTTAGTTTTTGAATCGACTAATCTTCTGGAGCCAGCTCAATTTGAAGCCCCTCAAGTTCAGGATTTATTTGAATTTGACAGCCTAACCGACTTGTGGGTTTAACATTAAAGGCTTCACTAAGCATGGCGTCTTCATCCTCTAACTTTTCGGTGAGTTGGTGATCCGAGTGAATATAACACTGACAAGAGGCACACATGGCCATTCCCCCGCAAACGCCTATAGTTCCTTCGGGAGCTAATTCAAAAAGGCGCACCACTTCCATTAAGTTCAAAGCCATATCTGTAGGTGCCTGAACATCATGTCGGATACCGTCACGGTCCGTAATTTGTATGTGTACGTCCAGAGTCATTATTCTATAGATTTCACAACAGCTTTCGGAGCTTCTTTTCGACTCCCATCGAAGCCGTCTATACCACTAACTGTTGTATATTTTAATACGTATCGCTTACCAGGGTTTATGATTTTGTAAGCCGCTTGACACATAAGAGTCGCTTCATGAAAACCACACAGTATAAGTTTTAGTTTCCCAGGATAGGTATTAACATCCCCAATCGCAAAAACTCCCGGAATATTGGTTTGGTAATCTAGGGCGTTATTTACCTTGATTGCATTTTTTTCAATTTCTAGACCCCAATCGGCAATTGGACCTAATTTTGGAGACAATCCAAATAGTGGAATAAAGGCATCCGTTTGTATTCTTACAGCTGACTCACCTAACTTTACAACTTCAATCGACTCTAACTTAGTTTCTCCAAACACAGCTGTTACTTCAGCAGGAGTGATGAGTTTGATTAATCCTTTATCTTTTAATTCTTGAACTTTATCCACAGAATCTAAGGCTCCTCTAAATTCATTACGGCGGTGAATAAGAGTAACCTCACTCGCCACATCGCTTAAAAATATAGCCCAGTCTAGTGCAGAATCTCCACCTCCAGCAATGACTACTTTTTTATTTCTATAAACCTCAGGATCTTTAATAATATAGGCCACTCCTTTGTCCTCAAAAGACTGTAAGTGTTCAATAGCAGGTTTTCTTGGCTCAAAACTTCCAAGTCCCCCAGCAATTGCAACAACTGTTGCTTTATGCTGTGTGCCTTTATTTGTAGTCACAACAAAAGAGCCATCTGATTGTTTTTCGATAGTTTCAGCACGTTCTCCCAATGTAAATCCCGGCTCAAATTGCTTTGACTGCTCCAAAAGTTTATCTGTAAGGTCACCAGCCAAAATTTCTGGATAAGCGGGGATATCATAAATTGGTTTTTTAGGATATATTTCAGAGCATTGCCCACCTGGTTGTGGCAAGGCATCTATTAGGTGGCACTTAAGTTTTAGGAGTCCCGCTTCAAAGACTGTAAATAAGCCTGTTGGCCCAGCGCCAATAATTAAAATATCAGTCGTAATCATCTTATAATTCAATATTTATTACTGACTCAATTTGAGGTGCATATTTTTTAATAGTCAATTCAACTCCTGACTTTAATGTCATTTGATTAACACTACAAGACGAGCAGGCCCCAATAAGCTGCACTGTAACTAAACGATCATCCTCAATTGAAATAAGGTTGATATTTCCACCATCATTTTCTAAAAAAGGTCGAATTTCATCTAAAGCTTTCTCGACGTTTAGTCTAATTTCTTCTGAACTCATAGTTGTTATTTTTTAACTGCGGCACAGCCTGCCATTGTTGTTATTTTTATTGCATCTGTAGGGGGTAACGCTGTGTTTCTGCGAACGACCTCTTGCGCAACATTTTGAGTAATTATGTTAAAGGCTTCTTGCGCAGCAGTGGCTGTTTGCATTGCTGCTGGACGGCCAAAATCACCCGCTTCTCTCACACTTTGAACCAGTGGAATTTCGCCCAAAAACGGAACTTGTAAATCCTCTGCTAAATGCTTAGCCCCTTCTTTACCAAAAATAAAATACTTGTGTTCTGGTAGTTCTTCAGGGGTGAAATAAGCCATGTTTTCAATAATACCTAAAACTGGTACATTAATACTTTCTTGTTGAAACATTGCAACGCCTTTTTTAGCATCTGCAAGTGCTACAGTTTGAGGCGTACTCACAACAACGGCGCCAGTGATTGGTAAAGCCTGCATTATACTCAAATGGATATCCCCTGTTCCAGGTGGTAAATCAATTAAGAGAAAATCAAGTTCTCCCCAGGAAGCATCAAAAATCATCTGATTAAGCGCTTTAGCTGCCATAGGACCTCTCCAAACGACCGCTTGATCTGGCTTGGTAAAAAACCCTATAGATAATATTTTAACGCCGTAGTTTTCTACGGGCTTCATTTTGGACTTCCCATCCACTGTGACTGCAAGTGGCTTTTCGTTCTGAACATCAAACATAATGGGAATAGAAGGCCCATATATATCGGCATCAAGTATCCCAACCTTGAAACCCATTTTTGAAAGGGTTACAGCAAGATTTGAAGTCACAGTTGATTTACCAACCCCGCCCTTACCAGAAGCCACGGCTACTATATTTTGAATTCCAGGAATTGACTTCCCTTTGATTTCATTTTTGGGTTTTGTTGAAATCTCTACTTTAATGTTGATCGTAATTTTTGCTTTGGCATACACCAACTCATGAATTGTTTTTAGGATGTCAACCTCGGTTCGTTTTTTAGCCTGTAAGCTAGGATTAGAAATAGTAATATCTACAATAACCTCATCGCCAAAAACGATTATATTTTTAACAGCCTGGCTATCGATCATGTTTTGACCTTCTCCAGGAACTGTAATTGTTTTGAGCGCTTGCTCAATATCTTTTTTATTAAATTTCAAATTTTCTAATTTAGATGGATTCTAAAGTACAAATATACTGTGAAATGTTTAAAAATAGAAGTGGAATACGGTAAATGATAAAGTTGAAGACTAAAGCGCTTTTGCAGGATCCCAAAACACAGATTCAAAGTCTATAATTTGATTCTCTTTAACCTGTATACCTTCACTTTCCAGAAGCTGTTGCATTAAATTAGTACCTTCAAAATGATGCTTACCTGTAAGCAGGCCTTTGCGATTCACTACACGGTGTGCAGGGACGTCTTTGTTATGTGAGGCTGTCATAGCATACCCAACCATTCGTGCACTTTTGGCTGCACCAAGATAACGAGCAACAGCGCCATAACTAGTGACTCTTCCAAATGGTATCTGTCGTACCACTTCATAACATTTATCAAAAAAAAGAGATGAGTTAGACATAAAGGCTATGAAATTAATAGAACATCCACTAAAGTAATGATCGCTACCAAAGCAGTGATGCTAGCAATCGCTAGGCTCATATATTTTTGTGAGGAGATTTTAGAATTTTTAATTTTCTCAAAAAAGAGAATATAGATATAAAACCCTACAAAAGTTCCAGATACTGTCCCAGCAACATAGGCTACTACAGATAAGTTATCCAAAAAAATCCACTTAATTGTTACTAATGTAGTGATTATATAGGCTTGGTAAGGAATCGGAAACATATTTAGGGCAGACATGAAAATGCCTTGAAAAAAACGACTTTTTTTACTTTCTAAGGCATCTATCTCCTTGGCATTAGCATCTCTCTTAGCTAGGAAAAAAAAATAAATAGACACTAGAACAAAAACAACCAAAGCCACTCGTTTAAGAATTTCAACTATTTCTAGATGTTGATTGAGGTATTTAGCAAAAATAGCTGCTAAATACGTTTGAAATCCCACAATTACACAAGCACCTAATGAAAATATAAATCCACGTGGATAGCCTTCTTTAAGGCTGATTTTTGCTGCGGTCAGATTAAGTAATCCTGGAGGAACAACCCCAATAAACGCAACCAATAACCCCAGTAAAAACACAAATGAAATGTTCAAAATTTAGTTTATTTTGAACCTAATATACGTAATTGCTTTTTGAGTTGCTAGGTATTGATTCTCATAAAATGTTTGAATTGCAGTCACTTCTTCTGGACTTCCTTCCTGCCTGTACACATCGTGATTTGCATATTGAACTTCATGCCCTTGTCCATGCAAAAGACCTAGGGTATATCCGTGCATAAATTCACTGTCTGTTTTCAGGTGCATTATACCGGCATCGTTTAAAATGTTTTTGTAGCGTTTCAAAAACGCATCATTAGTCATCCTGTGCTTGGTTCGCTTGTATTTAATTTGAGGATCTGGAAATGTAATCCATATTTCATTTACCTCATTGGTAGCAAATAAAGATTCTACAAGTTCAATTTGAGCCCTAATAAAAGCGACATTGGGAAGTTTATTTTCAATGGCTGTTTTGGCACCTCTCCAAAACCTTGCGCCTTTTATGTCTATGCCAATAAAGTTTTTTTCTGGGTATCGCTCAGCTAATCCAACTGTATACTCGCCTTTTCCACAACCTAACTCTAAAACTAAGGGATTATTATTTTTAAAAAATTGTTGATTCCATTGTCCTTTTAACGGATATACAGCATCGACTAGCTCTTCGCGCTTAGGCTGGAACACATTGTGAAATGTGTCATTTTCGTTGAATCGTTTAAGTTTATTTTTACTTCCCACTTTAATTAATTTTTGTCAAAAATACGGAAAGAAATCTGGATTCTAGTTTTGTTTTTGAAGTGTAAATGAGAATTCACTTCCCACAGCAAATTTACTTTCTACATAAATTTTCTCTTCATGAGCTTCAATAATGTGTTTGACAATAGACAAGCCAAGCCCGGAGCCCCCTTCTTCTCTAGAGCCACTTTTATCAACCCGATAAAATCGCTCAAACAAACGGGTTAGATGTGCATTTTCAATTCCTTCTCCATTATCGGTCACTCTAACAATTAGCTTGCTGGAATTTAGATTTTCTACACTAATTTCGGTGGTTCCATTTTTGTGTCCATATTTGATGGAATTGACCACCAGGTTTGTTAAGACTTGTTGAATTCGTTCTTGATCTGCAACAACCATAATTGGGGTCGTATAATCCTTATCTAAAAGCAAAGAGATGTTTTTATGCTTTGCTTTAATCTCTAGTAATTCAAAAACATTTGTTATCAGTTCGATAATATCAAAAGTCTTTAGAGTTAAATTTGCATCTCCAATTTCTAGCTTGGTAATCATGTCTAAGTCCTTGACAATATAAATTAACCTATCGACCCCTTTATCAGCGCGTTTTAGATACTTATCTCTTATTTCAGGATCCTCAGCAGCCCCCTCAATAAGGGTGGAAATATAGCCCTGAACTGTAAAAAGAGGCGTTTTGAGTTCATGGGAGACGTTGCCTATAAATTCTTTTCGATATTCTTCTCTTCCTTTTAGCGCTTCGAGTTCAAGTTTTTTGTTTTTAGCGTAGGCATCGATTTCTTTTTTCAATGTTGCCATATCAGTGTTAATAGGGCTATTATTAAAAGTAGTTGTCTCTAAGAGTGTAAGATCTTTATAAATCTTTTTTATGCTATTAAAAACATACTTTTCAAGACGCAAGTGAATTAAAACAGCTGAAAAAGTATAAGAAAAGAGAGTCCAGTAAAATAAAAAATAGAAGTTAATCTCTGTAAATATGTACAAAAAAACACTCAATAGGAGTGTTTGTAAAAGCGTTATATAAAACGCTGTAAGTAAAGAGAATTTTTGTGATTTTTTTAATTTATTTTTCATTAAGTTGTAAACTTATATCCGACTCCTTTAATTGTTTTAAACGAATCATCTCCTATTTTTTCTCGGAGTTTTCGAATATGAACATCTATGGTTCGGCCCCCAACAACGACTTCATTTCCCCAGACTTTGTCTAGGATTTCATCTCTTTTGAAAACTTTACCCGGCTTAGAGGCTAGCAAAGATAATAATTCAAATTCTTTTCGAGGTAAAACAAGTTCGTTTCCTTTGTGTATGATCTTGTAGGCTTCTCTATCAATTGTTAAATCACCTACTGTAATAAGTTCTGAGTTTTCTGTGGGAGTCGCTTCGTTAAGACGTCTTAATAATGCTTTTATTTTACTAACCAATACTTTGGGCTTGATTGGTTTTGTGATATAATCATCCGCGCCGGCCTCAAAACCAGCTACTTGTGAGTAGTCTTCACCGCGGGCCGTTAAAAACGTAATGATCGTATCTTTTAGTTCCGGAAACGTACGGATTTGCTCACAGGCTTCAATCCCATCCATTTCTGGCATCATGACATCCATAAGAATCAAATGAGGTTGGTTTTTTTTGGCAGACTTCACCGCTTCCAGTCCATTAGAAGCAGTTAGAACCTTATACCCCTCTGCAATCAAGTTGTAGCTTAAAATTTCTAAGATATCTGGCTCGTCATCTACTAGTAGTATTTTAATGGAATCGTTACTCATTTTTTGTGTTTGTAATATTTTATAAAGATAGAAAAATTAAACGCTGTAGTGAAAAATATAAATTTAATAACATTAAATTAAAGCCCTCATAACATTAGAAGGAAAGCATTCGTAAAATCATAAATTAATTAACAACATTGTGTTAACTATTAACAATCTTATTAAAACCTAATTTAATTTGCTTAGATTTGAATGAATTAAAAAAATATAACATGAAAAAAATTTACTTTTTACTTTTAACCCTCACGCTTACAAACCTATCTTTTGGGCAAATTACAGATATTTATATAAGTATGTTTGGAGAGGGGTCAAGCAACAATAAATTTATAGAGATATACAATGGCACAGACGCAGATATCGATTTAAGTCAATATTCAATATCTACATGTAGTAATGGATGTGATATAGCTGATCAATTTGATTATCCAGACAATGTATCCTTTGAAGTAGGCACAATAATTACCGCGGGAGATGTATATGTTATAGCACATGGCTCTGCTGACCCATTAATAGTAGCAGATCAAACATTCACTTATTTATCTAACGGAGACGACTTTATGGCCTTGACGCTTGCTGGAGCTACTGCGGATTTGTATACTATAATAGATGCATTAGGAGATATGGGAGGTGACCCCGGATCTGGCTGGGATATTGCTGGAGTTGCCAATGGAACACAAAACCACACCCTGGTCAGAAAATCAACAGTTTGTGGGCCTAATCCAACTCCTTTAGGATCATTTGGAACCAATGCTGAAGACTCTGAATGGTTGGTTGGCGCGATTGATACTGGTTGGTCAGACATCGGAACCTATGCTGGCTGTGCTAGCGGCCCGGTATTGTCAATTAACAACCCTAGCAATGGACAAGAATTCGCTTCAGGAACAACAGCTGTAACGCTGTCTGTAAGTGTAGCCAATTTTGAAGTCGATGCGACTCCGGCAAATGGTGGAACTGGTGACGGCCACATCCACTGGTCCTTAGATGGTGTAGATCAACCTATGAAATATGATACTGCGGACGAGACAGTAAATGTTGTTGATGGTGGATCACATACCGTTGTAATGACTTTAGTAAATAATGACCACCAGCCTATAACACCCGAAATTAGTCAAACAGTTAGCTTTTCTGTACTATTTCCTTGTGATTTACAAGTAGGAACTATTACGTCTACTTGTGACAGTACTACAGCTGAAGACACAGATACATACACCACAACTCTTACTTTTACTGGTGGGGGTACAACTACTTATATCATTGGTACTGGCGAGACTGGAATTATTACTGGAGATGATCCTTCTACGGTAAGTGAAGGAACTATAATTGTGAGTGGAGTTAACGAAGGGACAGATTTTGTTGTAACTTTTAATGGCGATTCGTCGAACAGTTCTTGCGACTTGACAAGAAGCATAAGCAGCCCGAATTGTAATCCTGCAATAGAACTCCCTTTTAACGATAACTTCAGCTATAGCAATGGTTCATTAATATCTGCTTCTAGTTGGAGTACTTTTTCTGGGACAGAAGGAGACTTAATTGTATCTGATGGACAAGCATTAGTTCAACACGGTACTCCGTCTGAGGATGCTAGTGTCGCATTTAACTCTGTTGTTGGCTCTATATATTACGCTTTTGATTTTACAGTTAATGCCGCTGAAGCAATTAGTGGAGGGGACTATGAATATTTTTCGGTACTGAAGGATGATGGCTATAACTACCGTGGAAGGCTCGACATTGTAAATGCAAATACTGAAGGAAATGATTTTACAGTCGGAATTTCAACGATAGGAAGTACAGCTGACACGGTATGGGCTTCTGACTTAAGCTTTGGAAATACCTACAGGGCTACTGTTAAGTTTGATCAAGACACAAATATTGCTCAATTGTGGATTGATGCTAGTTCAGAATCTGATACGTCAATTTCTGGGAATGATGAAACTGATCCTGGAACAACAATCACACAATTTGGCTTAAGACAATCTGATTCATCTGTAAACGAAAGTATTCTCGTGGATAATTTAAATATCGCACAAACGTTTAATGAAACATTATCGACTAACTCTATGTCTATTAATACAGATTTCAGCATATACCCTAACCCAAGTAATGTTGGTTATGTAAACATCTCATCAACCGAGTCTGAAACCATACAAGTTAACGTATATGACATACTTGGAAAGCAAGTTATCAATGCAGCTGTTGCAAGTGGTCGCTTAGATATATCAACGCTTAATACAGGTGTTTATATTGTTAAGTTAACACAAGGATCTGCTACAACTACTAAAAAATTGATTGTTCAGTAATCCATTTTAAAATACTTAAAAAGAGCGTTGCCATAAGGCAACGCTCTTTTTACTTTTAACTACTTTTGTAGTGGAATTTAAGAGATATGGTTAGCAAAGATTTAATTTTTAACATCACATCCGAAGCCAGTTTTAACGCGGCGGCTTTAGCTGTTTTTAAACATCAATTTGAACATAACTCTGTATATCGTTCGTTTTGCGACTTACTGTACAAACACCCCAGCGAGGTGAAGAGAGTGCAACAAATTCCTTTTTTACCGATTCAATTTTTTAAGAGTCACACAATCGTGTCTAATATTAAATCTGCAGATGCTACCTTTACAAGCAGCGGAACTACTGGTAGTATTGTTAGTAAGCATTTTGTGAGTGACTTAGAAATATACAAACAAAGCTTTAGACGCGGATTTAAATCGTTTTATGGAGCGATTGAAAAGTATACAGTCTTGGCGCTATTGCCTTCCTATTTAGAGCGTGAGGGCTCGTCATTAGTATATATGGCAAATGACATGATTACACAATCAAACCAGCCTGAAAGCGGCTTTTATTTGCATGATTTGGAGGCCTTAAAAAATACCTTACTAAAACTAGAGGCTAAAAGGCAAAAAACCTTGCTTATAGGCGTTTCTTATGCTTTATTAGATTTGATTGAAGCGCATTCATTTAAGCTAAAACATACCACTGTTATGGAAACAGGTGGTATGAAAGGTCAACGTAAAGAGCTTGTAAAATCAGAATTACATACTATTTTAAAACATGGATTTGGAGTTAATAAAATTCATAGTGAATACGGGATGACGGAGTTATTATCTCAAGCCTATTCCAAAGGGGATGGAATATTTAATACGCCACCTTGGATGAAAATTTTGACAAGAGATCCGGAAGATGCTTTGAGCATTCAGCCCATTGGAAAATCGGGTGGTGTTAATATAATTGACTTGGCAAACATAAATTCGTGTGCCTTTATTGCCACTCAAGATTTAGGAAAAATTCACAGCAATGGCACGTTTGAAATCTTAGGCAGATTCGATGAGTCGGATATCAGAGGCTGTAACTTGATGGTGCTTTAAACCACTCGTATTATAAACGTACTGCGCTTACCGCGATTGATAATCACATAGGTATTGTTAATCAAATCGGTCGTTGAGATTTTATAGTCCTCCCCTACTTTTTCTTTATTTACTGAAATTGAATTCTCTTTTAACGCGCGTCGTGCTTCTCCATTAGACCCCAAGAATTTTGTTTCTGCTGAAAGTGCCGCAATCATATCTAGCCCAGCATCTAACAACTCCTTTGACACCTCAGCAGTAGGCACCCCTTCAAAAACATCTAAAAAAGTGGCTTCGTCTAAGGTTTGAATATCAGCTTTAAAGGACTTACTATATAATATAGTAGAGGCCTTTTCAGCATTTTCAAAATCGGCTTGGCTGTGAACCATCGTAGTGATTTCTTGAGCTAAACGCTTTTGAAGTAAGCGTAAGTGCGGTTGTTCTTTGTGTGATTCTGTGAGTGCCTTTACCTGTTGCTCATCAAGAAACGTAAATATTCTAATGTATTTATCTGCATCATCATCGCTTGAATTTAACCAATATTGATAAAACTTATAAGGGGAGGTTCGCTTGGCGTCTAGCCACACATTACCCCCTTCACTTTTACCAAACTTAGACCCGTCTGATTTAGTAATTAATGGACAGGTTATAGCAAACCCTTTTCCGTTACCTACACGTCTAATAAGTTCAGTCCCCGTGGTAATATTGCCCCATTGATCACTACCACCCATTTGAATGGTACAGTCATGAGCTTTGAACAAATGAAGGAAATCATACCCTTGAACGAGTTGATAGGTAAATTCGGTAAAACTCATTCCGTCAGAGCTTTCCGCTGAAATCCTGTTTTTAACAGAATCTTTGGCCATCATATAATTAACAGTAATGTGCTTACCAACATCTCTAATAAAGTCTAGAAAAGAAAAGTCTTTCATCCAGTCATAATTATTTACTAGGACGGCAGCATTCCTTTCGCCGTTATCAAAATCTAAAAAATGAGCCAATTGTTTTTTGATCGACTCCTGGTTGTGACGTAGTGTTTTTTCGTCTAAAAAATTACGTTCAGTAGATTTTCCAGAGGGATCACCAATCATTCCTGTGGCACCGCCAACCAAAGCAAAGGGTTTATGACCACATTTTTGATAATGCGCCAACAACATAATAGGCACCAAATTTCCAATATGCAAAGAGTCGGCTGTGGGATCAAAACCTATGTAAGCGCTTCTCATTTTTTCTAATAAATGTGCTTCTGCACCCGGCATGACGTCATGAATCATTCCTCTCCAACGCAAAACTTCTATAAAATTACTGGCCATTTTAGTGTTTTTAATTAAGACAAAGATAACAGATTCATAAGCGATGAGAAAAGAAAAAATAGTAATTTAGTGCTATGATATTAGTTACTGGAGGTACTGGGTTAGTAGGGAGCCACTTATTGTTTGAACTCACCAAAGCAGATCAAAACATTCGGGCCTTGTACCGACGCACTGAAAGCATTGAAAAAGTTAAGACTATTTTCTCTTATTACTCAAACAATATCGACACTCAATTTAAAAAAATTGAATGGGTTCAAGCAGATTTAAATGACGTACCAAGACTAAATGCAGCGTTTGAGGATGTTAGCCACGTGTATCATTGTGCCGCTTTAATTTCTTTTGCACCTAAAGATTTTACTCAATTAAACAAAACAAACACGGAAGGAACCGCCAATATTGTAAACCTATGTATTATCCATTCAATACAAAAATTGTGCTACGTGAGTTCCGTAGCGACTATGGGAGTTGACTCGCATAAAATAACCGAAGAGACCACTTGGAAGTCTGAGGATATACAAAATGTTTATGCTATTACAAAACACAATGCTGAAATGGAAGTTTGGCGTGGAATCCAAGAAGGAGTACCTAGTGTAATTGTGAATCCTGGGGTGATTTTAGGAGCTGGATTTTTTAATTCTGGTAGCGGACTCCTGTTTAAGGTTATTCATAAAGGATTAAGGTATAAGACAGAGGGGGTCACAGGCTATGTAGGAGTAAATGATGTGGTTAAAAGCATGGTTTTACTAATGAATAGTAACCACACAAATGAACGGTATATTCTTGTTAGCGATACGCTTACATTTGGAGATTTCACCAAAACATTATCAAATGCATTGGGAGTAAAACCTCCAAAAAAGACAGCCAAAAACTGGATGCTTTCAATGGCATGGCGCTTAGATTGGCTTGCCTATATTATTATAGGTAAGAAAAGGCTTTTAACAAGAAACATGTGCCGGACTTTAAACAGTAAGAACTATTATAGCTCTGAGAAATTTTTAAACGCAGAAAAGAAATTCAAATTCACACCTATTTCAAAAACTATTTCCGAAGTGAGTCAAATTTACTTAAAGGAAGTGAGGGCTTTTTAACATACCTTTTTTTATCACGAGCTATTTTAGTAGTGTCGATTTGATTTTGTTGAGCCTTTTTAATTGAATCTTTGATTCGTATTTTATTATCGATAATAGCTTGGTAAGCTAACTTCTCTTTATCTAACTTAGACTCTACTTTTTCATAAATTGAATTATATTGATCGGTATGATATGTGTAATAAGTATTACTTTCTGTAAACTGCAGACTATCTATTCCATGGGTCCTGTAAATATAGTTTAGTGGGTTTTCAATATTATTTTGTAGCAGCTGTTTATTTACTCCCTTTGCGGAATTAATTAAAATCACATCAAAAAGTATCTCTACCATTTGATCTTCTGAAATCAAATTAGCTGGTTTTTTTACGGTGGAATTTCCACAGGACATAAAAATTAAGATACTAAATAATACTGCTATTTTCCTCATCTGTTAAATGTTAGTCGCATCGCTGCGTTGACATTAGTAAAGTTAGCATTCTCATAGACTATAGCACCATTTAAAATGGTGTGGGTTACTCTTGACTTAAAAGTGGAACCTTCAAAAGGAGACCAACCACACTTATAAAGTATATTATCTTTATTAACGGTCCATGGATTATTTGGGTTAACTAAGACTAAATCTGCAAAATACCCTTCTTTAATGTAACCTCTTTTTTCAATTTGAAACAAAATAGCTGGATTATGACACATTTTCTCCACCATTTTTTCAACAGATATTTTGCCTTTATGATAGGCTTCCATCATTGCAACTAAAGCATGTTGAACCAAGGGACCTCCAGAGGGTGCGTTCATATAATTATTTGACTTCTCTTCAAGGGTATGAGGGGCGTGGTCTGTTGCTATAACATCAATTTTATCGTTTAAAAGAGCCTCCCATAATGCGTCTCTATCCTTGGACGATTTTACTGCTGGATTCCATTTTATAAGTGTTCCTTTTTTCTCATAATCTGCATCCGAAAACCACAAGTGATGAACACAAACCTCTGCCGTTATTTTCTTGTCTTTTAAAGGTTTTTTATTAGAAAATAAAGCCATTTCTTTTGCTGTAGTAAGATGGAATACATGTAAACGTGCGCCCGTTTTTTTGGCTAAAGCAATTGCTTTTGAAGATGAAATATAACAGGCTTCCGCACTTCTAATTTCTGGATGACATTTAATAGGAATGTCTTCTCCATAAGTTTCTAGATAACGAGCTGTATTTTGTTTAATAGTATCTTCATCTTCGCAATGAACCGAAATTAATAAGTCGGTACTATTAAAAATTTTTTCTAAAACTTCAGGATTATCAACTAGCATATTTCCAGTTGAGGAGCCTAAAAAAAGTTTAAGACCAGCTACTTTTTGAGGGTCTACTTTTAAGATTTCATTTAGGTTGTCATTGGTTCCTCCAAACATAAATGAATAATTTGCAGACGATGTTTTGGCAGCAATCTGAAATTTATCCTCCAATTTATCAATGGTCGTTGCTTGAGGAGTGGTATTTGGCATTTCTATGAATGATGTAATTCCTCCTGCAATAGCTGCTCTCGATTCTGTTTCAATAGTCGCTTTATGAGTGAGACCAGGCTCCCTAAAATGAACTTGATCGTCAATAACTCCTGGTAAGAGGAAATTATTTTCAGCATCAATAACAGTGACATTAGAATTCTTTACACTAATGGAGCTCGCAATTTCTTTAATATATTGATCCTCAATTAACACATCACCAAGAACGATAGTTCCTTCATTGACAATACGAGCATTTTTTATGAGTATAGATTTTATGTGCATTTATCGCTTTCCTAAAATTGTTTTTAATCGCATTTGAATGACTCCAAAAACCGCTTCTTTAATTATCCCTTTGCTAAGCTTTGAAACGCCGTAGAGTCTGTCGGTAAAGATAATGGGGATTTCTTTGATATTAAACTTTTTCTTATGAGTATTATATTTCATTTCAATTTGAAAAGCATAGCCAACAAATTTAATTTCATCTAAATTAATTGCTTCTAAAACAGCCCGTTTATAACAGACAAATCCTGCCGTAGGGTCAAGAATATTCATTCCTGTAATTAGCCTTACATACAAAGACGCTCCATAGGAAAGCAGAACCCTAGACAAAGGCCAATTTACAACATTAACCCCTTTTATGTACCTTGAGCCAATAGCAAGATCAATATGTTGGTCTTTACAGACTTCGTAAAGTCGTTTAAGATCCTTTGGGTCGTGAGAAAGATCTGCATCCATTTCAAATACAAATTCATAGTCTCGTTCCAAGCACCATTTAAAGCCGTCTACATAAGCAGTTCCTAATCCTTGTTTACCTTGTCGTTTAAGTAAAAAAAGTTGCTCTAGATATCTAGGCTGACAGGCTTCTACCTTTTGAGCTGTCTGGTCTGGTGAATTATCATCAACCACCAAAATATGGACCTCACTGTACTGTGAAAAAACAGCATCTATGATTGCCTCGATATTTTCAATCTCATTATAAGTTGGTATGATAACTATAGCATCTTGCATTCAGTAGAAAATTTTGACAAAAGTAAGTTATTTTTTGCGGACTCATTTTATAAATATTCTTCATAACTTTGAATATGCTTAGAGAGGTACTAAATAACGACTGGTATACAACTATTATTATAGTGAGTCTTACAATAATTGTAAGCGCTAAGCTTTTGAACCCTAACCGGTTTATGGACTTTCTGAGGCTAATTGGCAACTCTAATTACTTAAGAATTCACTTTAAAGACCATCGGTTTTTTGACCCTTTTGATGTGCTATTATTTATAAACTTCTGTACTAATGCCGTACTCACAATAATTCTCGCTTACAATTACTATAAATCCATGGCTGACTTAACTCATAATGAATTTATAAAACTAGTTGCAATTCTGGGGCTTAGTTTTCTGGCAAAAATACTACTAGAGTTAGGAATTGGATACCTTTTTGAAATTGAGAAACTATCACATAGCTATGTATTTCAACAAGTAAGTATTCTAAACTTTTTAGGCGTTTTGCTACTTCCTTTAAATGCTTTATTGATTTTTAGTTTCCCAGGACATGGCTCGTTATTAGTCATAATCCTGACCATTTCGGTCCTAATTATCATAATTGGCTTATTTAAATCGATCAAATCCTATCAAAAACTTCTTATCAATAATTTCTTTTATTTTATTTTGTATCTTTGCACTCTCGAAATTGGTCCTTACGTGATTTTATGTAAGCTATTTTCGTACGATATAAATTAACATTTTAGAGTAATTGATCTATGAAAATAAAAACCATTTTAGTATCTCAACCAGAACCTAAAATAGAAAACTCACCTTACTTTGATTTAGAGGAAAAGCAAAAAGTAAAGATTGATTTTCGCCCGTTTATTCATGTTGAAGGGGTTACCGCAAAAGAAATCAGATTACAAAAAGTAGATTTTTCCATTTACTCTGCTGTTATTTTAACGAGTAGAAATGCTGTAGATCACTTCTTTAGAATTGCAGATGAAATGCGTTTTAAGGTGCCCGACTCTATGAAATATTTTTGTCAGTCAGAAGCTGTGGCTTACTACCTACAAAAATATGTAGTATACCGTAAACGAAAAATTTATGTTGGAAAGCGTAACTTTTCGGACTTAGCTCCATTGATAAATAAATATAAAAATGAAAAGTTTTTATTACCTTCTTCAGACAAACTTAAAGCTTCAGTACCTGCTGCACTTGACGAGCTAGGTATCCAATGGAAACAGGCCGTTTTTTACAAAACAGTTATTAGTGATTTATCTGACTTAGCTAATGTCTATTATGATATTCTAGTGTTTTTTAGTCCTTCTGGAATTGACTCTTTATTTCATAATTTTCCAGATTTCAAGCAAAATGACACCCGTATTGCTGTTTTTGGAAATACGACTGTTAAAGCTGTTGAAAACAAAGGACTTCGAGTTGATGTTGCAGCGCCAACCACAGAAATGCCTTCAATGACTATGGCGCTTAACAAATACATACAAGAAATAAATAAAAAATAATATATCGTTTCACTTGATGATTCGAAACCCACTCTTTGAGTGGGTTTTTTTTTGTTAAAATCTAAAATATTATAAATAGCACTCCCTTTAAGCCAATGAAATTTACAAATCAAATTATACTATATTAGCTACAAAAAAAATACAACCATGAAATACTTATATTTATTTTTATTTATGTTCATTTTTATTAGCTGCTCTAGCGATGATAATGGAAGTGATAATGGGAGTAATACCCCTATTTTGACTGCATCAGATTTCAACCCAAATTCGCAGGATAATTATTGGATATACAACGTAGACAGTAGCAGTGCTGACCTCCCTGAAATGGACTTCTCTTCTATTGATTCATTATATGTGGCCTCAACATCAGCGACTTCATACACACTTGATGCTAACGATGGAATGGGTGCAGATGGCAGCATGAACAGTATTCTAACAAGTGGTAGCTTATCTTCAACTAATACAATTTTGAAGTACAATGGAACTTTAGACCTCCCACTAGATTTTGATCTTGAGCAAACCCCTGAAATTACTGATCTTATATTGCTTGATTTAGAAGCAGCAAACGGAGCAATCCTTTCAAGTGTTAGTGGTGCGTTTTCCGATACTATTGACATTCAAGGTTCTGCAATTCCCTTAAATATCTCTTACGAACTCTCGACTATAAAAGAAAATTTATACGACACAAAATTAGTTAACGGAACAACTTATACAAATGTCTATGAAGGCACACTAAGCTTTAATTTGTCTGTAACTGGCACAATTACAATTTTTGGGTTTAGTCAAGCTTTAAATATTATTGAACCACAAAATGTTTTATCTGTTCGTTATTACTATGGAGCTAACGTTGGTCTTCTTCGTGCAGAAAGCAGCCAAGGGTTTGAGTTAGCTACCGAAATAATTGCTCTAATCGCCCAAACTGGTGGTGGACTTGACTTTCCAGCCTCAGCCACCGTCACAGGCTTAGAAGCGTTAAGTAATTACATAATAAACTAAGTGAAAGTTTATTTAATACAAAAAGTTAAAATAACTTTCCCTTAAGTTTTCTAATTGTTGGCGAAGAAACAACAAACAGTACAAACCCACTCAGTACAGTTATAATTCCAAGCAGTGAAAAAACTCTTAAAAGAGTGGTGTTAAAGTTATCTCTAGACTGGTAATCCATAGTATGAGTCATCCATAAAAAATCAAACCATCTCCAATCTCTATGGCGAACGGTTTGAAAACCGCCGTCTGCATATGAAATATAAGCTGTAATTGCCTCTGGATGTTTGTAATTTATTGCATATGCAGGGAGTGGTCTCCCTCTATATTCGTGATGCGCATCTGAAGACACGATTAACTCAACAGATTTATAAATAAGTTCAGGAATCATGTTTTGATCTGCAACATAAAGCGCTTCTTCTTTTGAAATTCCTTGACGTTTTTCTCCAGAACTTGCATTGTATAACTCAGAATCATTGATCCAAAAATGAGGGATTCCTTTTAAATCCCTAAGTGCAATTTTGGAAATAGTTAGTTGAGAAAAAAGAGAGTCAGAAATTAACAAATCCTCAAAACCATTACTAGGAGGTTGAATTCTATAGTCGTCTCCGTGAATAGCATCAATATCTGTCCAACTAAAGTACAATCCGCTGACCGTCCAAAAGATAAACTGAAGCCCTAAAAATAAGCCTAAGTAACGATGGGATTTACGTATGAGCCCTTGTGTTTTACGATTGAGTGCCACCTAAAAAAGTACTATAAATTACAACTCATATCATCTCCACAACACATTGGTGACTTAATCTTCCCCTCACATTCTGGACATTTGGAAACCTGTACTTGCGAACCATCAGCAAGGTCTATCATTCCATTTTCTAAAGGAATATCACAGTTACCACACGTAGCCTTCACAGCCATTCCACATTGTTTACATTCGTAAGTATTCATCATTTTATAGTATAGTTTAGAAACGATTATTTTATTAAAATTAATCTTTTTTTAGTAAGTAAACACTAAGTACAAAAATAGTCCATAAATAAAAACCAAGGTAAAGCCTTCTGTTTTTTTAATTTCATGTCGTTTCAACAGCAATGCCAATGGCAGTAAAACTGCTGCAAAGACCAACATCCAAATTAAGTCCCTAGAAATAATTAAAGGATCTTCAACAATAATTGGCTTAATCATGGCTGTTAATCCTAGTACAGATCCTATATTAAATATATTTGAGCCAATTAAATTACCTAAAGAAATTGCTTTTTCATTTCGAACTATGGCCATAACTGAAGCTGCAAGTTCAGGAACGCTTGTGCCAACGGCAATAATAGACACCGAAATTACTGCTTCGCTTACACCTATTTCTTGAGCGATTACAACGGCACCTTTGACAAGCCAATCCGAACCAAAATACAAGGCAATAGCCCCTATTAGCAGCCAAATTCCTATTTTAAAATTTGAGATCACTGTTAATTCATCTATGGAATCATCAGGCTCAGAGCCATTAGATTTTCTTAAAACCAAAATGATAAAAATAATTAATCCTGTAAATAAAATAGCACCTTCAACAGCCGAGAGTTGATTGTCATTAGATAAAAAATAATAAAACAGCATTGAAAATAACATTAGAACAGGCCAATGAAACCTATAAAATGTTTTATCTACATAGATTGTTCCTATCAAGGCAGTAATCCCGAGAACCAATCCTATATTAGCTATATTAGAACCAACCACATTATTAATTGCAATAGAAGGAGACCCATTTAAAGCGGCATTTAAGCTTACTAATAGCTCTGGAAGCGAGGTAGCGAAGGAGACAACAGTCAACCCAATAACCATTTTAGAAACATTGAGCTTAAGCGATAAAGCTACAGAAGCACGCACCAAGAAGTCACCTCCGACAACAAGGTTCCCAAACCCCAACAACATCAAAACAACATCCATATTCTATTTTTTTACGAAGATAAATCTAAGATATTAAATTTGCTTATATTTATATGAAGAATTTCTATTTTTGAACAATGAACTCACAAATATTTTTTAAGGTCCTGGCAAAAGTCAATAAGATGCTACTTCCTAGCTTAACAAAAAAACAAGTAGATCTCGCTAAAGCAACTAAATTACAAATGGCTTTGTTTGGCTGGCGACTGTATGTCACTAAAAAAGCACTGGACTAGTAGCTTACTGCTGCAAAAACGGGGTGTGCTGCAATTTTTTTAACCCCTTGAAGAAAGTCAATTTTCATGATAAAATTACATTGCACAATTTGGCCTCCTGCTGATTCTATCATTTTACAAACCGCTTCGGCAGTTCCTCCAGTAGCCAATACATCGTCGTGAATAAGAACCTTATCTCCTTTTTGGATGGCGTCTTTATGCATTTCTAATACATCAGAACCATATTCTAAATCATAAGACTGTGAAACCACCTTTCGGGGTAGTTTTCCAGATTTTCGAACAGGTATAAAAGGAACTTTAAGCGCTTGTGCTAACAACATCCCAAAGAAAAAACCACGTGCCTCTATAGCCACTACCTTATCTACCTTTTTCGTTAGCAACTGAGATAGTAACAATTCCAAACATTCAGCAACCCCTTCTGGACTCTGTAGTAGAGATGTAATATCCTTAAAGTGAATGCCCTCTTTTGGAAAATTAGGCACATCCTGAATGTATGATTTTAGTGAATTCATAGAAAAATAAAAAATGGCAGTTATTATTTAATAGTTTTAAACGCTAGAGTCTGATTTTAACGGTACGAGCTTGCCCAAATATAAGAAAATTGACCGTATGGTTTAAACAAAAAAAGGAACTACATTTCTGTAATTCCTTTTGTGACCCAAGCTTACGAAAGTTCAAACTTTGTTGAGGATTTCAGACACTTTTAATGCTATAAATTTAAATCCTAAAACATACCCGTAAATAATAGTTAAAGCTGATTCAAATAGGGATTCAATATGTGATTCCTAGATTAAAACAAGTTGAAGATGCATCTGACGAAATGCCAAGAAAGTTTGAAATAGAAATAATTGATTCCTTGAGCAGATATTCAGATAAAGAGTTAGACAAAGCAGTATAAAGTGTACAATAAATAAAAAAGGAACTACATTTCTGTAATTCCCTTTGTGACCCAAAGTTTCAAAAGTTCGAACTTATTAGAAGGTCTTACGTTTTGCTAAAAGTTATTTGATTTTTAATCATTAATATTTCCTCCAACTGATAAACCGCTTGGTACATTTTCGGGAATAGT
>Ga0209632_10000200_pt1 | contig 62235 bp, 57 predicted proteins | sample COG_10_FD_184754 | JGI IMG/M metagenome (GOLD analysis project Ga0209632, IMG submission 184754) | Pelagic Microbial community sample from North Sea - COGITO 998_met_10 (SPAdes) (version 2) | ecosystem: Environmental > Aquatic > Marine > Neritic zone/Coastal water | place: Helgoland, sampling...
AAGATACTGAACTCCGATTTCTCCACATATACGAGTAATTTCTCTAACAGAATTCACTCCTTCTCGATGACCAGCTATACGCGGGAGTGTCTTTCCTCTTGCCCACCGACCATTGCCATCCATAATAATAGCAATATGTTTAGGTACAGGTTGAACTAATATTTTTTCTTTTTGTGATTCTTGCATCGTTATAGAAAAGAAGAGCTAATGAAATTACTCCTTGCAATTAATGGAAACAACCAACTAACGGTTGTTATTTTAAAGGCTATTAATTAATACTCAATTTTTTAAATATTGTTCCATAAGCATAGTATTAATTATCCAAATCATTAATCTGTTTCAGCAATTTCTCAGCAATTTCGAAGTATAACTTACCAGCACTAGACTTTTCACCTTCAATAGCAATTGGGTTCCCTCTATCTGAAGACAACATAATATCTTCTAAAATCGGGATTTTACCTAGTAGAGGGACATTTAATCTATCACTTTCTTTTTGGCCTCCGCCTTTTTTAAACAAATCAAGTATCATACTGAACTTGCCCGATGAATCAACATCTATTTCCTTACCATTTAGATTTATTTTTGACACAGATTTTGTTTCGGGAATTAAGCCACTTATCATTAATCCTGACATATTTTCAACAACACCTAAAACCGGCGTATTAACTTTACGAAACATATCCGCTCCTTTTCTTACATCTGCTAATGCCATATCTTGAGGAGTTGTAACAATAACAGCACCCGTTATCTTTAATTTTTGAGTTAGTGTCAGTTGAATATCTCCAGTTCCTGGTGGTAAATCTAGGATCATAATATCTAGCTCACCCCATTCAACATCTCTAAAAAATTGTTCTGTCATACGCGAAACTAAAGGGCCTCGCCAAATAACAGGTGTATCATTTCCACTTATAAAACCGAAGCTCATAACTTTCATTCCAAATTTTTCTAATGGTATCAATTTTTTATCTTCTGTCATTTGAGGTTGTTCATGAAGGTTAAGAACTATTGGTAATGATGGACCGTATATATCTAAATCGAGTAACCCTACTTTCATCCCTTTTTTTGCTAATGCACATGCGAGATTCACTGCAACCGTCGATTTTCCAACGCCTCCTTTTCCACTTGCAATTGCTATAATATTTTTAACTCCTTCTAATATTGGCTCTGGCGTTTTTGAAGGATTTTGGGAAGGTTGAGGATCATTACTCAAAGCTACTTCTACAGTTGAAAAAGATTCCGCAAGAACCTTTTTAACATTTGAAATCACTTCTTCTTTTTTTTCTTGATTTTGAGAAGAAATATTTAAAGTGACTACTACTCTATCGTCAACTACTTCAGCATCTTTCACCATACCAAATGAGACTATATCTCTAGAAAAACCTGGATAATTAATAGATTTTAATTTTTCGATTACTTGATCTTTTTTCATATTTTTTTTACAAAAAAAACGGCTGCTTTACAGCAGCCGTTCCTAGGTTATAATGTTATTAAGTGTTTATCCTGGATATTCCCTTCCAAACCATTCATAATTAGTTCTTATGTATTTACTCCATTCTTCAGGAACCTCACTCTCTTCAAATATTGCTTCGACAGGGCACTCGGGCTCGCAAGCCCCACAATCTATGCACTCTTCAGGATCAATATATAAAGAGTCTTTCTCTTCTGGTACAAACCCATCTACCTTCGCTTCGGCTCCGGCACCTTCTTTATCATGCGGGCCATGAATACAATCAACTGGGCAAACCTCTACGCAGGCTGTATCACAAGTACCTACACAGGGCTCAGCAATTATATAAGTCATAATAGTACTCCTACTTAATCATGTTTATTCTTAGTATTTTTTACTCTTTAATTTAAGAGAAAAAAATAACGGTTAAAAATCATTAAAAGCTAAATTCTAATCCAATTCATAAATACAAAAAAAGTTAAAATAAGTTTTCATAACTTGATTCATTAATTAGTCCCTCTACATAAGATTGTAAATTAAACCACGAAATGAGTTTGCACTAGCTTTCCAAAATAAACTTTATTCTAGCTTATTAAATATTTTAGGTAAAATATAATAGAAAAGGAATCGGTAGATATTCTATAATAAAATTTTGGAGTTTGAAAATATTAAATAAAATATTGAACTTATTTCAATACTACTCGGAAATATATAGTTTCCTGTTTTGAAGTTCAGTCATACTCTTTACTTCTTTTATCTCTTTAACCGCTCCCTTAATCTTATCGTCTATTTTTTTTAATATTTCATCACTAGTTGCCATAGAATTACTCAATTGAATAAAATCTTTATTTGCAACAATAACCTTTTGCTTTGAAGTATTAGAATCTTCGATTAAGACATCTAACTGAGATTCAATTTGGTTTATCTTTGCTTTTAAAGTACTTGATTCTTCATCGTTGTTCAGAACTCTCGAATTAATCATAAAAAGACCAATTAATACAAGAAATATATTGAATGCTAATAGTGCCGTTGTAGTATTTTCTTTTTTCATAGATGAATTTTGTAATTCTAGTCGTGTTTTAGAAAAGATTAATTTTTTTTCAATATACGATTCCTAAAATAATTAGTACATACTCATAATACCTAGAATTATTAAAATAAAATATGGGACTAGATCAGCCGCTCCTATGTAATCTTTTGCAATCCGCTGTCCTAACAATAAAAAAATCATTGTTATTGCAAGGTAAACTAATCCATAAAAAATCCATAATGTCGTTTTCTCTGCAAAAGAAAAATATATACCATAAACTAACATTAAGCCACCTACTAATTCAAGAATCGTCAAAATACTAAGAAGGATTGGATACACTTTGTTGAAAATACTTTTTGAGAATTGAACTTTAAAATATTCAAGGTTATTTCGTCTATTAAGGATTTTATCTAAACCCGATTGGATGAAAACTATTGAAATGAAAATAGCTATTAAAATTTGGCATAGAACCAGTGGATCTTTAAATGACATGCCGAGAAGACTAATCCGATCACCATACCGCTCGGCTACAGATTGTGCACATATAATTGTTAGAGAAGATAAAAATAAGATAGTAAGCTTTAAAATGGTGCTCTTCATAGTTAATCTTTTTCCTTTATTAAGTCTTTAATTCGCTTTCTTACTGAATCCCTAAGTTCTTCGATCGTTAAATCAGAATATTCTTTAGAGTAAATTGGAGCCCCAAACCTTATTCTTAAGATACCAGGTCTTAATTTCCAATCACTCTTTTTTTTTGCTTTAAAACCACCAATTAAGCCAATTGGAATAATTGTAGCACCTGAGTTTTTAGCAAGATGGAATGGACCTTTTTTAAAAAGCCCTATTTCACCATTTAATGTCCTTGTACCTTCTGGTGCTATTATAATTGAGGATCCTTTAGATATCTTATCCTGCGCCCTCACTAAGCTCTTTAGGGCCTGCTTAATACGTGTTCTGGGAATTGGTATTATTCCATACCTCCTACAAACCTGTCCCCAGAGTGGGTATCTAAAAACTTCAATAGCTGCAACGGCAGTTATATAATGATTGACAAAAGCACCAATCATAAATTGATCAAACATAGAGGTGTGGTTAAACATATAAATGTAAGGTTGCTCAGACGCGGAAGGAGGCATATTGTCTTTTTTTAAAATTTGTCCACCAAAAAAACACCAAAACCAACAAAATGGCCTTAGAAAAAAATAAAATATTTTTCTAGGTATTATAAAGATTAAAAAAAATATTAAAATTAAAACAAAAAACGTATAAACAAACCAAATTGGCCAAAGAATTAATGAAATAAGGATTTTATACATTTTTAATTTATAAAGAATTAAAAATTTTATGATGTACTTTAGAAAAAGGATACTTTGAAATATCTTTTTTTAAAATCCAATAATAATTATCATCCAAAATAATTTCACTATTACTTATTTCACAATTGAAACAATGCATAGTCACAGAAAAATGCGAATAACTATGTTTGACAGTACAACTCTTACTAATATTTTTAACTTTAATTTTTAACTCTTTTTCTAATGCTTTTTTTATAAATGGTTTAGTTAGCAACTTATTTTCAACCTTTACATTGGGTAGCTCCCATAGGCCTCCAAGCATCATATTTTTTTCTCTTTTATGTATCAAAAAAAGGTTGTCTTTTTTTAGTATACACGAAATTAAGGTGAAATGCGGTACTTTTCCCTTTTTTGTTTTTTTAGGATAACTTTCAGGATTAGAAGATAGAGCCGCTTTACAAATAGATGATATTGGACACTTAAAACATTTCGGTGTCCGCGGAGAACAGATTAAAGCACCAAGCTCCATAATACTTTGATTAAAATCACCAGGATTTTTAGCCGGAATTGAAAGATTTAAAACCTTTTTTATTTTTTTTAAATTATTGACAGATAAAACTTTTATACCAAGAAACCGTGACATGACTCTCTTAACATTACCATCTAAAACTGGAAATTTTTGACCAAAGGCAATTGATAATACTGCCGCTGCTGTATATTCACCAATGCCAGGTAGTTTGATCAATATATCCCAGCTAGTTGGTATTTGACCTCCATGTTCTTGACTTATAATTTTGGATGCTTTATGAAAATTATGACACCTTCTATAATAGCCTAAACCCTCCCAAGATATAAGTAAATCAGTTATCTCTGCTTTCGCAACATCTTTAATAGTGGGATATTTTTTGATCCATTTTTGAAAGTATGGTATGACTGTATCAACTTTTGTTTGTTGGAGCATAATTTCAGATAACCAAATTTTATAAGGGTCTTGTATATCTCGAAAAGCAAGATCTCTTTTTTCTTTATCATACCATTTAATAAGATCTTCAGCCTGTAAAATTAATTGCACTATACAGCTTTCTTTGGCAGTAATTTTATTTTTAGGATTTCCCAATGCAATGTAGATATTTTTTCAATAACATCTTGAGAATTTGAGGAACCAATCTTTTTTTCGAGCGAAAGCCCGAGTTCTAGATATTGATCATTTAATGATTGTTGAATCTCCGCACCCAAACTCCCAATAAAAACTTTTACAGATCGACGATCTTCCGAAGATTTTTCTCTATATACCCAGCTTTTTTTTTCTAGACCTATAATTAGTCTTGTGGCTGTGCTATTATCAATTCCTATCTTTTTTGCTAATTCTGTCATCTCAATCCCACTAGATGGTATTACAGACATAGCAATTATTTGTGAAAATGATGCACCGGGAATAGAAAGACGTCTCCTCACAAAGCTTTGCAGATCAATTAGAAAAGTACTTAGTAATTCACTATAATTCATACTTGTATATTACAAATATAAAAAAAAATATCAACTATTTAATCTAAAGCTAAAAGCTTCAGGCGCTTTGCGTGATAAAGAAAGAAATCTTTAGAAACTTTTTTTCTTCCTTTATTACCAAGATGCCCAATAATATTCCAGTGATCCATTTCAGTGAATTTCATCCAGTACCATTGACCCCGCATTAATAGCTCATCTTCAAAATACTTTGAGCTTGGATCTGGTCCATTTAATTTTGATGTCGGAGCGTACATTGAAATTGAATTAACAACACCATCATTTTCATACCATGTAGAATCTGTTTCACTACCATTTGCCCAATAACCAGAGCGTGAACCTAAAATTTTAGATCTAGTCTTAGTGATGATTGAGGTCCCTTTACTAGGAACATGTTGGCTCGAACCCTCTTTTTTTATTGTTGTAGATGTAATTATTGAAAAATAATATATATTTGGTGAAATTTGAAGGAAGTTATTTATCTCCTCAGCTCCGCTAAGACTCAAATCCCAAGAGCTTATATTCTTAGTACTCCAAGCTTTGTGATTGCGCATTCTAGATATATAATCAGCCCAACTTTCTTTTAACATCCTTCTAAAGCCCCATTGCTCAAGATCAAAACTATAAAAATCAGTTCCAACTACACCCGCAATACCAACAAAATACTGTATGAATGGAATTGTTTTCCTAACTATTTCAGCAAGTGTTGTTCCATTGTGAGGGGTAGAAATTGAAGTGATACTTAAAATTGCATGATTGGTAACTCCACCTAAAAGCTTGGAATCTTCCAATAAATCTTCATTTTCATAAATATTTTGAGTTAAGAGATAATCAAGCATTCTTGCTGTTTGACCTCCCATACTATGCCCAATTAAATGAATTGGATTTGAGGCATCCCATTGAGGATATAATCCTTTATAATTTTTATTTTTAGGCTTCTGAATAATACTATATTTTTTAGAATGATTTTTTCCATAATCAACCTGCCCTCCCTTCAATTGATAGTATACTTCAACTGCGCGTTCCCAGTTTGATGATACAGGACCTACTGAGACCTCATAAACATTATGACCTTGATCGGTAAGCATTTGAACATAGTCGCTTTTCCCACCCCAATAATTATAATTCCCCATCTCGTCTTCCCCCCATCCCATAAAGCCATGGATTAAGACAATTGGACAACTATTCTTCGCAACAATAAAACCTAGCATTAACAAAAACCGTATTAAGATCATAATTTCAAAGGAATACTTACTTCCAGGCCATGTACTGAAATCCCAGTACCATAAATAAAGTTTGCATAATTGACCTCTAAAGAATAAAAGTTATAACCAAAGCCAAGCCCGGTTGCTCCTAAGATTGATTTTGTTAAACTTTCTCCTACGTCTTGATTCAACTTTCTAGAGGACGTTCCAATTTTAAATTTTAATTGATCGGTTATAGTAAAAACTAGGCCTAAAAAGCTTTCTACCCCTGGAGTCCCCTGGAGCATAATTGTGTCAAAAAATATATTTAAAGGTAAATGTTTTAGTTCTTTTGATGCACTAAAAACTAGTTTAGTATCCATATTAATTTGCGCCTTTTTATCAAATTCTTTACCTAGCTGATGGATAGAGACCCCTAATTCTGAGCCGCCTTTATTAAGTCTTAAAATTGTTCCAAAAGAGAATTCAAATAAATATACTTCTTTTATGCCTAATGAAGATTTAAATATTTGACTACTAATTCCAATTCTTAATGGACTTTTAAATATGTTCTTCGAATATGTTCCCCTAATCCATAGATCATTCACATTGTAATCATTATTTTTTTCAAAAGATTCATTGTAACCTTGAAAAATACCATATGATACGTGTCGAATTGAGAAGGTCCCAAACCCTTTATATACTGGAAATCCGATTCCAATACTTTCACTCGTTATTAGTGCCGGGTACTTAAGAATTGCGCTCGAAAATATTTTTTTTTCGAAATTAAATGCGGGGTTTAATTTAGATGAAATAATCGATGGGCTTAGATAACCAGCGCCACCTAAGGATAATTCCTCAGTAGAAGTAAAAACATCATAAGAAGGGAATGAGGTTTTTGCTTTTACAAGAGAGTATGGTGAATAAAAATAGAGCATTATTATTATAAAAATAATACGCATTAAATTAAACTCAGTGGATCAAAATGAATGTTAATTCGATTTTGCCGAGATGGAAAATTTTTATTAAACCTTTCCATATTTTCTTCAATAAAAGAATGTAATAATTTCCCATTAATATCAATGTTTTTTAAGGATTTTAAAACTATCTGATACCTGTACCTATTTTTAACTCTTTCTAAATAGCATGGCACAGGGCCCAATATTTCAAGCCCTCCATATCTATTTTCAAAGTTGTCTAGTATTGTAATTGCTTGATTATTAACAGAATCTCTATAGGCTCCTGTTATCTCTATTTTTGCCAACCAGCTATAAGGGGGGTAGTTAAGTTCTTCGCGTTCTTGTAATATAATATTATAGTATTTCAAAACATCCAGTTCGGATGCATTATTTATCACCGGGTTATCTGGTGCATAAGTTTGGATTACAACCTCACCTTTTTTATCTTTTCGTCCTGCTCTACCAGATGCTTGATAAATAAGCTGAAAAATCCTTTCACCTGATCTAAAATCTGGAATATATAAACCTAAATCTGCGTTTATTATACCAACAAGCGTTGTATTGGGAAAATCTAATCCTTTCGCAATCATTTGAGTCCCTAAAAGAATATCAATATCTCCTTTTGCAAAAGATTTCAAAATCGAAGTTATCCCTAAACCGGTTTTTGATGTATCCATATCTAAACGAGCTATTCTAACATCGCCAAACGTATCTTTTATTAGATGTTCTACTTTTTGAGTTCCAGTTCCTTTATATAAAAGATTTGTGCTCCTACATTCGGAACAACATTTATCCAGAGAGCTCTCTTTATGCCCGCAATAATGACAAAGAAGTTGGAGGTTTTTCTGATGGTATGTTAACGCAACATTGCATTGATGACAATTAAGAATCTCTCCACAATCAGAGCACCTAATAACAGGTGAATACCCCCTACGATTGTGTAGTAAGATAATCTGTTCATTTTTACTTAAACGGTCTTCTATTTTATCTTGAAGCAAGCCAGAAATTACCTGCCCATATTTACCAGATTCTTTTTGCTCTGATAACATATCGACTAGATGAACAGTCGGGTATTCCGCGACTCCAAACCTTTCTGGTAAATGTAGGTATTTTAACTTATTCTGTTTATAGTTATAATAACTCTCAAGGCTCGGTGTCGCACTCGCAAGCACTACAATAGATTTTTCAAAAGTCCCTCTTACAAGGGCAACATCGCGAGCATGATATCTAGGTTCAGGTGAGTCTTGCCTAAAAGAAGACTCTTGTTCTTCATCTATTACAATTAATCCTAAGTTTTTTAATGGTGAAAAGATCGCGCTCCTTGCTCCAATAACTACTTTAAAGCTACCTTTACAAATTTGAGTCCATGTCCAAGACCTCTGAGATTGTGTTAATTTAGAATGCCAGAGTGCAATTTGATTTCCAAAAACAGACTTAAACCTTCCTGCTATTTGTGGAGTTAAAGAGATTTCAGGAAGTAAAATAATCGCGGTTTTCCCACTCAGTAAACAATGCCTTACAGCATCTATATAAATTTCAGTTTTTCCACTCCCTGTTACACCATGTAAAAGGAAAGATTCAAATTTATTTTTATCAATAGATTTAATTATTGATTTTAAAACATTTTTTTGTTTTTCATTAAAAATAACATCTTTATGAATCGGGTCAAAAATAAATCCAGTTGCATCGGGTAATAACGTCTTTTCAATTAGTTTTACTAAACCTATTTTTTCAAGGCTTTTACAAATCGCCATAGGGCTTGAGCAGTATTTACTTAAATCCCCTACTTTGATAATTATATTATTATTTATTAGGTGATTAAAAACAGTATATTGTTTTGGTGCTCGCTTTTTTAAAAGGATTAAATTCTTTTTATCATAATTTTCAACAACCTTCACATACCAACATATTGGAGGTTTATAACGAGTTGATAGAGTTTTGGGAAAAACAGCTTTAGCTACTTTACCGATAGGAGTTAAATAATAAGTACTTATCCATTTTATCAAACTCCAAAGCTCTGGAGTCATGATAGATAAATCATCTACTATACTTGTAATCTCTTTTAAATGCCCTTTAAATGAGACCGACAACTGTAGTTCTGTAACAATTCCTTTTACTATTCTTTTCCCAAAAGGTACTTCTACTCTAGTACCAACTTGAATATTTTCTTTCAGGTTTTTAGGTATGATATAACTAAAAGTTTTAAAACCAGAAATTGGGAAAGCAACTTTAGCGAACATTCTTTTTATTTATATATAATTGAATCTCAATAGTAATAAAAAAACCCTAAAAATAATACTTTAACGATAGGGGCTTTAGTATTGAATATATTTATTATGATTTAATTACATATATTTTAACATCACCACTTAATTCTGATGTAACTCTTATTGGCACATGGTAAATCCCAAGTGCTTTGATAGGATTTTCTAAAGAAATCGAGCTACGATCAACAGTAATACCTTTTGCTTCTAATGATTTTTGAATATCAATAGTTGTAATAGAACCAAACATTTTTTCTTCTTCACCAACCTGCGCTTCAATTGTTATTTCAATATTTGATAGTTTTTTTGCAATTTTTTCATGAGCCGCAACCTCTCGAACTGAACGATTCTTTTCAATTTGTTTTTTCTCTATTGATATCGCTAGGTTTTTCTTTGAAGCGCGCAAACCAATACCTTCTGGGATTAATTTATTTCTAGCATACCCAGGTTTCACACTAACAATATCTCCTGCACTACCAAGTCCTTCATAATTTTTCAATAATATAATATCCATATTAACCCCTTTTATTCTATTCCTCTTTCAACATACGGCATCAATGCAATCGAGCGAGAACGCTTAATGGCTTTAACTAATTTACGGTGCATTTTTGCACTAGTACCTGTGATCCTTCGTGGCATAATCTTACCTTGATCATTTACAAACCTGCGTAGCAACTTGACATCTTTATAGTCTATATCATGAACACCATTTTCTTTAAAATAACAAAATTTATTTCTATTTTGAAACGCCATTATTTAACCTCCTCTGATACAACTTTTTCTACTTTTAAAGGCTCTTTTTCTTTTGTAGAATTTTCTTTTTCAACTTTTTTATTTTTTTCTTCTTTAGTCTCAGATACATCTGTTTTCAATTCTGTATCATTTGATTTAGAAGATTCTTCTTTCTTTACCTCTTCAACGTGAACTTCGGGCTTTGAATCTAATGTTACTGTCATGTGCCGAATAATTGAGTTATTTAACTTCATTAAGGTCATAAACTCAACCATTTTAACTTGATCTCCTTCTTCGAATTGCATTAAAACAAAAGTTCCATATTTTTGTTTATTTATTGGGTATGCAAGTCTTTTTTTACCCCAAACTCTATGATTGATTAATTTAGATCCTGTCTTCTCTAATTGCTGACCAACTTCAGTTTTTAAGTTTTCTAAAACTTGATTTTCTAAATTTGGATCTACAATATATATTGTTTCATAATACCGCATAATATCTCCTTGTCCTTTAGCCGACTAGCAGCGGTGCAATGACCAGTGAAACCACTGACATTAGTTTAATTAAAATATTTAATGATGGACCCGATGTATCTTTAAAAGGGTCTCCAACAGTATCGCCTACAACAGCTGCTTTATGAGCATCTGATCCTTTAATAATTTTTTCACCATTTACAGTTACTCCTTCTTCAATCATTTTTTTTGCATTATCCCAAGCTCCCCCAGAGTTTGACTGAAAAATCGCCATTAATACTCCACAAACGGTAACTCCTGCCAGTAAACCCCCTAAGGTTTCAGGACCAAAAATAAATCCTACAATAACAGGACTTGTAACGGCTAAAACTCCTGGAGCAACCATTTCTTTAATGGCTGACTGTGTGGATATCTCAACACAACGCCCATGCTCTGCTTTATCTAAAGCATCTTCATATAAAAGACGATCGCTATCATTCCAGTTTTTTTCTTCTTTCAAACTCATTAATTCTAGAGCCTTTTTTAATTCAGGTATATCTCTAAATTGACGACGCACTTCTTCAATCATTGCCATCGCAGCTCTACCAACAGCACTCATAGCCATTGACGAGAATAAGAATGGTAACATTCCACCAACAAATAATCCAGCCATTACATTTGGTTTAGAAATATCTATACTCGAAATACCAGTTTTAACCATAAAAGCAGCAAATAAAGCCAAAGCAGTTAGTGCTGCCGAGCCAATTGCAAAACCCTTACCGATTGCCGCAGTCGTATTTCCAACTGCATCTAATTTATCGGTTCTTTCTCTTACTTCTTTTGGGAGGCCAGCCATTTCGGCAATTCCTCCAGCATTATCTGATATTGGTCCATAAGCATCCACAGCAAGTTGGATTCCTGTATTTGCAAGCATTCCTAATGCTGCCATAGCAATCCCATAAAGCCCCGCAAAGTGATGTGCTCCATATATAGCCGCAGCAATAATCAAAGTAGGAACCGCAGTTGATTGCATACCAATAGCAAGACCCGCAATTATATTTGTTGCCGGCCCAGTTAAAGATTGATCAACAATGGATTTGACCGGAGAAGTTCCAGTACCCGTATAATGTTCCGTAACTAAGCCAATACCAAGGCCTGAAAAAAGACCAATTACTGTGGCATAAAAGACTCCCAGATGAGAATACTGCACCCCTTGTTGGATAAAAGTTTCAGGTAAAAACTCTCTAATTAAAAAGAAGATTCCTGCAACCATTATAATAGCACTTCCAAACTCACCCCGATTAAGTGCTTTTTGAGGATCTCCACCTTCTTTTACAGAAACCATAAAAGTACCAATTATAGAAACAACTATTCCAGCAGCAGCAATAAAAAGAGGTAAAATAATAAAGTTAATATCGAAAGACCCTGGAGCACCATAAACGATTATACTAGAACCCAAGACCATTGCGCCAAGAATTGATCCAATATAAGACTCAAATAAATCAGCACCCATACCAGCCACATCACCAACATTATCACCAACATTATCAGCTATTGTTGCGGGGTTTAAAGGATGATCTTCAGGGATACCAGCTTCGACTTTACCAACTAGGTCAGCTCCAACATCAGCAGCTTTTGTATAAATCCCCCCTCCAACTCGTGCAAATAAAGCAATAGAAGAAGCTCCGAGTGAAAACCCAGAGATAACATTCAGGACTTTTCCGATATTTTCTTTTTCAAAACCAAATTGCCCGGTGTAAAAAATAAACAAACTCGTAAGCCCCAGGACACCTAAACCGACAACACAGAGCCCCATTACCGATCCACCACTAAAAGCAACATTTAAAGCTTTTGATAAGCTTTCTTGAGCAGCATTTGTTGTCCTATTATTTGCTTTTGTAGCCACCCTCATTCCTAAAAATCCCGCAAGACCAGAGGCCAACGCACCGATGATAAATGAGAAAGAAATATATAAACTTGAATCTGCTCTGCCGTTATTGGCAAAGCCCAACAAAATTGCGACAAAGACTACAAAAATGGCTAAAACTCTGTATTCTGCCTTCAAAAAAGACATTGCTCCTTCGGCAATACTAGCTCCGATAGATTTCATTCTTGCATTACCTTCATCCTGAGCCTCAATCCAACGTGTTTTCCAGAAAGCGTATAGCATTGCAAGTACACCTGCTCCAAGAACAATTGTTAAATCATATTTCATTTAATTATATCACTCCTTAATTAATTATTGTATTTATTCATTGAATAGTTTATTCCTTGTATCAAAATAGAATCTAAAGATTCTGTGCCTTTTTGAATCATTTCTTTAACTTTTATTTCATCATCTGATTTAAAAGGTTTCAGAACATACTCTTCCGCCGGGCGCATATTTTCTTCTGTTCCAATGCCTAGACGCAACCTTGGAAATTTATTTGTTTGCAATTGATAAATAATATTTTCCATTCCTCTATGACATCCATCTCCACCCTTTGGCTTGATCCGAATAGAGCCAAGAGGTAAATCAACATCATCAACGATGACATAAATATCAAGGGGAAGAAGATTCCATTCATAAGCTATTTCCTTGACAACGGACCCACTAAGATTCATTCCCGAAGTTGGCTTCACAACGATTACTTCACGCCTGTTATGCTTCGCTATAGTGTAATCTCCTTTACCGGGTTGAAAAGACAAATGATGCTTTTTAGCCCATTCATTAACAACCCAAAAGCCTGCATTATGCTTAGTCTTTGAATATCTATCACCTGGATTTCCTAAACCAACATAAGCAATCATTTTTAATTAGAATCGCTTTCTGAATTAGCCTCACCCTCTTTACCTTCGGCTTGGTCAGCTTCAGAAATTGTAGACGTCTCTAGCTCATCTTCTTCGGGCTCTTCTTCAACAAGCTGAGAAATGGTTACAATATTTACTTCATCATCTGTAACTATTTCGATATCTTTATTTTTAAGCTTAATGTCCGATATACTCATTCCTGAATTTAATTCAAGATCTTCAATATCTAGCTCTATCTGCTCAGGAACATCTGTTGGAAAACAGTTAATCTCAAGTTGATTTATAGACTGAGATAAAATCCCACCTTCCTTAACTCCTTTTGCCTCTCCCACCAAAACTAAAGGTACTGTAATCGTCATTTTTACAGATCTACGGACACGCATCAGGTCTAAATGAAGGACCTCATCTGTAACAGGATGATATTGTAATTCTTTAATCATTGTAAATTGACTCTTCCCGGCTTGATCTATCTCAAAAATCCTCTGTCCTGAATTCAGGGCATGAAATAAGACGAGTCTATCAACTTCAATATTAACATTTTTTTCTCCTGCGTAATAAAGCACGCCAGGTATTAATCCTTTTCGTCTTAATAACTTTGCTCCCTTAGTTCTCATTTCAACCCTGGTAACAACATCTAATTTATAGTAGGACGATGACATCTTCTTATCTCCTTATTAAAATTCAAATAATGCGCTAACAGATTCACCATTATGAACTCTATTAACTGCTTCTGCAAAAACTTTTCCAACAGACACAACTTTTATTTTTTCAATAGACTTTTTTTCTTGCCTTGCAATTGTGTCAGTGATAATAATTTTTTTTATTTCTGAATCATTCAATCTTTTTAAAGCCGGACCAGATAAAACCCCATGAGTTGCAATCGCCGTTATAGAATTCGCTCCTTTATCTATGGCTGCTTTTGCTGCATTAACCGTAGTACCAGCAGTGTCAATCATGTCATCAATTATTAAAACATCTAAACCATCTAGATCTCCTATTAGATGACTAACCTCAGCTTGATTTGGAGCATATCTTCTTTTATCTATTAAGGCAAAATGCATGCCTAGCTTTTTTGCATACCCTTGACTCATTTTAGCCGATCCAACATCCGGAGCAAGCACAACAGACTTCTCGGGGTCGAAATTTTCTGCAGCGATAGTATCAAGAATAATCGACCTGCTGTACAAATTATCAAATGGAATCTTTGCAAAGCCTTGAATTTGAGTTGAATGTAAATCCATTGTCATTATTCGATCAGCACCCATCGCTGTTAATATATCAATCATCACTCTCGATGATATTGGAACACGTGGCTGGTCCTTGCGATCTTGCCTTCCATAACCAAAATAAGGCATGACAACGGTCACTGTATCTGCCGAGGCACGAACAGCAGCATCAATCATTAAAGTAAGCTCTATAATATTGTCTGAAGGTCCATTAGTAGATTGAATAATGAAAACATCATGCCCTCTAATATTTTCTTCATACTTAACCCATATTTCACCATCAGAAAAAGTTCGAATCGAGATTTCGCCTAAATTCTTTCCAAGAAAAGTGGCTATTTGCTTCGCAAGGATTGGGTTACTACGCCCACTAAATATTTTTAATTTACTTTTTACCATTTTTTATTATCTATTGCTGGGGCGAAGAGAGTCGAACTCCTACCGCCTGGACCAAAACCAGGTGTACTACCATTATACTACGCCCCATTATTTAAGTTCTACGTATCCATTAAATATGGCTGAGTAATAAAAGTTATATGTGATCTACTGAATTGTGACTCAACAGATTTAGCATCTGCTTCATCGTCAAAAATCGCATACACAGTCGAACCTGAGCCCGACAGACTGGCAAAACGAGCACTACTGTCTCGAAGAGTATCTTTTATACTTCCAATCTTTGGATATGATGGAACAATAATTGATTCAAAATCATTCTCAAAAAACTTAAAAGAGATATTATCTCTTTCAATTAAGCTTTTAAAGTTAACCTTCTCTTTATCATCCTGCAAAAGTATTTTGTATGCACTAAATGCCCATGCAGTATTAATATGAATTCTAGGAATGACCAACAAATATGTACCCTTTATATTTGTATTTACTCTTGTTAAGACTTCACCAATACCTTCACCTAATTGAATACCCCCTCTTATAAAAAATGGAACATCAGCACCGATAGAAGAAGCAATTGATTCTAGTTCTTTTTTTTCGAGTCCTAATTCATATAATCTGTTTATTCCTTTTAATATTGCTGCCGCATTAGAAGAACCTCCTCCAAGGCCACTCCCTGCAGGTATTATCTTTTCTAAATGAATGGAAATCCCTTTAATATCAAATAATTTCCCCATTCTCATCCAAGCTTTAACGCATAAGTTATCTGAACTATTATCTAACCAATCAATATTCGAAGAAAAATGACATCCCGAGTCAGCTCTGCATAAAGTAATCGTATCATGAAGATCTAATTCTTGAAAGAGGGTATGTATATTATGAAGGCCATCACTTCGCTTATTCTGGATTTTTAATCCAATATTAACCTTAGCTCTAGATCTAAGGATTAACTCTTCACTCATTATTATCTGTAATTGTGGCGATTGCTAATACCGCCCAGCCTGACTCTCGACCAATAAATCCTAACTTATCTGTTGTGGTTGCTTTTATAGATATTTGCGATGCATTGAGATTAGTTATACCGGATAACTTTTTTTTTATACTAGGTATATAGTTTCCCAACTTTGGCTTTTCCAAAATAACTGTCGCATCAATATTATTTATAGTAAAACCTTTGTTTTCTATTTTTGAGATTACATCTTTTAAAAAATAAACGCTCTCTGAATTTTTCCATTTAACATCCTCACTGGGGAAAAAATGCCCTAAGTCTCCTAAGTTAGCAGCTCCTAAAAGTGCATCGCAAATTGAGTGGATTAATGCATCACCATCTGAGTGTCCCAAAGACCCGATTGAAGATACAATCTCGACAGAGCCAACTACAAGTTTTTCACCTTTAACTAATTGATGAACGTCATATCCAATTCCTGTGCGAATCATTTAAGCTGCCTTTCTGCTCGAACCCAATCCTCTAATTTAGTAATCTTAAAATTTGAAAGACTACCCTCGATTGGAATAACTGAAAAACCCGCTTTTTCCATTAATGTAGACTCATCGGTCACTTCTAAGTGATGTATTTCAGAATATTTAAATGCAAGAATTAATTTCTCTTTGTTGAAAACTTGTGGTGTTTGCGCTAACCAAATATTCTCACGATTAAGAGTATCTTTAACCTTACCATTAGAAATAAATTTGACAGTATCTACCGGCTGAACTGCTATTATTGCACCATCAGCATTTGAAGAGGCATTGATACATGCTTCAATTAAACTTTTAGAGATAAATGGTCGCGCGGCGTCATGTATACAGACAGTATTTATGTATTCCTCTACTGAGTCAATACCTTTTTTAACTGAATCTTGCCTCCGAGAGCCACCTATAATGACCTTTATAGAATTAACTTTAAAAGCGCTTTTAGAGTATTTTTCAACAAAAGATAACTGATTTTCAGGAACAACAACTAGAACTTGTTTAATATGAGAGACTTTTAAAAATGTCTCTATGGCATAATGGAATAAAGGCTTACCTTTTAATAATTTAAATTGCTTTTGCTCACCAAATCGATTCCCTATACCTGCAGCTGGAATAATTGCAGCTACGCTCATTCAAACTCCTATAAGATTATCATTGCATCGCCATAGCTTAAAAAGCGATAATCATTTTTCTTTGCTTCATTATAAGCTTTTTTAATTAACTTTCTATCTGCAAAAGCACTTACCATCATTAAAAGAGTTGATTGTGGAGTGTGAAAATTTGTAATCATCTTATCAACCATTTTATATTCGTATGGAGGATAAATAAATTTATCGGTCCAGCCTCTTTTGGGAGTAACCTGAAAACCTGAAATAGCAATGGTTTCGAGTGCTCTAACTGTAGATGTTCCAACAGCAATAATTTTTCTATGTCTTTTTCTTGCTTGATTTATTGCCATTGAAGTTGTTGGTGAAACTTCAAAATATTCGGAATCCATTTGATGGCGATTTAAATCTTCAACTTGAACAGGCCTAAAAGTTCCTAAGCCAATATGAAGTGTAACTGTCTCAATTTTTATTCCTTTTTCTTTAGCCTTCGCTAATAATGGTTCTGTAAAGTGCAAGCCGGCAGTTGGTGCCGCAACAGCTCCTCTTTCACTAGCATAAACCGTTTGATACCTTTTTTTATCTTTTGCATCAGCATCACGATCAATATAAGGCGGCAAGGGAGAGATCCCTATCTTGTCAATGATATCATGGAGACTATCAGATTCGTGCTCAAATCTGACAACTCTGCCACCTGAAACAGTGTTGTCGATAACATCGCACATGAGCTTTGAATTAAAGACTAACTTATTGCCAATTCTTACTTTCCTCGCTGGTCTGACCATCACTTCCCATAAATCTGTAGATAACTCTCTAAGTAAAAAGACCTCAACTTTAGCATCAGTTCTATCCTTCGTTGCAAAAAGGCGGGCTGGAAATACTTTAGTATTATTCAGTACTAGGAGGTCATTTTTTCTCATATAATCTAAAATATGATAAAATTTCTTATGCTCTATTTCACCCGTATCTCGATGAACAACCATGAGCTTAGAATAATCCCTCCTCGATTCTGGATGTTGAGCTATCGAACTTTTTGGTAAACGATAATTAAAGTCTGCAAGTTTATATTTTTTCTTTTTATCAATCATTTGTATAACCCCTGTTGGTCTTTCGTTAATTCTTTATTTAATAATTTATATGCAGATTCTTGAGCAATTCGGCCTCTGGCTGTTCTAAGCAAAAAGCCTTCCTTAATTAAAAATGGTTCATAAACATCTTCAATCGTTGTTGCGTCCTCGCCCACTGCAACAGCTAGAGATTTAACTCCAACCGGGCCACCAGAAAATTTTTCAATAATTACATCTAAAATTTTTCTATCCATACCATCTAACCCAATAGAATCAATTCCTAATTTTTCTAAAGAGGATTTAGCAACATCTAAAGTTATCCTACCTGAAGCTTTAACTTGAGCAAAATCTCGTGCTCTTCTTAAAATCCTGTTTGCAAGTCTTGGCGTCCCCCTGCTTCTTTTAGCTAGCTCCATAGCCCCCTCTTCATCCATTTCAACTTCAAGAATTTCCGCCGATCTATTTATAATATGAAAAAGATCTTCTTTGTTGTAATAGTCAACCCTTAAAACAACACCAAATCTATCTCTTAATGGCGACGTTAAATTGCCTAAGCGTGTTGTGGCACCAATCAAAGTAAAAGGCTCTATGTCTAATTGAACGCTTCGAGCACTTGGACCTTTATCAATCATGATATCTATTGAAAAATCTTCCATCGCTGAATAAAGGTATTCCTCTACAACACTATTTAATCGATGTATTTCGTCAATGAAAAAAACATCTCTATGACTAAGGCTCGTAATCATTCCAGCCAAGTCACCAGCTCTTTCTACAACAGGACCAGAAGCCTGTTTAATATTTGACTTTAATTCTTTTGAAACAATATTTGCGAGGGTTGTTTTCCCTAAACCCGGAGGCCCAAATAAAAGGACATGGTCTAGGGCATCTCCACGCTTATTTGATGCTTCAATATATAATTTTAAATTATCAACGAGCTCTTTCTGTCCAATAAACTCATCAAACTGAGAAGGACGTAGAGATTTTTCAATCGTTAAATCATCATCTAAGGGTGATGGGTCTGTTATGTGAATCTCTGTCATTCTATAAATTATTAATAAATCATTTTAAATATGATATAGAAGATACGATCTCAAATAGGCATCGTAAAGAATCTAGAATAGATATTTATCATTACTTATATTTAGAATCTACGAATTATTTTTTAAAATGGGCTTTAAGTATAAACCTGTATAAGAGTGCTTCATTTTCGCTAATTGCTCAGGTGTACCAACTCCAATAATATTCCCACCTTCAGTGCCACCTTCAGGTCCAAGATCAATGACCCAGTCTGCCGTTTTTATAACATCTAGGTTATGTTCGATAACAATGACGGTATTACCCTTGTCAACTAAGCGGTTTAAAACCTTTAGAAGCATCCTAATATCTTCAAAATGAAGCCCTGTTGTCGGTTCATCTAAAATGTACAACGTTTTTGTTGTTGCCACTTTAGAAAGTTCGGTTGCTAACTTAACTCTTTGCGCTTCTCCGCCTGATAATGTTGTTGCTTGCTGACCTAGATGAATGTATCCTAAACCGACATCATACAATGTTTTTAATTTCTTCTTAATGGATGGAACAGGCTCAAAAAAAATCAATGCTTCAGAAACAGGCATTGCTAAGATTTCAGCAATAGATTTCCCCTTATATTTAACCTCCAATGTTTCCCTGTTATATCTCTCACCAAGACAAACTTCACATTTGACATAGACGTCAGGTAAAAAGTTCATTTCTATTTTAATAATACCATCTCCCTGACAAGACTCGCAGCGCCCACCTTTAACATTAAAAGAAAAACGTCCTGGCTTATAACCTCTAACTTTTGATTCTTGAAGCTTTGCAAATAAATCTCTAATATGAGTAAATAGCCCTGTATAGGTTGCTGGGTTCGAACGTGGAGTCCTTCCAATTGGCTTTTGGTCTATGTCTACAACTTTATCTAAAAACTCAATCCCTTCCGAGGACTCATAGTTAAGAGGGTAAGACCTTGATCTGTTTAATTTTTTTGATAGTAAAGGAAATAAAGTTTCATTAATCAATGTACTTTTACCACTACCTGAAACACCTGTAACAGCAATAAATGTTCCTAGTGGGAATTTTACTTCAACATCTTTTAAATTATTTCCAACAGCACCTTTTAATGATAATATTTTAGAATTCCCTTTTCGACGTTGTTTAGGAATTTCAATTTTTCTTTTACCAGTAATATATTGAGCTGTTAATGATAACTTTGATTTATGCAAATCCTCGGGTTTACCTGAGAAAGTGATTTCACCTCCATTTTTTCCTGCGCCAGGACCTATATCAATAACATAATCAGCCGCTTCTATTGTTTCTTGATCATGCTCAACAACTAAAATTGAGTTACCAATGTCTCTAAGTGATTTTAATGTGCCTAGTAGTTTATTGTTATCTCTTGGATGCAACCCAATAGATGGTTCATCTAAAATATATAAAACCCCCATTAATTGTGATCCTATTTGAGTCGCGAGTCTAATTCTTTGCGCTTCACCACCCGAAAGAGTAACAGCAGATCTATCCAAAGTAAGATAGTTTAAACCAACATTTACTAAAAAACTCAGCCTCTGCTGAACTTCTTTCAAAATTTGATCTGCGATTTTTTCTTCCATTTTTGTTAGTTTTAAATCATTGAAAAATTGGCTTAGCATTACAATCGACATTGAAGAAACTTCACCTAAATTCTTTTTATTAATTAAAACACTCAGCGTTTCTTTTCGCAATCGAGTACCAGAACAACTAGAGCATGGACGCATACTCATAAACTGTTCAATCCATTGTCTTATTCCTTGGGATCTTGTTTGACTATAGCGACGCATTAAATTGGGAATTGCTCCTTCCCATCCCCCAGAATAAGTACCTTCCCATTTTGCTGATGTATATTCCATTTTAAACTTTTCTTTTCCAGTACCATTTAATAAAATACGCTTTACTTCATTATCCAACTTTATCCATGGAGTTGTAAAATTAAAATTATAGTGCTTGGATAAGCTTTTTAGAATACTTCCATACCAGTTCCCGCGCGGTTGTTCTCCAAGAGGTATAATTGCGCCTTGGATTAAGCTTTTTCTTTTATCCGGAACTATAAGATTGGGATCGACTTCCATATGCGAGCCTAAACCATCGCATTGAGGACAAGCTCCATAAGGAGAATTAAATGAAAACATTCTAGGCACGATCTCTTCCATTGAAATGTCACAATCAGGGCAAGCTAAGTGCTCAGAAAATAGATACTCTTTATTAGGCAAAATATTAATGATCAGATTACCGCTGCCAATTTTAAGGGCTAGCTCAATTGACTCTGTTAAGCGCTCATTAATGTTTTCGTTTACAATAAGTCTATCAATTACAACTTCAATCGATTGTTTTTTATTCTTATTCAGTTCAAGGCTATCATTAATAGAAAATATTTCACCATTAACCCTAATCCTTAAAAAGCCATCTTTTCTAATATTTTCAATAATTGATTTATGAAGGCCTTTTTTACCTTTGACAATTGGAGCAAGGATATGCATCCGACTACCTAACTTAAACTTATTTACTCTATCAACAATCTGCTGAACTGTTTGTTTTTGAATTACATTCCCACATTTCCAACAGTGCGGTTTACCTACGTGAGCATATAGCAGCCTCAAATAATCATGGATTTCAGTTACAGTTCCAACAGTTGATCTTGGGTTTCTAGCCGTTGATTTTTGTTCTATCGAGATAGCAGGAGAAAGCCCTTCAATAGAGTCGAGATCTGGTTTTTCCATTAATCCTAAGAATTGTCTAGCATATGAAGATAGTGATTCAACATATCTTCGCTGCCCTTCGGCATAAATGGTATCAAAAGCTAAAGATGATTTTCCGGAACCAGATAATCCGGTAATTACTACAAATTGATCACGTGGAATTGTAACATCGATGTCTTTAAGATTGTGCTGTCGAGCACCATTGACAATAATTTTATCACTTGCTTTTTTCATATTACCTTATAGTTAATTAACTCTATAAAACAGACCATTCTTAAATTTACAGCTTATTATAGGATAAGCCCTAAATGCATTTACATTTTAAAAAAGCTAAAAGTCTTAATCTTGAATCTTTAAAATACCTGTCTTATTTTTAGGGGTGAGCTCATTAAAAAACAAACTGCTTATATCTATGCCCCATATGACTGATGTTTTCTTTTCTAAATCTGTAATTTATATATTTGAGCATAATAATGATGGTGCTATTGGAATAATAATTAATAAAAGTTTGAATGATTCAAAATATAAAACTCTATTTAAAGAACTTTCATTAAATCATCCTATTTCTGTAAATAATAAAAAGATTTTTTTTGGTGGACCAATATTAATTGATAAGTATATTTTGTTGCATAAGCCCTTAAAAGACGTGAATCCATCTATAGACGTAACGAATAGTATCTCAATCAGCAGTAATAAAATTAACTTAAAGAAGATAATAGGCGCAAACGATGTTCCCTATAAAGTGATGATGGGTCATGCCGGTTGGAGACCTGGACAACTAGAAAATGAAATCAAAAAAGGCGATTGGATGATGCAATCGATGACTGATGATTTTGTTTTCAATCTTCAATCCAATTCTATGTGGGAGCAAGCTATCAGCTCTCTAGATCATAATTGGGCAAATGGGGCAAATGCTTAAAAAATTATTGTTTTTTTTTCTTGATTTTCCTAACTGTAAGACCAAAGATTGGGTATACAATATGAACAATAATATCTATCAACGCACCCGGTTAATACTTTTTATGTTCCTGGCTTTATTTTACACTTCTTGTCAGGAAGATCCATCAAGGCATTTAAATCTTGGAAACTGGTATTTACAAAGAGGCTTAATAGATGAAGCTATAATTGAATTTAGAGAAGTCTCTCGTTTGTATTCTGGAGATGCAAATGAATTAAAAAGAGAGGAATTCCATGTTTTGGGTAAATCACATCTAAAGCTAGCTATTGCTTACACAAAAAAAGGATGGTGGGAATATGCTCTTAACGAAGCAAAACGAAGTTTTGAAATAACTCCAAATAAAGACTCTCATGAACTTATTGCTCTTATTGAAGAAAAACTCTTACAGGGTATTGATTCCTAAATAGAGTTCTCTAAATAGTTCCAGATCTAGATTCTCCACCATCACAATAAATAATAGAACAATTTATAAAGTTCGCATCCGGTTTTAATAACATTGATATCGTTCCAGCTATATCTTCAGGAGTTGTAGTTCTTTTCATAGGGTTTCTTTTCTTTGTATTCTCAACCCATTTTCCCCAATCTTCTGTGATCTTAGTTAATGCTCTAGTTGGAGTGACACCTGCTTGAATAGCATTAGCGGTAATTCCAAATTCTCCTAATTCCCATCCAATTTGACGAATGATTGCTTCCATTGCAACCTTAGCAACGCTAACTGGCCCATAACCCTCCATTGCTAAGTAATTGCCTTCACTTGTAAGACCCATAATACGAGAACCATTCGCTAATAATTTATTATTATATAGGTTTTGAGTCCAATATAGTAGCGAGTTCCCCATAACATGTATAGTCATATCCATTTGCCTTTGTGTAACTGGCTTTTCGCCAAAAAAATTTGTGGTTGTTCCAAATGCGATTGAATGCAATAGCAACTTTAAAGGATTACCATTGGTGATTTCTTTAATTTTGGGAACATACTTATGAATAGCTTCTTCTGATGCTGCATTTGTATTAAAATAGTGAGAACGACCACCAGTTAACTCATTAACTTCATTAATTGTTTCTAGAGCAATCTTTTTAGCATCGCCTCGATCAAAATGAAAAGCTATTATTCCATAACCATCTTTAGCTAATTTTTTTGCTGTTGCAGCCCCATGTCCAGTTGAACCACCAAGTATTAATACCCAATCTGACATATTTTCTCCAATTTTAATTGTTTTAATTTAATTATTTATTTTATTTGATAGTTGCCAAATGTCGGTTTAATAATTGAATTTTTTGTTGTACTCTTTGCGATATAAATTTAATTAAAAAATAATGAAACAAAAAAACAGTTATACCAAAGAAGAATTATTAAAAAGTGGTGAGGGTACCCTGATGGGTTCAGATACCGGAAAATTACCGCTCCCTCCCATGTTAATGGTTGATAGAATTCTTGAAATAAATAAAACTGGTGGAAAATATAATAAGGGTCAAATTTTAGCAGAGCTCGATATAGATAATGAAAATTGGTTTTTTCATTGTCATTTTAAAGGTGACCCCGTGATGCCCGGTTGCTTAGGATTAGATGGAATGTGGCAACTTGTTGGTTTTTATCTTACTTGGATTGAGGGTAAAGGAAGAGGGAGGGCTTTAGGAGTCGGAGATTTAAAGTTTAAAGGTCAAGTTCGCCCTTATCATAAAAAAGTCGTTTATAAAATTGATATAAAAAAAGTACTAGACAGAGGAGGAAAGCTAATGATTTGGGCAGATGGAGAGCTTAGCACATCAGATGATCGTACAATTTATTTTGCAAAAAACCTACAAGTTGGACTCTTCGATAATTTAACCTACGATTTTGGTGGAGATCCATCTCAAGATACTTTTTAATTGATAAAAGGACTTAATTAAATGTCACTTCAATGTGGAATTGTTGGGCTACCGAATGTTGGTAAATCGACTCTTTTTAATGCTTTAACTGAATCTAGCGTTCCAGCTGAAAATTACCCTTTTTGCACTATAGAACCACATACTGGGGTTGTTGCACTACCAGATAATAGATTAATTAAATTAACAACTATATATAAGCCAGATAAAACTATCAATGCTACTGTAGAGTTTACAGATATTGCCGGTTTAGTGAAGGGCGCGAGTAAGGGAGAAGGGTTAGGAAATCAATTCTTAGGCCAGATACGTCAAACATCTGCCATACTACATGTGATTAGGTGTTTTGATGATGAAAATATTACACATGTTGAGGGAAGTATAAACCCCGTTAGAGATGCTGAAATAATAGAAACAGAATTGCTCCTTGCAGATATTGAAACCCTTGAAAAACGACTCCGTAAAACCGAGAAATCTGCACGGTCGGGTGATAAAATTGCGATAAAAGAAGTAAACCTAATAGAGAGTCTTATTCAGCATTGTTCAAGCGGTAAACAAGCTAGAGCATACATGGTTGAAGATGATAATCAAGATTCTTTTAATTCATTTCATCTTTTAACCAACAAGCCCATTTTATATATAGCTAATGTTGATGAAGCTGAAATTGCCAATGATCAAAATAATAATTACGTTAAAGACCTTCTAAGCTTTGCTGAGCAACAAGGAAATTCAGGCATCCGTATTTGCGCTTCGATTGAACAAGAAATTGCAATTCTTAGTGAAGAAGAAAAACCCATGTTTTTAGAAGAATATAATTTAGGTGAACCGGGACTTAATAAAGTAATTAGAAATAGCTTTAATCTTTTAGGTCTTCAAACTTACTTTACATGTGGAGAAAAAGAAGTTAGAGCCTGGACAATTCCGAAAGGGGCAACCGCTCCTATGGCTGCAGGTGCTATCCATTCAGATTTTGAAAGAGGTTTTATAAAAGCTGAAATATTTCATTACAATGAGATAATTACTAATAAATCAGAAAAAGTTTTGTCTGAACTAGGCCTAATTAGGCAAGAGGGTAAGGGCTATATTGTAAGGGACGGAGATTGTATCTTTTTTAAATTTAATGTTTGAGCCACTTTAGAACGTAATAGTCTAGATGACTTAAAATAGAATACTTTATTGGGCGACTTAACCTTCTTCGGCATCTTCTTCGTCATCTTCTTCCCATTCTTCATCATAATCTTCATAATCTTCATCTTCATAATAGTCGGAAGGGTAAGCAAAATAAGGATTACTTGACATCCCGTATGGGTCATGAGGGTTTAATTGATTAACGATTTCTTTCTTTTCATCATTCTCTTTTTCAACAGCAACTGCTTCCTGTTTTACAATTATAACTTTTGGTTCGTTATTTACAGTTTCGACACCGCTAGTATTTTGATTAATAGCATTCATTACAAGACTTCTATCTTCATCTGAAAGAACTGATGAGTGAGGGCTTTTAAAGGTTGTTTTTTGTTGACTCCTAAAATTCAAACCTGTTAAAACCGAAAAGAAGAGAATAATTAATGAAAAAATAGCTCCTTCTGGTTTAAGATCATATCCTCCCCACATATTTTGAATAACTCCAAAACCAAGAAAAATCCCTAAAGAAAGCATTAGCCCAAATAGTATAATCATATTGCCCATTTCTTTGGGAACATGAGACTCCATTACTAGCATATACAAGAACCAGATTAGGATTACCATTACAGCAATAATAATGCTTAATAAAAACTCCCCTAGGAGAAGAGCTGTAAAAAAACCGACAACACCAATCGCCGGAATTATGAAACCAACACCAGATTTTATATCGTTAGCCATTTTGAAACTCCATTAACACCTCGAATTGAGTTAAAAATTGCTCTTTGTATATGTTAAATGCAAGATTTTTCATTGTTAATAAATTCTCTGTTATCTGCTCTATAATTTACAAGGCTAATTTTGTAAATTAGAGTATTACTATGAAAAAAAATCCTATAAAGCTCGGAGTAATTGGCGTTGGGCACCTCGGCCAACATCACGTTAAACATTATTGCAGTATTAAAGATATAACTCTTGTTGGTCTTTTTGATACAGATGAAAAACAAGCACTTAAAATCTCAAAACAATATAACATTCCTATCTTTGATAATTTAAATAAATTAATATCATCTGTCGATGCTGTTTCAATTGTTACACCTACAATTCATCATGCTGAGGTAGCAGAATATTGCCTTAAAATGAAAAAGCATGTTTTTATTGAGAAGCCAATTACATCAACAATTCGCGAAGCTGAGAACCTTATTGAAATAGCAAAAAATAAAAAAAAAATTATTCAAGTTGGACATATAGAACGGCTTAACCCTGCGCTGCGAGCATTAGAACCTTACCAAATAAAACCAGCTTTTATTGAATTCCAGAGACTTGCTCCTTACAGCGAAAGAGGAACGGATGTTCCTGTTGTGCTCGATAAAATGATTCATGATATTGATATACTGTTATCCTTAGTCAATGCAAATGTTGATTCTATCGAAGCTTCTGGGTTATCTATCCTTACAGAATCAATTGATATTGCGCATGCAAGAATTAAATTTTCAAATGGTTGTGTTGCGAGTATAATGTCTAGTCGAATTTCAAAAAATGAAGTTCGAAAAATTAAAACATTCCAACAAAACTTATACACAACTATTGATCTTTATAAAGGGTTGACTGAAATTTATAAAATTGAAAACAATATAAACTCCAATCAAGATTATTTGTTAAAAGTTCCTTTTGACTATAATGGTACTAAGAAACATATTATTTATGAAAAACCAGAAATAATTAAGGAAGATGCATTAAGGTTGGAATTAATAAATTTTATTTACTCTATTGAAGGTACTGAAAAACCAATCGTTTCTGGTGAAGCAGGTCGAGATGCGCTTGCCGTTGCAATTGAAATTCAAGAAAAAATCACAGAAGGTATTAAATAATGAATTTAAGAAAATTAATCTTTTCAAATAGAAGCTTCACACCAATACCATTAGTAATTACTCTGATTTATTTTTCTTCTTTTAAAACTCCATTTGCATTTATAGGTATAATTATAGCTTTTTTGGGCGAGAGTATAAGAATTAGTTCCGTTCGATTTGCTGGGGGCGCCACACGAACCTTAAAAGTCGGAGCCCCTTCTTTGTGTATGAGTGGGCCTTATCATTTTACCCGAAATCCTCTTTACTTAGGAAATATGACAATTTATCTTGGCTTTGTTTTATTCTCTGGAGGTGATATTATGTGGGAATTATTTTTAGCTACCTTTGTTTTCTTTACTTTCCAATATTCGATGATCATATCACTTGAGGAAAAAACACTAGATAAAAAGTTTGGAAATGCTTATTTAAAATATAAATCAAATGTTCCTCGTCTATTTCCAAGGTTCTCAATTTGGGAAAGTAATGATTTACGAACTCCAATCCCCTTAAAAAAAGTGTTTTCAACAGAAAAAAGATCACTACAAAATATTTGTCTTTTTACTGTAATTATAATCATAAAAAACTATTATCACTTATTTATAAAATGATTATTGATGGAAATTAAAAAAAAGTTTTTTTTGCTGGCAGGAGAACCTTCCGGAGATTTGCACGGCAGTAAACTAATAAAGGCAATTAAAATACTAGAACCAAACTCTTCATTCATAGGTCATGGAGGAGACTTAATGAGAGAAGAAGGTATGACTATTTTAGAACACATCGACAACCTTTCTTTTATGGGTTTTACCGAAGTAATTAAACACCTTCCTCGAATTATAAAAATTCTGAAAAAAACAAAAAATGCAATTCAAAAATTAAAACCAGATAGAATTATTTTGATTGATTACCCGGGTTTTAATCTTCGAATAGCAAAGCAAGTTTCAAACTTATCAATACCTATCACTTTTTTTATATTACCTCAAGTTTGGGCATGGAAAAAAAATAGGATAAAAATTTTAAAAGAAAACACAGATCAATTGATAGGAATTTTCCCTTTTGAAAAAAAATGGTTTCATAACAACGGTGTGGATATTGAATTTTTAGGACATCCTTTCGCCGATGATAAACACATAGGAGAGACTTCAAAATCATTCTATGGTCGCCATAATTTAACCATTGAGCACCCTATCTTATTATTGCTGCCGGGAAGTCGAGAGCAAGAAATTTACAGACATTGGCCTATTTTTTTAGAAGTAGCCAATAGGATAAAGCTTAAATTTCCTAAAATGCAAATCATACTTGGAAAGCCAGATCATATTTTCATTGATAAGATACCCGATTATATTAAAATTGAAAAAAATGCAAAAAAAGCGATGTTAGTCTCTACCGCAGCCATTGTAGCCTCAGGAACAGCAACTCTCGAATGCGCAATTGAAAATCTTCCAATGGTGACTTGCTATAAAATGTCTTTTATATCATGGGTTATAGCAAAGTCTGTAGTTAAGCTAAAATATTCATGTATGCCAAATATAATGGCTAGTAAAGAAATTGTTCCAGAACTACTACAAGGGCAAATGAAATCAGATAATATTATAGAGCACATTACTCCCCTGTTAGATATAAACTCAAAAAAAAGAAAAAGGATGATCGAAAAATTAGAACCGATTAAAACAGGCCTTGGATCTCCGGGTGTTTATAATCGAGTAGCTAAAACTATGTTGAACAGAACAGATTTAAATGAAAGAAAAAATTAAAATAATTTTAAAGAAACATATAGTTAGCTTTTTTTTAAAATTATTGTATTCTACAAATACTTACGATGTGAGAGGAAGAGAAAACTATATTAGAGCTAAAAAATCGGGAAAATCAATAATTATATCCTTGTGGCATTCTCAATTGCTCTCAGTTTTTTACGATTTAAAAGATATAAAAGTTTATGCACTTGCCGGAACACATAAAGATGCTGAAATAATTTCTCAAGTAGCTTTAAAATGGGGATGGAACATGATTCGAGGCTCTAGTAAAGAAGATGGAGCAAAAGCGTACAAAGAAATATTGAAGATTTTAAAGAGCGGTCAAAAGATTTTATTTATTACACCTGATGGACCAACTGGCCCAGCTAAAGTTCCAAAGCTTGGAATTATCAGAGCAGCAAAAAAAACTGGAACCATAATTATACCAGCTAGTACACATTCAACTCGAAGATGGGGATTCACAAATTGGGACACATTTTTTTTAGAAAAGCCATTTGGGAAAATTTATATCAAATATGGCAAGCCTTTACTTTTAGAAGACTCAATATCAGATACAGAGTCATCTAGAAAGCTCGTAGAAGCGATGGAACAAGTTGAACTAGAAAACCTGCATTATGCAAATAAAAAATAAATTTAAGCATCTTAAAAAACTATTATATCCTTTGAGTGCTATATATTATCTTTTTATCTTTTTTAGAAATTTACTTTTTGATTATAATATTGTTAAGCAAAACAAACTTTTATGCCCCGTTATTAGTATTGGGAATATTTCTACTGGTGGTTCAGGAAAAACACCTATGGTCATATACTTAGTTAACTTACTAAAAAAGAATAATCTAAAAGTTGGTATTTTAACTCGAGGATATGGACGTTTAGTTGAAACCCCAATTATAATTTGTAACGAAAATAAAAAAATTAAACAAAATTTTAATTTTCTAAAAATAGGAGATGAGCCTCTTTTATTATTTGAAAAATTAAATGGTGTTCCAATTGGTATTGATAAAAATAGATTTAGGACTGGTAAAATTCTTCTAAAAAATTATAATCTAGATGTAATCGTACTGGATGACGGTTTTCAACATCGCTCTTTATATAGAGATTTTGAAGTTGTTTTAATTAATAGCCTTCATAAAAAAAGGAATCACAAGTTATTACCTGTTGGATTTTTAAGAGAATCTTTTTCAAGCTTAAAAAGAACTGATTGTATTATTGTTACAAAAAATAATTTATCACAACCTCAAAATAAATTAATTGAAAAAATTGAAAATTTTCAGCCAAATATTTATTATTCTAGATCCATAAATAATATTTCTAAAATATCTATTCCAAAAATTAATGCATTAGAACTTTTAAAAAATAAAAAAGCATATTTATTATCAGGAATAGGAGATCCCTTGAGTTTTCAATTAAGTATAAAAAGTCTTTCCAAAAATATAGTTGGTCATTGTAATCTTAAAGATCACTTTAACTATTCTCAAAAAGACTTAAATAAAATCGAAATTGAAGCTAAAAAGAAAAATGCAGATTTTATTTTAACAACGGAAAAAGATTGGGTTAAGCTAAAAAGCTTAAATTCAAAAATGCCGGTTTTACCAGTTAATCTAGAACTGTCTATTGATGATAAAGTAAATGGATTAAGTTTTAAAGAACTAATAAATGATAAAATTAAATTTGAGACATACCATAGGCAAAAACGACACCCACAAAAGTTAACATAAGTGGCCAACCAGTATTAACAAGTTGCTTAGAACTAGGGTCATGGAATACATGAACTTGGAATTCGTGAGTTGAAGTGGCCCCATGCTCGTCAACCGCCATTAGAATAAAATCATTCATACCCATTTGGTTTTTTCTAGGTGACCATTCGAGCGTAGCTTTGTTTTTGTCAAATCTAGCATACTTAGGTAATCTAACCGCTCGATAGGCTACTTTATCCCCATTTAAATCTTCAGTTACTATTTTATAGCGCCAAGAATGTCCCGTTAGACCTACTGGTTTCGGGTTTGAAATTATTGTTGGTGCATTATTAATAAATATTTTACCCTGTTGGACGTCCGTTCCGTAACCATCGCTTACGGCGACTTCAAATGAATTATTATTAATCTGAGCTGCTTTAGGAACCCATAGTATTTTACCATATCTATCCATTTGCATCCCGTGCGGTCCTTTAAGCAAGGTGTATTCCAACTTTGTATTTTTATTTTTATCATCAACTCTGACTTGGTATTTAAATAATTCTCCAGCGAGTCCCATATGAGGAGGATTTGAAACAATCGTTGGTAAATGATTTGCGTATACTTCATATGTCTGTTCATCTTTTGTATATCCATCCGAAACAACAACAGTTATTCTATGAGCATCCGATTGTTCTACATTTGGCGTCCAACGCAATGTTCCCGAGGAACCTTCAACGACCATTCCTTCCGGGAAGTCTAATAAATTAAATCGAAATGGATTTACTTTTTCTACGATAACTCTTGGAGGCTTCCCTTTTGCTCCATTAAAAAACTCCCAAAGAAAATCCTTCATTTTAATTGTCCGACCATCTATATTTTCTAATAAAACCCAGAGTCTATCTTCTTCAAAAAAGACGGAATGTGTATATTTTTTTAAATTAAGCCTGGAGACTAAACTATCGGCTGGGTATTTTGGGTCAAAATAATAAATAGCTTCACTGTTATGCCAATCCCCTAAATATCTATCAATATTTGAAAGCGCTACATCGTCAGTTATGTTAATTGAATACATTCTTATAGAAGAAATATTTTCAACCTTTACAACCTTTTTAAATGGTAATAAAGAGCCTTTATTTCTATCATTTATCATTATTTTGTATGCATACTCATCGCCAACAGTTGCAGACATTGGAGGAACTGAGACAATTTTTGTCGGAGCATTAACAAAAAACTCTGCTTCAATAACTCTAGATTCGTGGCCGTCTGAAACTTCAATTTGGAGTTGATGAAAATCTAATTCGTTCATTGTTGGCTCCCAACGCAAAAAGCCTGTTTGAGGATCCATTCGCATCCCTTGAGGTAATTTGTGAGCTGTATAAACTAATCTGTCATTTTTGTTAGGCTCTTCAACCGTTAATTCAAAATCCCAAATTCCACCAACATTAATAGTATTCATCATCATCGGAGCAGACTTTATTATTGGAGGATGATTAACAAATAAATTTACAAATTGCGTATCTGTTGCAACTCCATGGCTGGCAATAATTGAATATTTTATGGTGTCAACTTGAACTGGATTAGGAGTCCAAGAAATAGTACCATCTGGCTGTATAATCATACCGTCTGGTCCAAAAAATAGCTTATAACTTATTTTTTCATCGGCTTTCTGTCGCCATACTTTTACAGGATAATTATAGATAGTGCCAACACTTGCTTTTTCAGGAGCTTTTGAAAGAATCTTAACTCCAGCTCTAGAAAAAAGTTGAAATTCTTGAGCTGTTCGCTCGAAACCATCTGATGCAACAATTCGTACATCGTAAACCTCAACATGTGCACTGTCTGTCTTCCAAACTACAATACCATTTTCAATTGTCATTCCATCTGGAGAAACTTCTAACTCTAATTTTATTGAACTATCTTTATTAAGGTCTTGAACAATAGGCTCATATCTGAAGGTTGAACCGGCAATAAATTCTGTAATAGTTGGCTGAGTTAAAAATCTTGGTGGGTCATTAACATAAACCCACAAACTCTCATCTCGACTCTCTAAAACTGGAGTTGCTTTAAAAACTTGTTCCGCTTCATTAACCCCTGTATAGGGCTCCATTATTTCATCAACTTTCATTCTAACCATATAGGATAACGGAAAGGCATCTAATTGTTTATCTGTTGGTACCCAATTAATAGACTTACTATCATATAAAAAATACATACCCTTAGGAGGCTGATTATCCCATCTAAAGCTATAAAACTCATCGCTACTGTCTTTTGGTATTTCATATAAGAATGGTTGACTCGGCCTAAGGACATACCTTGGTAAAATATGCTTTGGAAGCCTTTGCCCAAGCGATTCTTTTGGCTTCGGTAATTTTGGCTGTTCTAAAGTCCTTATAATTTTTTTTGGTATAGACATTCGAGGCTGCTCTCTTAAAACTTTACCTTCTTTTTGATTTGGTGAAATTGTATTTGGTATATAACTACTTGGAGACTGACCTAAATCAGTTATAATTAACTCTTCTAATTGAGGCTCAAGCGGTACTTTTTCTTCTGGTGGTAACTCTATAAAAATCTCTGGGAAATCCGGCTCTAAGTCTTGGGTATTGGAAAGTAAATTAGGAAGTTGTGATTTTATGAAATCTGGAGTTATTAAGTAACCTTGGTCTAGCTGGCCTGATTTATTTCCGAGTTGAATAACATATGTTGAATTTTGTTCTCCATCCCAAGCTGAAATAAGGACACTTCCATTATATAAGCCGGCTTTTGTCATTGGTAACATTGAAAAGACTTGCATTTCTGAAGGAATATTTCTCATGGCGTCTCGAACCGGTTGTGATGTCCCATCTTTTCCTTTAATCAAAGTTAAGGTATTTAAATCAGATGAAAGAGCTAATATATCTTCATGGGTGTCTTGATTAAAATCTTCCAATGAGACTTGAGTTAAAGGACCACTATTAATCGGTACTTCATCTATTACAAGAGTAGCGGGAGTTAATGTAAACGCAATAATGTCACCTGATTTAAAGGAGACTAAAACATCAAAAAAACCATCAGAGTCCCAATCCGTTAATTCAATAGAATATGGTAAAATACCATTTAAACCATCCACTTGTTTACGAACTAGATGCCCAGAGTCAAAAACACCGCCGATATTATAAAAGGGTTGTGCCTTGATAGTATTTCCATCTGGACTTAATGCTAATATATCATCATAACCATCACCATCATAATCCACTACACCAACATATAATAAGCCAGAGCCAACAAGTAATTGATCTGGACGAACTTTTTTTGTTAATGTAAGACCTGAGGCTGACGAGTTAACAATTGCGAAACCACGAAAAGGACTTCCAAGTGCTAATACTAATTCTTGGTCACCATCAGAATCTTGATCTAGTAATTGAAAGTTATTGCACCTCAGAGATCTATTTTCTTTACCTACATCCAGTGTAGCGGTTGGTATTTCTGAAAAATTTGTGCCATCCCAAGAGTATGTTGCTATAAATACATGAGGTGTTGTATTACCCTCAAATCGCGTCAAATTCATTACAATTACAAGCTCTGGAGATCCATCCCCATCCATATCGCCTATTTTTGCATCAACAAAATCGCCACTTAATTCAGTTGGAGGTGTGAATTCCCAAATTAAATTTTGATAACCATCCACATTTATTTCATAGTATCTAACTTTATTCGGGAAAATACTTTCATTCGGATTTAATTCAAGTGCTATAAACTCGAGCATTTGATCGCCGTCAAGGTCATAGGTTCCATTCATGTTTGATATCTTCTGAGAAAATAAACTCGAAAATAAAAACACTGTCAGGATCAATTTTATTGAAAATAAATTGTCCTTCGTCTTTTTAAGAACTAACAAAATATTATATTAGCCTTCATCTTTAGAAAGGCTATCAATGTTTGGCTCGGGTTGATTCTTATCTGTTTCGGAAGTGGAATCATTAGTCTTTTTGGGTAAAGTATTTTTTACTTCTTCAAGCTTTAGAGAGTCACTTGAATCTTTCTTTATGTTTAATTCTATTTTCTCAACTTCTAAAACTTTAGGGTTTTCTTCATCCTTTTGAGTTTGAGGAACATTTTTTATTGAATCTAATTTTACTTCATCAACCTGTAAACTTTGTTTTGGAATATTACTTTGTTTTGGTGAAATAGGAATTTTTGGCTCTTGCTGTTCTGGCTGGGCATCGGGTAGCCGAGGCTCTCTATAAACTTTAGGTATTTTGCCTTTAGGTCCAAAAATAGGCTCTTCCAATGAACCGCCTTGTAAGAGTTTAATCTTTAATTCTTCAGGAAAAAATTCTTGAATTAGCCTTGAGAACATAACGGCTGGCTCGACCGAACCAATTAAATCAAACTCTGTCGTAACTTTTTTAGAACCGTTGGCGCGAACAATAATCTCCCCTCTAATCGCTTGCAATATTCCTTCATCCATGAAAACAGCTAAAGATTGAGAGGGTAAAGAAGGAGTTGTTGAAGAAAGATATATTCCTTGGTATAAAGAATCATCAGTTTTATCAAAAGTAAAACGAATTAATTTTTGCGTAAAGTCCATATCTAATGAATTTGGAAAACCTTCAAAGAAATAATCAGGAAATTCAAACAATTTAGGGTCAAACGATTCTGGTTGATAAGACTGAGAAAGTGAATCGTCTGTTGGCGAAATTGACATAAAAACAACATTTGTTTGCATATCATGAACCATAGTAAGTGTTGTAATACTATCTAATTGAGAATCTCTTAATGAGTATGCGAAATCAAATGTTTCGCCAAAGTTCAAATTAGCTAAGTTTGCTGAAATTCCGTGCTGAAAGTGGGTTGGGTCTCCTTTTTGGGGGATTTGATTAACAGCAACACCAAATGGAGCTTCGCCATCAAAAACGTATCGGTCTTTGGTGGCAGAAGATGGTGTCATAGCTAAAACATAATAGAGATCAATATCATTTCCGGTAACCTGGTTAACCATTGTATCTTTATTTATTGCTTTAGGACTTAACGCATCAATGGTTTTTTTTGTAAATGTTGTTATTTCAGTATCCATGTTCGGAATAGAAGATTTTTCTTTAATTGTATCAGGTGCTTCAGGAATGTATTCACCAAGATCTAGCTTTGTAAAGCCTGCTTCATCTGCCCAATAAACACTTTGCATATCCGAATTTATTTTGGGAATTTGGATTTTTTCTAAATTGATTTTTTTGTTTTGAGTCTTACTTTTTGCATTTGCTAAAAAGTCTCCTAGCGTTGGGCTTAAAGTAGAATAATCCTTTTCATCTTTAGTTTTAGACTCAACATCTAAGCTCTTTTCTCTGGGCAGAATACTTTTCACATTTTTTTCATATTCTAATGTTAAGCTGTCAAAGTTTTTTTCTTTATCCGTTAAGATATCTGAGGGAGATATTATGGCTTTTTTATCACCTTTTAGTCCATCAACACTAATATTTTCAACTTGAGTTATATTATAAATTTCTATGTCCTGTCTAAGCTTAAATAGATCTCTTATACGCCCTTCGTCTTTGATTGGAAATGCATTTTTGCCAGATAAACTCGTTTCTGGAAAAAAAAGCTTACTATTTTTAAGGGTTAAAAGAAAAACATCGTCCGATGCAAAAGGCACAAGTAAGCCCTCTTCATAATTTTTTCCAAAAGTATGGAATGGTTGCAAGTCTGAGCCTAAAATATATCTAGATTTTTCAATTGGGATAGAACCGCTTTTAGAAAGTGTAAAGTCCATAGAAATATCAAATAAAGCAACTTTGAGGGTGTTCTTTTCTGGCGATATCATAGCGATATAATTTTCACCATCAGAAATAAAACCACCAACATAGACTGCGCCGTAACCATTTTCAATTATAGGCGCAGATAATACTTTAATATTTTTTAAATCTATACGTTCATTAGAAATATCAATGTTAAAAACTAAACTATATCTAATTGGAGCTCCAAAAGAGACAGCAAGGGCATGAGGTCCTCCTGGCACTAAAGATAAACTAGAAGGCCTTAAAGTACTAATTTCAAAAGGTAGGTCTTTATAAGTGTATGGCTTGTTTGAGAAACCTTCTTTTGACCCTTGAAAGACATAAAGCCAAGTACTTGAACCAATAGATGCAAATAAATCAGGAATAATAATGATATCCTCAAAACCATCATTATCTAAGTCTGTTATTTCTAAATCGGAAAATTTTTGCCCTTTAGGCAAATTATATGTCCATAAAGTATCTATTTGATCAGAACCTGAGAACTCAACCCAAATAGCACTAGACGTGCGCGTGTTAATGGCGAAAGTCTCTAAATTGCCATCTTCATCTAGGTCAAAAGACCTGTTTATGTGGAAGTTACCCCGACCTACCATAATAGATATGAGCAATGACCATATAAAGAATGTCTTTAAGAAGCTCATTTTAGCTCTTATGAACGTAGTTAACCTCATGGTTTAAACCAAAATTGGATACATTTATTCGGGAGGCAAATCACGTTTTGATCTCCCTTACCTCGTTTACTCTTTGAAAAATATAGGATAATGCTACTATTTATACAAGTAAAACACCTTGAAACTCTTATTTCTTAATTTGTTATATTTTAAAGTATATTTCCTTTCTAATTTGTTACTTGAATCTTAATTTGTGGTATGTTACCATGCTGAGAACTTCATAATCATGAAAAATATATTTTTTTTATTTACAATTAACTTTTCGATTCTTTTTGGTCAATTCAGCTACCCTGCTGAAGACTTCCTTGGGGGTGGTATTGGCTATAGCCCAATGTATATTAAACTTGAATCAATTCCAGGTGCAGACTCGCTTGTAAACCTTGGACTCGATCCAAATAATTTTGCAGATCCATTCGTTGTACATGGTGGAGAAGGTTTTGCGCATGTAACTGGTCGATGGCGTATCGGGGGATATGCAGGTATGGGAGGATCATCCATAAGCACAATTCCAACTATTAAAGTTTACGTTGACACAGAGGCGGAAGGCTGGCAAAGCGAAGAGACTCAAGACTACACCGATGATTTTAATCCTTCTATTAAAGCAAAATTTTCATTTCTTCTTGGTGCGGCATCGGTTGAATATGTTATGCCTTTATTACAAGATTTAGAACTTTCATCAGGAGCACTAATGGGTCTCGGTAGAGTTGGTATGGCTATTGACCAGCAGAGTGGAAATCCTAGATGGGATAAGGTCTTTTCTAATGCTTATGGAACGATGACGGATGGCGTTTTATATTACCCGGTTTTGGATATAAATAATCCAGACGATATAATTCCCGGAAAGGTTGCTGGCTTACAAAGAGATGTAAGTGCTATTTTTTTTAATTTTCAACCATATATAGCTGTTAAATGGCAATTTTTAGAACGCTTAGGATTGAGAATTAGTGTTGGTGCAAATAAAGGGACAGTAAATGCTGGAAGCTGGAAACTTAATGGACGAACTCCAATTAGTGATTCACCAAAATCTTCAATAAGCGGAATTACATTTAGAACCATGCTATATATTGGTCTCTAAACTTCCTAAATAATATGTTTCAAAAATTTCGCCAGATATGGCCTCTGGTATTATCCACAGCATTTGGATTTCTATTGGCAACGCTTCTTTTTTTGCCTAGAGCTTATTCGAGCAACCAGAACGTTTACAAAGTACTAAGAGAAAAAATTAACGTTCTCCAACAAATGATTTCTTATGTAAACCATTTTTATTTTGATTCAGTTGACATGGAAAAAATTATGGATGGTGCTTTTCGTGGACTAATGGAAGAACTTGATCCTCATTCAACATATATCCCCGCAAAAGAACAAGAAAATATAAATGAGGTTTTTAAAGGAAAATTTCAAGGGATTGGTATCGAATTTGATATTTTAGATGGTTTTATTACTGTTATTTCTCCAGTACCTGATAGCCCCTCTGATATTGTAGGTCTCATGCCTGGTGATAAGTTAATCGCAATAAATGGAGATGATGCTTATAAAATCACAAAAAATGAAGTCTTTGAAAAATTAAGAGGTCGAAAAGGGACAAAGGTTGTTGTTACAATCAGTCGAATAGGTAAAAGAAAGCCATTCGACGTAACAATTATCCGAGATAATATTCCTATTTATAGTGTCGGTGCCGCAACTATGATCGATAGTGAAACAGGGTATATATTTCTCAGGCGCTTTTCCGCAACAACCGAAAAAGAAGTCACAGCTGCTATTGATACTTTAATAAATCAAGGAATGAAAAAATTATTATTTGATTTAAGAGGAAATAGTGGCGGCTACTTAGAACAGGCTGCTGCAATATCTGACCAGTTTATAACTAGTATAGACACACTAGTTTATACAAAAGGAAAAATAAAAGAATCAAATCAACAGTTTATTAGTAATGAAGATAAAGGACACGATGGTTTTTCATTAGTTGTGATGATTAATCGTGGGTCTGCAAGTGCTGCTGAAATAGTTTCCGGTGCAGTTCAAGATTTAGATAGAGGACTCGTTGTAGGTGAAACTAGTTTTGGAAAAGGACTTGTACAGCGGCAGCTACCTCTAGATTCCGGTGCCGCTTTGAGAGTAACTATTGCAAGATATTATACTCCTTCAGGACGACTAATTCAACGTCCATATGAAGATGGAAATGATCTTGCATATTATAGAGAATTATATGCAAAAGATAGAGAATCTAAAATTGATAGCCTTAAAGAGCTAAGGCCTAAATATAAAACAAAATCAGGAAGGACTGTATATGGAGGAGGAGGAATTACTCCAGATATTTACATACCATATAAAAATTCTATAAATTCAGAGACTGGTAAAATTGTAAGAAATCCAAAAAGACCAATTTTTAATTTTGCCTCTAAATACGCATCAAAAAAGAAAAATGATTTCATTTCTTTTAAAAGCTTCAAAAAAGATTGGATAGTTTCAGACTCTTTAGTAACTGTTTTTTTTAGCCAACTTGACAATGATTCAATTAATGTAATAACAGATTCCGTCTTGATTGATATTGAATATATAAAAAACACAATAAAGAGTGAAATAGCTGGATCCGTGTGGGGAAAAGATGAAGCGGCAAATATAAGATTACTTTTTGATAACCAGGTAGTTGAGGCTTTAAAACATTTTAATGAAGCAGATGCATTTTTAGATTGATTAAACTAACTTAACAAGCTTTCAAATAAAATTTTTATTTATTTTTATGAAAACTTATCAACTTTAGAAACGGAGATATATAATGGTATATTATTTTTTAGAAGGCGGCGCTTTTATGTGGCCTATCTTAATGACATTAATTTTTGGGCTTGCGTTTGTAATAGAACGTGCATACTCCCTTATGATGTCTGGAGTAGACTCACAGGCTTTTTTCGAAGAGATTACCTTATCGATTAAAGAAAAAGGTAATGATGAAGCGGCAAAAACTTGTCAAGAAACCGATGGACCTGTTGCCGCTATTTTTTATGCCGGTTTAATAAAAGTAAATCGTGGCTTAGAAGAAGTTGAGAAAGGAATTCAAAATGCCGGTGCAATTGAAATGGCCTTTCTTGAAAGAAACATGATTTGGCTCAATGCTGTAATTACCGTTGCTCCCATGCTTGGTTTTACTGGAACAGTTGTCGGGATGATTGGAGCATTTGATGCTATTAAAGCTGCAAACGATATTTCACCTGCCGTTGTTGCTGGAGGTATTTCTCAGGCTCTATTAACAACCGCTTTTGGACTTATTGTTGCCATGATTATTCAGGTCTTCCAAAATGTTTTTGTCTCGAGAATTGACAAACTCGTGTTAGATATGGAGGAACAATCGAATAAGTTCATGGATCATCTTTATGAACTGAACGAAAAAAAATAAAACCCTTATAAATTTTGATGAAAAAAAATCGAAGATTTAAAGGCGGAGAAATACCAACTTCTTCAATGGCTGACATTGCATTCCTTTTATTAATATTTTTTCTAGTTACAACGACGATTGATACAGATAAAGGCCTTGGGATTGTACTACCGCCTCCAGGTGATATGGAAATTGAAATTAGAAAAGATAATATTGTTAATTGTCTTATTAACTCCCAAGGAAAAGTTTTATTAGATGAAGAGCCAACGAGCATTGAACAAATTCATCGTATTGTGGGAGAAAGACTAAGAGCAAATAACAAACTAGTAATTTCTGTAAAAGCGCATCCCAAAACAGCATATAATGATTATGTAAGAGTCATCGATCAATTAAAAAGAGCAGACGCAAAAAGAATATCAATAGCAAATAGCAATTAATAAAGAATGAAGTTTTCAAAAAAAACAAAAGTATCCAGTGAAATACCAACAGCATCAATGCCCGACATTATTTTTATGCTACTTATATTTTTTATGGTTACTACTGTATTGAAAGAATATTCGGGTTTGCCGGTTAATCTTCCTAAAGCAAAAAGAATAGAAAAGTTAAAATCAAAAAGGCATACAGTTCAGATCTGGGTTTCTAAAGAGGGTTTAATCTCTATTGATGATAGACTAATGGGTGTCGATGATGTCTCTTTAGTTATGTATGACAAAAGAGTCGCAGACCCTCAAATAGTTGTCTCTTTAAAAGGAGACGAAGAAGCTGAAATGGGTCTTATTTCTGATATACATGAAAATTTGCGAGAAGTAGAAGCTCTTAAATTAAATTATTCGACTAAAACACTTGTAGATTGATGGATTTTATAAACCCAGTAAAAACTAGATATCCTGTGGTAATCAGAGTTACTACTCTTATCGGTGTAGGATTAGTTATTTCAAATTTTTTATTGTTTCCAAGATTTGGAAATGATATTGAATTTGATAGTGTCGAACAGGTAATTATAGAAAATATAGATATACCTCAGACACAACAAATTGATAATACACCTCCTCCCGCAAGACCATCCATTCCAGTGCCATCTGATGATGAAGATATAGCTGAAGATTTAACATTAGATGAATTAGATTTTGATGATTTTTCTAACCTTGATGCACCACCTCCTCCTCCTTCTGGACCTAAAGTAGTTTTCATACCATACGATGATCCACCAGTAGCAATGTCACCAATAAGACCCGTTTATCCAGAGATTGCGCAAGAAGCAGGTATTGAAGGTGTTGTTATAGTTCAAGCTTTTATAGATGAAAGAGGAAGGGTTAAAGAGACATTGATTCTTAAAGGAGTTCCAAATACTGGTTTAGATGAAGCAGCGATGAGCGCAATTAAGAAGACTCGATTTAGACCAGCAAAACAAAGGGAGCGGGCCGTTGGAGTCTGGATTTCAATTCCTGTGAACTTTAGACTAAAATAATTTTAAAGCTCTGGCTACTATTTTTTTTACCCTTTGATATTACTTCTATGATATTCCCAATTTAATTTTCTAATATACTCAAGCGAAATTTCTTTAGGACATTCCGCTTCACAAGCTCCAGTATTTGTACAATGCCCAAAACCTTCTTCATCCATTTTAGAAACCATTTTAACAACTCTTTCTTCACGCTCGGGTTGACCTTGAGGTAACAAAGCTAACTGAGAAACTTTTGCAGAAACAAAAAGACTCGCAGAAGCATTCTTACAAGCAGCAACGCATGCACCACATCCAATACATGCTGCAGCATCAAAAGCATCTTCCGCAATTTCTTTTCCAATTGGAATTGAATTACCATCTGGAGCGCTACCTGTATTAACGGAAACATAACCGCCCGCTTGTATAATTCGGTCAAAAGAAGATCTATCAACAATTAAATCTTTTAATACGGGGAAAGGTTTTGCTCTCCAAGGTTCTATAGTAATTGTATCTCCATTATTAAAATGACGCATATGCAACTGGCAAGTTGTCGTACCTTTTTGAGGCCCGTGAGGCTTACCATTAATTACCATAGAGCACATACCGCAAATACCTTCTCGACAGTCATGATCAAAAGCAACAGGGTCTTGACCTAAATTAACGAGTTGTTCATTTAGAACATCGAGCATCTCTAAAAAAGACATGTGGGTATTTAAACCATTTACTTTATATGCTACAAAATCCCCTTTCTGATTTGGTCCAGGTTGACGCCAGATTTTTAATTTAAGATTTAATTCTTCCATATTATTTATAACTACGCTGGGTTAATTGAACATTTTCAAATTCTAAAACTTCTTTATTTAAAATTGGATCTTTATTTTCACTATTGAATTCCCATGCTGAAGTAAAAGCAAATTTAGCATCATCTCTCATCGCTTCACCCTCTCCAGTTTGATGCTCTTCTCTAAAGTGACCACCACATGATTCATCTCGAGCTAAGGCATCCCTCATCATTAATTCACCTAATTCTATAAAGTCAGCAACTCTCCCTGCTTTGGTTAATTCAGGATTTATCACATTATCTTCCCCTGGGACTAGAACATTATTCCAAAAGTCATTTTTAATAACTTTTATTTCTTCAATGGCACTTTTTAATTCTTTCTTATTTCTAGACATTCCACAATAGTCCCAAACAATCTTTCCAAGCTCTCTATGGTAACTTTCAACGGACCTATTGCCATTATTCTCTAAAAGTCTTTTGACTTGATCTTTTGTCTTTTTTTCAGCTTTTTCAAATTCTTCATGATCAGTACTAATTGCAGGTGTTCTAATATCTTCTGATAAATACTTACCAAGGGTATAAGGTAAAACAAAATATCCATCGGCTAATCCTTGCATCAATGCTGAAGCCCCAAGTCTATTTGCTCCATGATCTGAAAAGTTGCATTCTCCTATTGCATAAAGGCCCGGAACTGTTGTCATAAGGTCATAATCAACCCACAAGCCACCCATTGTATAATGTACAGCTGGAAAAATTCGCATTGGCATTTTATATGGATTTTCACCTGTTATTTTTTCATACATTTCAAAAAGATTTCCGTAGCGAGAGGACACTACATCTTTACCTAGTCTTTTGATAGCGTCTTCAAAATCAAGATAAACAGCTAAACCAGTTGAGCCCACTCCATATCCAGCATCACACCTTTCCTTTGCAGCTCTAGAAGCAACATCTCTAGGAACTAAATTTCCAAAAGCAGGATACCTTCTTTCTAAGTAATAGTCCCTGTCTTCTTCCGGAATGTCAATACCAGCTCTATTATCACCTTTTTTTCTAGGAACCCAGATACGTCCGTCATTTCGTAGGGATTCAGACATTAAAGTTAATTTAGATTGATATTCTCCCGAGACAGGAATACATGTTGGGTGTATTTGAGTATAACAGGGATTTGCAAACATTGCTCCTTTTTTATGGGCTCTCCAAGAGGCCGTAACATTGCTTCCCATCGCATTTGTTGACAGATAATAAACATTACCATAACCACCTGTTGCTAAAACCACAGCATGACCAAAATGTCTTTGATACTCACCTGTAATTAGATTCCTTACAATAACACCTCTAGCTTTTCCTTCAATCTTTACAATATCTAACATTTCATGCCTGTTAAACATTTGAACATTTCCTTTACTGATTTGCCGACTCAGGGCACTGTATGCTCCTAAAAGCAACTGTTGTCCCGTTTGACCTCTTGCATAAAAAGTTCTAGAAACCTGAACTCCCCCAAAAGATCTATTATCTAAAGTTCCTCCATATTCCCGAGCAAAAGGAACACCTTGCGCAACACATTGATCAATAATACTTGAGCTAACTTCAGCTAGTCTGTAAACATTTGCTTCTCTAGATCTATAATCACCACCTTTAATTGTGTCATAAAAAAGACGGTAAACAGAGTCACCATCATTTTGATAATTTTTAGCAGCATTAATACCACCTTGAGCAGCTATTGAATGTGCCCTCCTTGGGCTATCTTGAAAACAAAACGCCTTAACTTTGTAACCCATTTCTGCGAGCGATGCTGCCGCTGATGCACCCGCTAATCCTGTGCCTATTATGATAACTTCGAGTCTTCTTTTATTTGAAGGACTGACCAAAGGTACTTTTGCTTTATAATTAGTCCATTTATCGGCTAAGGGTCCTTCAGGAATTTTATTATCTAATATCATATGTTTTTTATGTAAATAAAAATTGGAATACTTGCGAAAGTAATAGGTATCAATAAAACTAAACCTGTTGTTATTGCTTTTATAGACGAACTATATTTCCTAGTTCTAAACCCTAAAGTCTGAAATGCTGATTCGAGACCATGTTTTAAATGGAGACCCAAAACAACCATGCTGATAACATATATAGAAACATACCAGAGTTCATGAAAAGCTGAAACAGTAACTGTATATAAATCTTTTTTTCCCCATATATCTTTTTCTATAGATCCAAAATGCATTTCATACCAAAAACTTCTGAGGTGTATTACTAAAAAAATTAATAATAAAGTTCCCAATACAGCCATATTATTAGAAGCCCAACTGCTATTAGTGGTACCACTAGAAACAGCATATTTTACAGGTCGAGCATTTCTTGATTGAATAGTAAGGTAAAACGTTAAAAGAACATGAAGAATAATTGCCGAATATGTAATAATAGAAAGAAGATTAACAACAGGGTTTGTTGTCATAAAAAAAGCATATTCATTAAATTGCTTTTGTCCTGCCTCTCCTGGAATAAATAGCTGAAGGTTCCCAGCCAAGTGACCAGCCAAAAATAAAACTAAAAAAACACCCGACAGGGACGCTAAAGTCTTTCGAAATAAAGTTGATGTAAAATATGTCTTCATTTAAGTAACTAATTCAAATTAGATATCTAAAATTAAGTTAATAATTCATTTTTGGCACAAAGAATCGATGAAATAAAACGAAGCTTTAAAAAATACAAATAATGTATTTCAACTAATTTAATTGAAGTTGAATACTATATGGTCCATTTTTGAAAACAGATTCTAAAAACGTTTCTAAATAAACTTCTTCACCATTTTTTCTATTTCTTAATCCATCTAATGAAAGTTGACTAGCCCATTTATTCCAATATCTATATGATTTACCCATTGGCCCTTCTTGCGAGTCATCCAAGATAGAAGCAGATTTATTAAAATGATATCTATCTTTTGTTGACCATTTTTTAAGCACCTCAATAACTTCATTTCTAGTCTTTAAATCAGTTAGTATTCCAACCCAAAAAGAAACAGGTGCTAATTCAAAACCAAATGGAGTCCTATCACATCCCCGAACTTCTAAGACGTGCTTTAAGCGAACATTTGTAAAAATTTGCTGCAACGCAACTTTAATATTTTTTTCATACAATTTATTTTTATCTTCTAATATTTGAAGATTTTCCCCAATGGTATTATCAGTAATGTTGTATTCATTTTGTTCATTAATATCAAAAAGTGCTGGAACTTTTAAAAAATAATCTATGTAACTATCTAATAATCCAGATGAAGAAACTATCTTATGATCAAATAAATTCCGACAACGATCAACATCAGTGTCTTCCCATATAATATTTCTTAAGTTTTTCACCCCGACGGGTTCACCCATTTTAAAAGGGCTATTCGAAAATAGATATGCGGCAATAGGGTGCAGGCAATCAGCAATAAAAGCCATTTCTTCGATATCTTGTTGACCTGCAATATCAAAATTAATTTGTATACTTGCTGAATTACGCATCATCCATTTCCCAAGTGTTCCTTTTTTTTGCATATGTTTATCCATCACTTGGTACTTTGATTGTTTAATCAAATCAATATTTTCAGGGCTGAAATTTGGCTCTGTGGCGTAGCTTATTAGCTTGAGTTTATATTCCTCTACTAATTCTAATAAAATCGATTTATGCTTCTGAAAGCTGTTATCCAGATTTTTTAAGTTCCTATGTGGACGACTAGACCATTCTAACTGTCCTCCAGGCTCTATAGTATAGAGACCATTTTTTTTACTTTTATTATTTATAATTTCTAATAACTCTGTTGATGAAAAATGGGTCCCTTTGTTAACTGGTAATCGGTTACCCTTTTCATTATAAATGATACACTCTTCTTCAATACCGATTTTTTTACTCTTAAAATCTATAATATTGGACAATACTACAGATTTAACTTTATCCCTAACTGTCATAATTTTAACTCTCTTTAATACTTATATATAAAATTAATTTATCCTATGCCCCAAGTCATAAAACCAAAAATAAAGAAAATCATAGGTAATCCAATGTTCATCCCCCCTGAAACCTCTTTCCATTTTTTTGGAGTATCGCCCATTTGATTAAAGCGTAACTCTACAGTTTCAAGTTTACCCGTTTCGGTGTAAACGGTTGTTGCTCCATATAATTTATTATTTTCAATGATCGGATCATAACCAACATATTGCAATCCTTTTTGCGCTGCAAGTTGAGTGTAAACCGGAGAAAACCCACTCACCTGATGCCAACCAGGCTCTACTTGTACTGGTTTTTTTAAAGGTGTTTCTCCCACAAATTTACCATCGATATAAATTGGGACACCATCTATGTTTGCTTCAACATTTATACCGCTATTATGATAATACATAAAACCAGGATCAGTCTGCCTTTTTGGAAACGATTTTGGTCTACTTGGTGATAAACTTTCTTTCCAACTATATTGATCATTATCGTTGGATGAATAATTCAAAGATTCACGCTCCGTTTGTAAAAAATCAGGTACTTCTCTTTCCCTTTTAAATTCCCACTTCAAAGATTTTTTGTTAGAATCAGATTGAAAAGGAAAAAAACTAAGCCACGTGTTATGCTCATTTTTTTTATTAAAAACCTCCTCTTTTTTAGATTTTTGATCTTTCTCTAATTCGATATTTTTATATCGAATTATATAACGGTTATCTAAAACCTCTGGATCTGTAAATTCAGGCTTTTGAGGCATTGAAAGCAAATAATCTGATTTATCATTTTTATTAAAGGTCTGGCTTTTTTTCCTTTTAGGTATATACTTTTTTTGTAACCTTGTTGCATCATATTCATCAGAAATAAAAGAATCATCTGTAAACCAAGCTTCAACAACATTTGTGTCTGAAAATTGAGTAGAGGAACCTGAATATGGTGTAAACCGAGTTGTATCTAACGTTCTATTGTCTGAATATAATGGTACATATTTTTTTTGTAACCTTGTTGCATCATATTCATCGGAAATAATAGCCTCGTTTGTGAACCAAGCTTCAACAATATTTGTGTCCGAGACTTGAGTATTGTACTCAGGTATATTTCCATAAACCAATGTATCAGGAATTGTTTCATATAACAGATCCGGAACGTGCTCTTTTTGAAGTTTTATGTAACGACTTGTTGAGTTAAAATTATTTTCTTTTAAAGATAAAGGTTCAACAACATTTGTATCCGGTAGCTGGGTTTCTGAAAGGTTAATTGTTATAATCTTATCTCGCTGTAAATCGACTTTTTCTAACTTCTCTGGGATATGTTTTTTTTGAAGCTTGACATAATTATCTTCATTGTTAAAGTATGAAGAACCATTTTCAGTAATTTGAATTGGTAAAGATTTTTTTTCTTTACTTCTATTTAGTAATTGAACAAAATTTTTAAAAAAACTTTGTTTCTTTTCTACTATTATATTTTTTTCAACTTTAGCTGTTTTATTCTGCTTAAAATGAAGACTTGAAGCTTCTTTCATTTCAATCTGATTTGGTTTTTTCTTTATGATTTTATCAGCTTTAGACAACAGCAAATTCTTATTATCGACGATCAGGGGAGTCTTCTTTTCCAAAATCATTTTTTTAAGTTTAGGCTTACTTATTCTTTCTGTCAATATATCACCTGTTTTTTTTTCAATATAAATTTCTTCTAGTTCTCTTTTTTTAAGATCTTTTTCAAGACTTTTTGAAGCAAAACGAGAAGAGTCTTCAAAAGCTTGTTTCGCTTCTGATGCTTTTATTAACATTGAGTTTAGTTTTGAATTTTTTTCTCTGGGGTGATTTGTTGTGTAAAGTTTTCCATGATATTCAAATATTGAATTAGGCCCAAGTTCTTTTCTTGCTTGATCAAATGCAGACCTAAAGTTTGTGTTGTATTTAGGGAATCCCGATGACTTTGCAACATTAAAAACGGAAAAACCTTCTTCATCAATATGCTTCTTAAGACTAGCTACTTCTGATTTTTTCATTTCAGTATGAATGAAGATAACTGTAGTTGGGGATGTTTTTGAATTAATAATATCATACCCTAATACTGGCTTATTTATTAAAACAGCGAGTTGTGTAGACTCATCAAAATCATCAATTACAATCTTCTTTACGGGGTCTTTAAATATTTGTTGCGGAACTTTATTTTTAGGAGACCGAACTCCCAATAGAGTAAGGTATACCCAACCTCTATCCGATTTCCAGCCTATAATATCATCATCATTAATTTGATTAGAATAATCAATATTGACCATAATACCATTTTGCTTTATACTGTAGCTTACATCCTTTAAGGTCGTACCTAAAAGGATTGAGGCGCATAGCACCATAGTACATTTTATTAATGTTTTAATCAAATAGAACTCCGCATGAGTAAGCCTTCTAAGACTTAACTAATTTTAAACTTTATTTTCTATTTAAAGCAAGAGATAACTAAAATACCTTATCTCTTATTATATATAAGTTTACTCATTAAATTATGTTATGGATTTCTATAAAAATTTATTCTTTAGGTTTAGATCTGTACCTTTAATTTCTAAAAATTTGGTATCTGAAAGATGATAATATCTGCATCCTTGAAATATTTATTTTCTTTTTTACTAATAATTAATTCTTGGGGTTTTTGTTCAAGGACAACAATAAAGACCTATCACGTCTTTGAAAGTTTTGGTACTGAAACCCAAGAACTCAAAAATTCAATTATTATGAACTATAATTCAGAGGGTTTTTTATTAGATAGCGCTATTTACAGCCATACAATACCTTTGAGTAAAAAATATATTTATGTGAAAGGAGAGAAAGAAGGCTTGAAGCTTCAGCGTACCTATAAAAAAGAAATGATTTTAACCTATCTTTTTAAATATAATTATCATGGAAATCGAGTTGGTACAACTTTGTTAGGAACTGGGGATAGTCTTTACTGGAAAGAGTTTCAAAAATATGATGATAACCAAATTTTAATAAAAAAAATTAGATATAATCCTTCAAAAGCCATTAATAAAGAGATGAAAATAAATAATATTTCAGACCAAGATGAAATGATTTGGTCTGAAAGTTACAGCTATGATTCTACTGGTACTGTTCTTGAGCATAAAGAATTATATAATAATTATGTTTTATCTATCACTAATTACACTATTGACTCTTTAAAGAAGCCAATAAAGCAAACTGCGTATTTTGATCCTTCAGTTATATTTCAAACAATTTTTTTTCATAATGATAAAAATCAGATTAGCCACAAAAACTCTGTTGGAAGGCTAGGTCAATCGATAGGTTCCAAAAGCTATGAGTATGATATTCTTGGAAGGCGGGTAAAAACAAATACATACAGTAAAAGTGGTGTTTTAGACCAGACCTTAAATATTGTTTATGATGATGATAACTTTAAAGTTTTTGACTATTATTCAGACTCAATTTTAAAATTGGCTTCAATGAAAGAAGTTTTACTAAATAATATGGGTAAGCCCTATATTGAAACAATTTTAGATGGCGAAGAAAATGTACTCGAAAAAAACGTATATTACTACGACGGAAATAATAGAATTGTTAAAATAAAACAGTACGATATGACAAGGCGAGGAAAAGATAATGATCGTGAAATTCCTATTAGGCTTCATACCTATGAATATGATTAAATTACAGTTTAAAATTACAATGACAATCAAACAAGGAGAAACTCATGAAAGTCATTGATCCAAAAAGTACTATTATTGGCATATTGATAACATTATTAGTTTTTTCAACTTTAGGTTTAAGGCCTAAAACAGATGAACTAGGACACCTTGTCGTTCGAAGCCTTACAATTGAAGATGATCGTGGCGTTATAATGGGTTATCTAGGAAATGGTTATATGCAAACTTATAATCAACAAGGAGAGCCAACCTTATTTATCGGAACGGGAAAAGATGGTGGCGGATATATGAGGGCATATAATGGTAATGGCGATGAATCCGCATACGTAGGTACAGGTAGAATGGGAGGAGGATACATAAGAACATATAATAACTCTCAAAAAGAAACATCATATCTTGGTACTGGTTCTGATCATGCAGGACAATTAAGGATATATAATAAAGAAGGTGAAACATCATCATACCTCGGTGAAGGCTATTATCAAGCTTATAATCAATTTGGAGAAAGAACTTTATTTCTTGGTACAGGAACTAGTGGTGGAGGGTATTTAAGAACCTATAATTTTGATGGTCAAGAAACTGTATACCTTGGAACCGGAGCAGATAGCACAGGGCAGCTACGAGTTTATGATGCTGCCGGAGAAACAGGAAGCTTTTTAGGTAGTGGATATTTTAGAACGTATAACCAATTTGGAAAGATGACAACATACCTAGGCAATGGTCGTGATGGAGGTGGATATTTGCGAACTAATAATAAATTTGAAACAGAAACTGTATTTCTTGGTACAAATAATTCGAATGAAGGTTTAATTAATTTAAATGATAAATTCGGTCAAAGTTTTTGGATTCGCTTAAATAAAGGCGATTAATTTTTTATATACAACTTTTTGACTTTATCAACTTGTTGTCTTAATTTTAGTCACAAAAGGTATCCGAGAGGTGGATAATAGAATACTTTATCCACTTAAATTACTTTTTTTTTATTATGACAATAAGGATCTGACCATGCGGAAATTACTGGTTATTCCAATCATTCTGTCGACGCTGGCACTTGCCCAAAACGATGGACTAGTTAAAACATATTACCCTAATGGGGCTTTAGAAACCGAAGGCAACTACACCAATGGTGTTCGGGATGGACTCTGGATTTTTTGGTATGAAGGAGAAATTTTTGAAGACTACGGTGAAGATGCTGAACCCAATACAAATGATCTAGGCGAGGGTGATGGGAAATGGGACTCAACAGAAACCGTTCTATTAGACCTCGATGGTGATACATATTATGACCCACCTTTAAAAAAGAGCGAGGGGTCCTATTCAAACGGTAATCGAGAAGGCCTCTGGACTACCTGGTATTTGAATAATATGCGTAAAGAAGAATCAAACTTCCTTGCAGGAAAACTTAATGGCTCTATCACACGATGGCATGAAAATGGCAATAAATCAGAGGAAGGTATTTATAATTCTGGAAAGCAAGATGGTAGATGGATTTGGTATTTTGAAACTGGGATCAAAAAAGAGCAAACTCGTTTTATAGATGGTCAACAAAATGGATTATGGCTACAATGGTTCAGCGATGGTGCCAAAAAATCAGAAAGAAAATTTTCTGATGGTGAAAGAGATAGTATCTGGACATCTTGGTATGATAATGGCAATAAAAAATTCCAAGCAACATATGCAACCGGAAGATTAAATGGTAGTTGGACTTCGTGGTATCAAAATGGTATCATAAAAGAAAAAACTGGAGACTACCTCGAAAACAAGTTAAATAAAAAATGGACTTATTGGGCTGAAGATGGTCGAAAAATAAAAGAGGTTAGTTATAACAAAGGTATAAAAGATGGATTATATCTTGAATGGAACGTTGATAATTATAAGGTCCTTGAGGGGCAATACGCTAAAGGTGAAAAACAGAATACTTGGACATTATGGTATGATGATGGAATTTTGAAAGCAAAAGAAAGTTTTTCAAATGGTGAAATGGATGGCATATGGACATGGTGGAGACCCGATGGAATAAAAAATAAAGAAGGTAATTATAAAGGTGGTGTTAAACATGGTGTTTGGACCTCTTGGAGTAGTGAAGACCATAAAAAAGGCGAAGAGACTTACGTAAACGGAGTCTTAGATGGCTTGGTAAGAGTATGGCATGATAATGGAAATAAAGATCGTGAAGGTATTATAAGAGGGAATGAACCAGAAGGAAGCTGGACATATTTTTTTGCAGATGGCTCTAAAGATTTTTCATTTGACTACGGCTCTGGACTCGATCGATCCCGTATCTCTGAGCTAGAAGAAAGAAATGGAATGTTTTACAAGATAGGTAAACATAAGCCATATACTGGTATTGTTGTAGAATCTGGAGGGGTAAAAGACTACCTCTTATTAGGTCGTTTTCAATCAGGAAAAAGAGATGGTCAATGGGTTCAATGGCATAGGAATGGACAAAAAGAAGTAGAAGGAGTTTACCACAGGGGTAAAAAAAATGGTGATTGGACGCTTTGGTACGAAGATGGAACTCTAAAAGAAAAAGGCCAATTTGATATGGGCCAAACCGATGGAAATTATAAATATTGGTATACTAATGGGCATCTACATATGGAGCAATCATATCAAAAGGGTAAACCTCATGGTCGCTGGACTTGGTGGTTTGAGCATGATCACAACTTAGTTTTTACAGATGGAAAATGGAGTTATAATGGTGGATCATATATAGCTGACAATGATAAAGAGTTATGGAATTGGTGGTGGTACCTTAATGATAATAAAGAAATGGAAGGTCATTACGTTGATGGACGAAAAAATGGAACTTGGACATGGTGGTTCGAGGATGGAGTAAAACAATCTGAGGGTAATTATCTTGAAGATGAGCAAAACAATCTATGGGTTTATTTTTCTGCTGATGGTTCAATTGCTGAAGAAATTACATTTTTTCGAGGAAAAAGAGATGGACGCTCAACACTCTGGTTAACACCGGAGGAAAAACAAGAAGAGAGATTTTACAAAAATGGTAAACTTGATGGTCCAAGTACATTCTGGGATAATGGAAATAGAATGACCATGACGACTTATAAGTCGGATTCCCCAGAAGGACCTTGGGTTATTTGGTATCCTAATAGTGATCAAATGAAAGAGCAAGGATTTCATCAAGAAGGTATAAGAGAAGGACTTACCACTTATTACTATGATGATGGTACTATGCAAAGAGAAGGTTTTTTTAAAGAAGGATTACCTGATGGTATTTGGACATATTGGAATGGAAAAGGTGAAAAAGATTTTGATTTTGATTTTGGCAGTGGCCTAGAGCACATAAAATTAGAAGATTTATCAGAAAGAGAGTCAGTCTTTTTTAAGCTTGGTGATGAAACACCATTTACAGGTATTATTACACAAGAAAACCCCGAGTCAGACTATTTATTTTTAGGAAGAACAAAAAATGGGAAAAAAGATGGACAGTGGGTTAAATGGTTTCCTGGAGGGAAAGATGTCCCTGAAATCATTTTAGTTGATGTTCCTGAACCAGAGCCAAACTTGCCTTGGAGCGGTGGTAAACAAGAGCAAGGTGGCTATAAAGATGGTGAAAAACACGGTAAATGGACTGAATGGTTTGATAATGAATACATTAAATCTCATGGGGTATATGATTTAGGAATAATGAATGGACCTTGGACTTTTTATCATCAAAATGGAATTAAGGAAAAAGAAGGCACATTAGAAAATGGTAACGCAGAAGGTCTTTGGATATTTTGGAATGAAAATTCTAAAAAAGTTCAAGAAGGTACGTTTGATAATGGAACTAAAGAAGGGCAATGGACTGCTTGGTTTGAAGATGGTCGCTTAACAGAAGGTTTTTATAGCAACGGTAAGAAGAATGAAACTTGGACAAGCTGGTGGAACCATGATAGAGATAGAAAAGAAATGCAAGGTGCATATAGAGATGGAAAAATGGTAGATAAATGGTTTTTTTATGATAAAAATGGAAACCTAAAAGAGATTAGATACTTTTCGCCTGATTTCTAAGCCTTTAAATACTTAGCTATTTAAAACATATAATAAAAAAGCTCTTTAGAAAGAGCTTTTTTATTATAAACAATTTTATGATTTATTGATTATTCTACCATTTCTCCACCAGATAAAATATCTTCTAAATTTATGGTTCCACTTTTCTCTAAACTTTTAGCAGCATCTACAAATAATTTTCTAGCGTTATCAACTTCTCTTTTGGGTTGAGGTTTAGCCCCCAATTCATCATTATACATAGCTTGTTTCTTCTGAGGAAGCATGTCCTTTAATTCTTTAAGTTTTTCTTCACCTAGACCTTTAAATGCAATTGGTAAAATATCTAACTCAACCTCATTTAGAAGCCCTCTTATTATATCAGCAGGAAATTTTTCCATTATATCATCAAATGTTAAAAAGAATGCTTTAACGGATGTATATAGTTCTTGATTTTCATTTTGTAATGTTTGCATATATCTTTCTTGATCATTAGAAGACATACCACCCAACATATCAGCTATTTCTTTAGCCCCCCCTCTTGAAAAGTCTGCTGTTCTAGGTAAATAGGTTGATTTTTCTTTTAATCTAGCACCTACTTCTATGATACCTTCTAAAGGAATATCATCTAGAGAGCCTAATTCAATAAGAACTTGACCTTTCAAATCTGGTTCTAATTTATTGAGGATTAACATCTTTTTATCAGGCTCTAATTGCGCGAGAATCATCGCGATCACAGGAGGTTCTTCTTTATCGAGTAGAGCAATAAGCTGTTCATCATTTAAAGATGTGAGAAATTCAAATGGTTGAATTGGACCATCTTCACTTTTTTCATCGTTAAACTGTTCACTTAAAAAACCAAAGTAAAACTCTTCCATCACTTGTTTTTTAACAGAGAAAGAGATAGAGCCCATTGATTTTAATGTAGATCTAATTTTTCGGATTTCTGTTTTAGACAATCCTTTGATTAAGGACATTGCTAAGCTCTCTCCAACAACGGAGAACAAGACCGCTACTTTTTGAATCCCTGATAGCATATTAAAATCTTTTATCATGATCAAATTCCTCTTTATTTTTTTTCAGATGGTTCTTCTACTGGCGCGCTATCACTAGCCTCAGAAGGTTCTTCAGAGGCAGCTGGCTCTGGAGCTGGCTGCTCTAGCCATTCTTTAACGATTGTTGATGTTCTTCCTGGTTGCCCAACGCTCATTGATACGATAGACTTCCGTATATCATCTATTTCACTTTTTAAAACATTTGGATCCTCTCCAACGTCTATTGACTCAGAATCATCTTCTTGGTTTTCTATAATTTTTTGTTTGTTATCTTCTTTTAAAGGTTCTGGATCCACGGAAGGAATTGGATCTAATTGAGCAGGGGGCTCTTTTTGAATAATTTCTTCTGTTTTATTATTTTGACTTTTTGGCCTTATTGGCTTTTTTCTTTTACGTCTCCTTGGAGGAGGTGGATACATATAAGGCTGCATTGGACCATTCTGCTGCTTATTTTTGCCTAGAATAAAGACCAATGCTATTAATAAAAGAGAAGAAAGGATAGCTAATGCTATCAATATAATAGTAGTTGAACTGATATTAGAAGGTCCTTCAGCTTCCAATGAAACTTTAGCAGCAGCAGCATCTAAAGCGGCAATCTTTTCAGCAATTAAAGAATCTCTTGATGCTTTCTCTTTTTCTCTCTTTTCTAATTCTAATTCAATTCTTTGTTGAGCTTGGTTTTTCGCCTCTAAGGAGTCTTGAAGCATTGCTTGCAATAGCATTTGTCTAAGCCCTTGGAGCTCGTTATCTAGCATTGCAAAACGAGACGAGTCTAATTTTTTTTCATTATCTTGCTTATTGACATCATTAACCGTAAGCATCTCTTTTAGAGCATTTATTTCATTTTCTAATTTTGAATTTCTGACAGAATCCCTTCGTGTCATTTCTTTCTTTTCATAATCAGCTGCTTCTTGGAGCCGCTTTTTATCTAATTCTTCAAGTTGACCTTCAAGTGCAGCCATATCTTCTTCTCTGCGAGAAGTAATCTCTTCTTTATATTGTTCAATATCTGAACGCCAGTCAGTTGACTCAGCTAATCGTTTTTTTTCTAATAAGTCAATTTTTTCGGCAATATTTTTTAGCATTATCTGCTCAGCTGACCTTTGATCTCGCCTTTCTTTAAAACTTGCGGTCATAATTGTCAGTTTATCACCCCTGTCTCGATCAAATTTTGATGCAGTCATTGTTAATTGGCGTATATTTTCAATTAACTCTGGGGCTGCTCCTTCTTGAAGAATAAGAGAGAGGTCCATTCTTTTTATTTCAGCACGTGATGGACGTTTTCTTGATAATACTTTATCAATAACTTCTTTATCTATATCATTATCTAGAACGGGCTCATCCATTGCTTTCATAGTCTTTGGAGATATTGGCACAGATTGAGATAAGGGTCTCGATCGACTATTCGTTCTAGTAACATCAACCTCAAAACCGGGAATTGGAAGTCCAATTGAATATTGCTCAGCTTCCGAAGATACAGTCTCTTCCATCATTTTTTCTTGAATTCTCACAAGAGCATTTGCTGTTTCTTGTGCTGGGCTTTGTACTTTACTTTTTTTTGATTCGCGTGGCGCAAAAACAGTAATTTGTTCATTTACTTCATCTAATATTTCTAATTCAATATCTACATTAATAACATATTTATGTGAATCTATGACTTTAGATAAAGCATCTTTGATTCTATCTCTAACATTATTTTCAACCATTAATTTTTGAGAGAGATACCCGCCTCCCTGAGCAAGTAGGAGTGTTGTTAAAATTCCTCCTATCATGGGTATTATATATCTTTTACCCTTTTTCATGTGAAACTCCTTGGTCTGTTTTTTTATATTCCGCATTATAAAATTATTCCAATATTTCAATTATTCTTCTGTTAATTTTTTATGGTGAGGAGGAGAGATAAATGTAATCTGAATCCTTCTATTTGATGATTTTTGTTTTTTTGTTCTATTTAAAGAGAGCACTGTTACCATTGGGTTCCCTTTACTGTCAACTGGTGCTTCACCATCACCCCATGTTAGAGTTAATGGATTATACATAGGGTTGATACTTTTGATACTATCTATTCCTTTAGGATACCAATCTCCATAACCAGCAGCAAGCATCCTGGGTGCCGGAACGCCTTTATCTATCATATAACGAACAACTGATGCACCCCTAGCAGCAGATAACTCCCAATTACTTTTATAAAATTTTTGCCATTTTTTAGGCATTGCATCACTATCTGAATGTCCTGCTACTTCAACTTGGAAAGGACTTGCTTTAATTCTTGGTATAATTTCAGTATCTAAAAGTTCTCCAAGTTCAGGTTTCATATCAGCTTTTCCTGATGGGAAAGCAAAATCGCCTTTAATATTAACTATTAACCCTTTTGAACTTGTTTGGATATCAATGGGTGGGTCACCAGAAGGACTTTCTTTTTTCATTTCTTCAATGGCTTCTTCCATTTCTTTTTTCATTGCGGCAAGGTTTTTAATTGGCTCAAATTCACCTTCTAGTTCCGCTTTTCCACTTGCTTCAATTTCACTCCCTAAAGATTTGCCTTCTGAATTTGCCATTTCTTGAAGTTTGACTGGATCCATAGTAGATATAGCAGCAAGAAGAACAAAAAAAGCGAAAAGAAGCGTCATCATGTCAGCGAAAGTACCAAACCATCCAGGTAACCCTTCTTCAACAGATTCTGCTCCCTTTTCGAAACCTTTATTATAACATTTTTTTTCGCCTGGAGTCATTCCCATCTATATTATTCTCGCTTCCACTCCGAGGGCGGAATAAATGAATTTAATTTTTCTCTTACAATAATTGGATGCTTTTTTTGATGTATTAACCTAGCTGCTTCAACTAATAAATTTGCGGACATTGAAGTTTGGGTAGTTTTGTTACCCATTTTCTGAGCCATGGGTAGGAAAAAAAGATTTGCAAAAACAGCTCCATACAGGGTTGTTATCAGAGCCGCAGCCATACCTCCACCTAGATTATCAGCTCCACCCTCTCCTCCAAAACCGGCAAGCATAAGCACTAACCCAATTAATGTCCCGACCATGCCCCAAGCTGGAGCTAAATCGCCCATTGATTTCAACATATCAGTTTGAGTCTTTTCTCTTTTTTCTCTATACTCAATTCTAGTCTCTAAAATATCTGAAACCTCTTCAAGAGAATAACCGTCAACAACCATTTGAACACCATCTTTAAAAAAATATGTTTTGATAGTATCAACTGATTTTTCTAAATCAGCAGGACCTTTTCTTGCTTGCTCTGCAACATCACATGCTTCGTCGACCAATGGTCCCATTGAAGCATCGGCCGGTTTTAGAACCGCTCCAATAGCTTTTCCTAGTGCTGTCACGTGGTACATTGGGAAAGCAACAAAAATCGATGCTATCATACCACCAAAAACAATACCAAAACTTGGGGCGGAAATAAAATCACCAAATCCTCCAGCTGAACCCTCAACAAACAAGGCATAAGCAATACTGCCAATCATGGCAGCCATACCAAAAAAAACACCAACAAATAGAGCTATATCCATCTAATCACTCCTCGATCGAACTTGCAGATTTTAATTTATTCTCACTTAAGGCCTTCAAAATATTCCTTACATCTGAGTACTCTGGATCTAACCTTAAAGCTAAATTCCAATTTATTGTTGCTCTTTGAACATCTCCTAATTTAAAATATATAGAACCTCTTCTAGCGTAAGCTAGGGCTAAATCAGGGTTTAATTCTAGTGCTAGGTCAACTTCTTTTAAGGCCTCACGATAATCTCCAGCATAAAAGTACCTCAATGATCGAGATAAATACCTCATCGCCTCATTCATATTTTTATCAGAAACGTTTGTTTCAAGTTTTAAAGCACTTAAAGAATCAGCAAGAAACTGACCATTTTGCTCCATTGCGGAAAGGCGAACAAGCAAATTTCTCATTTCGTTATTCATTAAAGCCATAGAGTCTCTTAACGTTTCTACAGCAACGTTTGCCATCGCTATCGTTGAATCTCTATGCAAAGGTATGGATTGATTCCCAGATAAATTTAAATTAGATGAACCGTATAGATTTGTTGGGTTGGATGGACCCGATTGAACTCTTCTCCGAGGATCTCGTGGAACAGCCATGTCCAGTCCCAATGTAAAGCCTGGGTGGCCTTCCCAATACCTATTACCAAATTCTGGTAATTTTTCTATGTGGGTGAACCCTAAGTTCAGGCGGTAATCCGAGGTAAGGGGGATGCGGAGTCCCACATTGACACCTGTTCCATCGAATTCACCCACAATATCCATTCCACCCCGGCTAGAAAAATACGGGGTCTTTAGTAAGAAGCCTAAAAAGACTCCAGAATTTGTTTCTTCAGTAGAATCATTGAGAGCTACATCATTTTGATTTAGAGGAGCTGTTGTATCTGCTTCTAATGGCGCAAGACCTCCAGTTCCAAATCCCATGTAAGTATTCATTTTATATTCACCTAAATTTTTCTCGCTAGCCAAAACAACAAAAAAAGATAAAAGTGATGTATTTAAACTGAGCATTTCTTCTGATTTTTGTTCACTTTCGAAAACAACATCTTGAAGGCCTACTGTCAAACTTATATCATTGTATGTATAAACTTTTTGTTGAAAATGAAAACCAAATTCAACAGGCGCATTGTATTGAGATTCTTCTAATTTTGCTAGAGATGTTGTATCGCCTCCCATAACCGCAGAAAACCCAAAACCAAATCCCCTACTTAATTCCATATCAAAATAAACACCCTTAGCCGTATTGAAGGGGTTAAAGTTATGTATTTCGAGTCCAAAACCAGTCCGAAAGAGGTAAGGTGATTTTTTGTTACTTGAAGTTGGAATTTTCATCATTAGCCCTGGGCGAGAGTAAGCAACCCTTGTACCACTAAAAGATAAAGCTGGTAAAAGAAAGCACAAGGCAATTAAGTGTTTACTCAAAAATCGCATATTAAAAATATTTTAAGTAATCAGTAACCGATGTTACTGATACTCCTCCCAGTCAATAACATAAGAATATCCAATAAATGCACCAAAATCTTGAGGGACATATAAATCAAATTTACCAACAGCTCCTGGAAGTAAACTTGCATCTGAAACAATACCTGTATCGAAAGTGTTGTACGAGCCCTTAACAAAAGTGGTTAACGTTTTGGTTTCGCCACTCCAATTTTTCCTAAAAACAAAATCTACTTTTACAAAATCAGATCTACGCCCACCAATATTTTTTATTTCGCCTTCGAAAATAATATTTCCTTGACCATCTTTCTTTTCAGAAATATTTCCCACCAAAACACAGTTTGCAGAAAATTTAGCGCTAGCATTTCTTGCGGAATTATTTGATGACGTATATTTAGGTTGTGCAAGCTTTGGCATTGGAGGCGGTGTATAACTATCTCTAATTTGCTCGGGAACATATTCTTGTGTGTCTTCAGTTATTACATTGTCAACAATTCTAACAACCTGAGCTCTGTCGACAATTAAATAACCAACCAACGTTTCCACTTTAAGAGATTTATCATCTTGATATATAATTTTACCAAAAACAGTGCTTCCATTTTTCAATATAATCTCTTTAGAATAAATAGTAAGGGGGTTAACCCACATCTTACTTAGAGCTTTGAGGTCATCCATCTCTTGCGATAGGTGCTTGAATTCAGCACTTAATTTTTTAATTTCAAAATTAAGTTCATTCAGAATAAAATCTTTACTTGGGCTTCCCATAGCCTCCATGGTCTGGGGCACTGTAACGGATATACGGCCAGGCTGTTTCACAGCTTGATTTGGTTTCGGAGTATTTGGGGTTGGCTCTGGTTTTTTTGTAGATAAAGTTAAATCGTATAAGTCTTTATCTCCTGTTAAGTTGATGATTTCTTCCATTACTCCATACTCATCATGGGATGCTTGTAAGACATAGTCACCATCTTCTAACTTTTTAAATTTAAATTTACCATTCCCGCGTGTTTCTTCCTCCGAGATGAGATTACCATCTGAAAGAAGTGTTAAGGTAGCACCTTTAACTTTGTTACCGTCTGAGTCTAATACTCGACCAGTAATGGTGTTACCTTTGCCATAGGCAACTGTGCCTATAAACATAAGGGCAAGCATAGCGAGTACAAATCGCTTTTGTGGGCTTTGTAATAGTGTCATGTTTTACCTCGGATT